>Ga0209724_1001105_pt1 | contig 25088 bp, 18 predicted proteins | sample grotaG_FD_184143 | JGI IMG/M metagenome (GOLD analysis project Ga0209724, IMG submission 184143) | Glacier valley bacterial and archeal communities from Borup Fiord, Nunavut, Canada, to study Microbial Dark Matter (Phase II) -... | ecosystem: Environmental > Aquatic > Freshwater > Ice > Glacier ...
CTTTTGAAATTTGTGTATCCTCGAAACTATTCGGATGGACCGGATACACCTTGTTTTTTACTAACTGTGAAGCCAGGTATTTTAAAAATTCGAATTGAACCATTCTACGACTTTTTGCCAAATATTTCGAAGGCTAAATATTTTATTTTAGCCTGGCAATCCGGCAAAGATAATCAGATAAAATCAAAACTAATCCAGCTTATATGAAAGAAAACCCCGGATTACTCCGGAGCTTCATTTATGTAAAAATTATATAAATCAAAAAGTTTATAAAGCTATTTTTTAATCACATATTTATAAACTGTTTCTCCTTTATGGCTGATAAAGGAAAAAGTGAAGTTTTTCCTATTAACAGAACATAATGTAAAGCCAGGATCCGGATTACAAAAAAGGGTGCCATCTGTTTTATTGACTTTTCTGGATGCTGAAGCGGAGGAATTGACAATATAGTTCACGGTCTTGCCTTCAGGTTTTATATGCTGAAAATTGTGAATATGACCACAGATATAAATATCAGCTTTTCTGTTTTCAAGAATGATTCCCAATCTATTTTGCATATCAGTACGCTCTGTTATTATCTTTTCAGTATCAGCATAAACAGGGTGGTGTCCTATCACGATTTTCCAACGATCTTTTGATACAACCAGCGTCGAATCTATCCATTTGAGTTGTTTCTCGAAATCCTGTTTCCCTGCATCAGAGTAATCACTCTCTGTCCTGTATTTATCGATAAGTGGTGGCGTATCTATAAATACAAACAAGCATTTATCTCCGGTTTTGCCAATGCTTTTTTCGATCGAATAATACCTTGCCGGAGCCTTCCATCGACCGGATAGCTTTGAATAGTCTAATATCGCCTGAACGCTTCCATGATATTCATGATTACCTGAAACCACATACCAGGGGATATTCATCAGCGAAGAGGCTGTGTAAATATTTTCAAATTTGTCCTTCCATTCACTATCTTCCGTGCTTTTAACACCATCGTCATGAATCGGATCTCCGGCAACTGCAACAAAATTAATCATGTTGAATTCTGCCTCTTTTCCCATTAATGTTGCAATGCTTTTTTGCTCGGAGACTCCTCTTCTTCCCATATCATTTGCCACCATGAAATTTAACGCTTTTACTGATAACTTTTTGGGATTCACGAGTTCCTGTGCATTTACAAAAGAGACCCATAAAACCAACGTCAAAAAAATATTAAATATTTGCTTCATTTATAAAAATTTAAACACCAGTAAATAAATAAATATACACTGCATAACCTCGATTATGCAGTGTATATTGCTTAAAAATAAATTATTAGTTCGTTCCAAATGCACCGAAACGTGCGGCAGGAACCGGAGTTTTGTATTCAATACCATTCACCGTTAAACCAGTAGTTGCGAAATAGGGAGCGTAGGATCCAGTGAAGCTTGAGTAGGCTCCTGTTAAAACCGGAGAACCAGCCTGAACATGAAAATTCCAGGTATTATCAAAGGTGAAACTGCTCAAAGCAACTGCATTGAATCCGTAATTTACAAACTTAGGGTCTTTGGCAACGTCGCCGGCAGATGCACTTACAACGCTGTGGAAATCAACCTTAGGTGTACTTAGACGACCATCGTGATAGTAGGTGGCTTGTACAGAAACATATCCCATATAGGAAGTCATTGTTATTGGATTATCCTGTATCAGGGTGCTTTGTTGTGAACCTGAAGCGTAAAAATTATAGTCAATGACTGAGTTAAGGTCAGCGCCTCCTGCTGATGGTCCTGGTTTATCTAATTTTGGTGTCATTGCCATGAATTTGCAGTTAACCCAAAGATTATTGAATACACTTACCAGTGCGCCTTTTTCAATATAGGCACCACCACCTTTTACTCCATCACGTCTCCAACCAGCGTTGACAATTGTATTATTGAAAGCTCTTATCATCGCTTGTGTTCGACCTGTCGCATCATCCTGGCCTGATGACGAAAGCTTTAACCCATTTGTATTGGGTGCAAAGATCAGGTTGAAAGCGGCATCCACTTTACAACCTGCTTTCATGTTGATAGCTTCACCACCAGTTCCGCCAATGGCAGAGAAAGTGTTGTTGGTAATAATTCCCTGACCACCTATAAAATACAAGGCATCAGAATTGCCATTGCGAAAGGTACTGTTCGTGACAACATATTTACCCAACGGATTATTGGTTGTGATATGAGGTGTGATGTCACCACCGGCGGTATAAATACCAGCCAGCGCTGATGGAGAATCAGCAACAACATTGCCACCAGTATACTCCATAATCACATTGTCGATCAACATTTCAGGACAATCTTTGGTGGCGATAATGCCGCCCCAAAGGCCGGCAAATGTGTTTGCAGCAATACGTTTGCTCGCTGCAACTGAGAAAAGGATTGGATTAGCGGTAGTTCCTTTGCAATATAATTTTCCGGCAACCATGAATTCAATCCTTGTATTGCTTGCACCAACACCATTATCATTGAAAATCACCTGAACACCCTCTTCGACAGTAAGTGTCTGACCAACAGGAACGGTGATATGTCCTGATACGTTAACGGTTGCATTTTTCTCCCACACACCCGATACATTTCCTGAAATGTTATTAAGGGTCGCCCACGATACAGTCACATCGCAGGTGGCTTTTAACGTACTGATCAATGAACATGTAACGTTGATTGTTGTGTTACCTACGCCTACAGCGGTGATTAAACCAGCATTGTCAACAATAGCAACAGTAGGATTTGAAGAAGACCAGATCACCTCCTTGTTGGTGGCATCCTGAGGGAAAAATGTAGCAGTTATAGTTTCTGTCACTCCGGGTTTCAGTGTGGTCGAAGTCTTTGACAGGGTGATCCCTGCCAGATCAATAGTCTTGTCTTTTTTACAACTCATCAGTTGAGCTGCCAAGAAAAGCACTAAAGAGATTAATAAAAGTTTCTGTTTCATTGTGATTTGTGGTTTTAATAAATAATTATTTAAATCTGAGTCTAATTCCAATTAAAATATTTTGTCCGTAAAATTCTTTCCTTGCTACAATTCCTTCGTGATATCTTTCAACATTGGTATATAGCGCGTTTTCTTCCGTCCTCTTTTTGTATTGAATCATTGGAGAATTTAGAAGATTCGATGCTTTCGCAAATAAGGCCAGCCCCGATTTAAATCTTTTTTCGACCGAAGCATCCACCTGGGCATATCCTCCCTGCCAGGTATCGTCGTCTAAATAGCTCGAAACACCTGTTATTCTGTCGCCTGTGTACGAAAAAGAAAACTGTCCGTCCCAGCTGTTGCGTTTATCTTTAAATAGGATTGAAAAATTAGCTACATGTGCCGCCTGACCAAACAACGGCCTGGTTTGATCGACATGCAATGTAATAATCTTATTCTCAGCATTTGGATCCGGATTGGGAATATCCTTCTTCTTAGATGTGGTGATATCGGAGTTGGTATAGGTGTAATTTGCTTTAATCCCAAACCAACCAAAATATTTGGTAACATCTACCTCGACTCCGTAATTGTTGGCATCGCCATAATTCATTGGCATATAAAACAAATCCTGGCTGCCATAACTCATAAATCCAAATTCAATCGGGTCTATAATTTTTTTATAAAAGAAGCCAATCATATATTGCTCTGATGGACTCGGAAAAATTTCGTACCGGAGATCGAAATTATGGGCTTTTGTATGCTTTAAGTCGGGATTACCGCGCTCCTTATACTCTTCGCCTATAATGCTATAAGGAACAATCTCGAAAAAACTTGGACGATTGATACCCTCGGCGTAGGACAGCCGTAAATTAGCATCTTTGTGAACCAAATACTTCAGATTAAAACTCGGAAGTATATCTACATATTCCTGATTGCCTTCATTCTTTGCTCCTTCGGTCGTAAATTTTAAGTTATACCCCTGATTGGTGGATTCGGCCCTCACCCCGGCAATAATCTGGAGTTTTTTAGAAGATAGTTTTCCCATCAGATAACCGGCTCCGATTTTCTCGGTAGCATCATAATTGAGGGGATCGGTTAAATTCCAGCTCGTGACTTTAAATTTAATCTCGTCAAAATTATTGTAACCAATTCCTTTAATTATATTCGTCTGATTCTCTGGTTTTGATTCATCATAAGGCTTAAAATGATATTCGTTAAAATAGCTTCCACGAACCTTATCCCTGAACATTCCGCCGGTTGAAATGTCAAGAGCAGATCCGGTTACAAATTTTAAACTATACAAGAGATTGGCATATCCTGACAAATCTTTGTCGGAGTTGTGTTCCCATCGGCGGAAGGCCCCATCGTTTTGATCGATACTGGTAATACCATTTACGATAAGCGCATTAATCTGCAAATTGTCAGGGGTTTCGTTCGTTGCGTTGCCAAAAGACAATGACCAATCAAGTTTTAATTTGGAATTACTAAAGTTATCGAATCCTTTTAGCGTGGAATTCAATATTGATTGGCGGTTCCACCTCATACGTGTGGTTTCTGAGCTATAAGAAATGGCGTCCCTGACCTGGGAATTCTTAAAATCCATATATGCATTGTACCACATCAGCTTATGGTTGGCCGACAATTTCACGTCGAACTTGGCATGAAGACCCAAACGGGTTTGTTGATTGGAGAAAAAACGATTCGTGATATCCTGCTGATCTCCGGAGTTTGTTGTTGATGGACTGTATACGTCACTTGAGTTCGCCCGTGCGCCCTTTTGAAAACTTCCGGCCAGTATCATTCCTAATCTCTCCTTAAAAAAACGATCACCAAACGAGAACCCTCCTGATATATTCGGGGCAGCATTTTTTGAATTAAGATGAAGGTTTTTTGTTGTAAAATCTTTCATCTGAACCGGATAAGCAAGTCCATATTTTTCGGTGGGTGATTTGGGATTTATAACTGAGACATCAAAAAATTGGTATTTGTTATTAAAAAAAAGGGTGCTGTACCCAGTTGATAAATTGGCGTTGAATTGCCTGTTCGATGGAGCATTTTTCATTACCATGTTTACTGCACCGCCGATTCCATCACCTTCCATATTTGCAGTAAGTGACTTGCTAACCTCCAGGCGATCGAGAAGTTCAGAAGGAAAAATATCGAGCGGGACAAAACGGTTTTTATTATCCGGGCTTGGAATCTTCATGCCATTTACCATGGTATAGTTGAAGCGTTTGTCCATTCCCCGCAAAATGGCATATTGGCCATCACCAGTTGCATTTCGTTCAAGAGTCACCCCCGACATGCGTTGAATAACATTAGCCACCGTAAGATCAGGTGAAATCTCAATGGTCTTTGCACTCATTACATTTATAACCTGATCGGCATGTCTCTCAATACTCCTCGCACTAATGTCAGTATTTTTATTCCTGGTTGAAACAATTGTTACTTCATCCAGTTCTGAATTTTGGCTGGTCAGATTGAAATTCACAATCAAAACATCCTTTTCGCCAACCATTATCCTTTTTTCAACCGTTTTGTAACTTACGTAGCTGCAGGATATTTCATAACTGCCTTTGGGAACATTCTTTATAACATATGATCCATCTAAACCCGAATTTGTTCCCTTGCTTAGTTCCTTGATATAGATAGTAGAACCAATCAGCGCTTCGCCGGTTACTGCGTCTTTTGCAATACCACGAATGGTCGCCGCTTGTAAACCCGAAAGAATAGCTATCAACAAAAGAGTACAACACAAAAATTTATGCATGGGAATTTCGGTTAAATGACGATGCAAGGATATAGCGAATCCATAAAGCCTGCAATGGCACTTTTAATCAAAAGTGTATAGTTGTTTTAACCATACGAATTAATAAGTTGGTAAATCCGTGACATTCATGCGTTTTGTATCTGACAAACAGAAAATAAAGGATGAATTCTTAATACTGTAAGCTTACGAATTCTATTCTCGTAACCTTTAATTAACATTAATTTAATATTACAATTCAGATAGATTAAAATACTTTTATCATCAAAATCAACCAGTTTTGGACAAGCCGTTAAAACGAATTATTATAGCCGACGACCATGCAGTAGTACGCACGGGATTGCAACTCATTCTCGACGAAACAACCGATATGAGCATCTGTGACGAGGCTGCGAATGGAGATGAACTGATCGAAAAACTAAAGCACAATCGTTATGACCTTGTACTACTTGATATTTCCATGCCAGGGAAAGATGCCATGGATGTACTCAAAGAGATTAAAACTACTTGGGAACGAACGCCAGTAGTAATTTTCTCGATGAATCCTGACGAGATATATGCAGTTCGCATGATTCGAAATGGCGCTTCGGCCTATATTAACAAGGAAACCGATCCAAAACGAATTATTGAAATATTGAGAATTGTTCTTTCAGGCAAAAAATATTTCACCCAGCAACAAGGCTCCATGCTTGCGGAGTGGGTTATTGAGCCTGAAAGGAGCGTTGATTCATTGTTGCACGAAACATTGTCAGACCGCGAATTTCAAATCTTTTTTATGATGGCTTCGGGTATGAAAAAATCGGAGATAGCCGGGAAATTGGCGATTAGTAAACATACAATCGGAAACCACCGAACTAATATCATGCACAAAATGAATCTTACCACAAATTCGGATTTAACACGTTATGCTATTCGTAACGGAATCATCAAATAAATGAAAATAACTGCTCATCCCTTAAATTTAATATTGAGTCTGGTTTTGTTAACCGCTGTTCTTGCGTGCCAGGAATCAACTAACGAATCGAAGGAAACCAAGACAGCCCTTGAAATTGACAGGTTGCTTCACAATACCTTTGTTCCCGGATATGTATCTTTAATTTCTTCGTTTGAAGCCGCAGAAAAAGCGCTTAAAATGGCTCAAATCGCAGGAAATGATACAATGATCATTAAATCATGGCTTGCTTTAGGATCAAATCTTCGGCTCCAGGGTAAAAATGATGATGCACTCACCTTATTTCAGGATGCATTGAAATTAGCGAAGAATATTGGTTATAAATATGGAGAATGCCAGTCGCTTATTGAAACAGGAACCATTTTTTATATCCGGGGGGAATATGAGAAATCGGGTGATTATTTTAAAGAGGCACTTTCGATCGCGCAACAAAAACAATTTTACGATCTTGAAGCTACTGCCCTCAACTATATTGGCAAGTATTACCACACCACCGGGAATTTTGAGGAATCGGTCTTGTATTACAAACGCGCCATTGAAATTTACAAAAGCAGGGGAAATATGTTGCAATCGGCCTCTGTATTACTAAGTCTTGGAAAAACCTACAACAACGATGGCGATTTGTACATGGCCCTCCGATGTTACCTTGACGCCTACGATGCATGCGAGAAAACGAACGATTATGTCAATTTAGCCGATGGTTGCAACCATTTAGGAACCATTTACCTTGCGCTCGAACAACCCGTCCGGTCAATGGAATATCACCGAAAAGCGCTTGCTTATCGCGTATCGCTCAATACTCCCGAAGGGATGGCAAACTCCTTCAATAACATCGGGAAAGTTTTTCTTGTTTATAATAATCCAGACAGCGCCCGCTTCTACTTTCTGAAAGCGCTCAGGAATTGTGAACAAATTTCTTACACAAAAGGAAAAGTAAAGGCATTAACAAACCTTGGAAATGCATATAATCTCCAGTACGAATACCCGAAAGCCAAAGAGTACTTGCGTCAGTCACTTGGCATTGCTCAGAAAGCTGGCTATGACGCCGGCATTGCGGAATCGTCGCTTGAACTTGGAAATACTTTTTTAGGTCTGAATCAGCCCGATTCTGCAAGGCTATCATACGAACTTTGTCTGAAGAAAGCCAAGTCTGCAAACCTGACAGAGCTTAATCATGATGGAAATTGGGGATTGTACAAATGTTACCTTGCGAATAAGGATTATGAAAAATCGTTGCAATTTTATACCCTTTTCGCACAGGCAGAGAAAAAATTGATTCAGGCCAAGAATAATCACCGGCTGAGTGAATTGCGCATCACCTTCGAGTCAGAAAGAAAAGAAAAAGACAATGAGGTTCTGCGCAAAGACAACGAATTGAAAAAGATGACAATCCTTCGTAAGGATGCATTTATCTGGATTTTTATTATTGCGCTTGTATTTACTGCAGTATTTACTATCATGCTTTATACCCGTTTTGAAAGCAAAAAAAGAGCCAATCAAGGGCTCGAAAAGCTCAACAATAAGATTGTAAAACAAAACAAAGAACTTGAGAAACTAAACAAAGAACTCGAAAACGCCAACCGCGAGAAAGATAAAATCTTTTCGATCATTACACACGAATTAAGAAATCCGCTTTATTGGTTCCAAAACCTCACGGAAATGCTATCGTTGCGATATACTAAAATGCAACCCGAAAAAGTGCAGAAAACATTGGGCGCTTTAGACGAATCGGCAAAAAATGCATTTCATCTGATGGATAACTTATTGCATTGGTCGCGATCGCGCCTTAACCGGATCACACCTGTTATCACCGACCATTCGTTAGAAAAATTGATTCACGAATCTTCACGTATGTACGAGACAATTCTGAAACAGAAGAACATTCAACTCAATATTGACCTTTCAATTGATTCATTCATCAAGGCGGATGCTGATTTATTTATGTGCGTTGTCCGTAACCTTGTGTCGAATGCAATTAAATACACACCCGAACATGGAATCATCGAAATCAATTCCAAGCTAAAAAAACAGAATTACATCATTTCGGTAACTGATTCGGGAATTGGAATCGATCAGAAACAAAAAAAATCTATTTTTAATTCGGATAAAGAATCTTCTTCCGCTGGTTTGATGAATGAAAAAGGATCGGGATTTGGCTTAAAACTTTGTAAAGAATTTGTGGAGATGAATAAGGGTAAGATATGGGTGGAGGACAATACGGAAAGTGGTACCTGTTTTTGCTTTACGGTTCCTTTTGTCTGCATAACAGCCGTTGAATATGACGCGATTTTACGTAATCAAACGAACCAGGCTTTCAATTAAATTTAAATTACTAAAAAATGGAAGAAATAGAACTTGATTTAGTTGATGTTGAAACAGCTGTTAAATTAGTTGAAAAAGGTTGTTATCTTAAATCTAAACAATTTATTTTTAAAGATGATAAAACCGAAATAAAAAATCTTCACGATAATATAAAGCTACTTGTTATTAATAATGAAATATTTGCTGAAAGTGATGGAGTATTCAAAGAAGTCTATACATTACCGGAACTCGAACTTGTTTCAAAATGGTTAATGGAAAGAAAAGATATTAACATTACTATTTGCTTATTGAGAAGAGAATTTAGCAGCTCATGGTATTATAATATTGACAATATTAATGTTGACAAAATTATTCATAGGTGGCATCCAAAAGAACCTACCTATTCTAAATATGAGGAGTCATTATTAGAAGCTATTAAATATTCTCTCAGATTAATCCCTAATATTGATTTTCTCCCGCATTAACGCCAGAATTTTATTCAGTCATATAAGGAATATTGGAACGCTTATTTATGCAACAATGACAGAGATACAGGAGGGGGGATGTTAAAATTTACAGTTGCCTCAATACCATAATGATCAGAAAGATCTGAATCGACATCTCTGATGCAGCCTTTTAATACAAAGACCTGCCGTTCAATATCATTTATTGCATTGGTATTTCGCACTAAGACATAGTCTATCAATTGTTTATTCCCGTTCTCTTTGTGTGCAAGTTTATTATTCACCTCATCAAATGAAGTCTGCAAATTGCCTTTTAGATTTCCGTTATCAGCATCGAGAATTTTCAGCATTTTACCATAGTTCACACTTTTAGCAAATTCGATGTTAAAATCACCACAAACGATTTGAGGAGTATCCGATTTTGTGTATTTTTTTAAAAGCTTTTCTGCAATTTCGTGGCATTGCCCATGCCGAACACTATCCGGACTGTCATTTTGAAGATGTGTTCCTAATAATTGAAAAGGTTGACCCTGCCATTCTCCTTCGAATAAAACAGCTCCTTTTCGGGCCAGTGCGTCGATGCCAAAGCGATTTTTAAATTCTATCTGCTCCAGTTGCCGAAGTGGAATCTTGCTTAGAATCCATATCCCGCTGTTTGTTCTTAATGAAAATGTTGATTTATTGGCCGGACCATACATAAATGGGTAATAATCTTTTAGATGATTCCGGATTATATTTCGTGCCTTGTGATCGAATGCCTCTTCAAATACGATGATGTCATAAGCATATCCCGGAATTTCCTGAGCGATAGCCATGGCCCGTTTACAATTCTGGTGAATTTTCGAACAAAATGGGAGCATGTAGATGTTCCAGGAAAGAATTTTCAGTTTGAGACTGCTTGCCCCGGAGACAGTTAATCCGGGTCCTGGTTCGAATGCTTTCAACTGGTTATGCGTCATCACAATTAGAACAAGAATTAAGATGGGTCTGGTAATATTACTAATTTCCATTTAATTGATTTTCAGCAATGTTTCAAAGGACCATTCAGATTAAATACTTTCTCGCGCAGGAGCCGTATCTCATTTAATTTATCAACTTTATTAAGATACAAACCTACAGGTTGATGTCACCTGTGCCAGCGAGTAAATATTTGTGAAATCTTATTATGAATTGGATACAATTCAGTAACATTATAGTTACAATTTTTAAAACAGGGGAAAGCCTAATTGGAAAACTAAATTCCCTAGGAAGGTTTTGAGGAAGTTAAGGATCGGATATGATTTGACAATTTTCCGAGGGTTACGATACAAATTAAAAGAAACGGACAAACCGTAAAAACCTGTTTTTTTTATGAAATGAGCATGGTTAATAAATAACAAAACTAAAGGATATTAAACTTCATGCGAATCGGAGATCAACGAAGTTAATTAGCTGCGCTGATCTTCGATTCCATCTTGCCTTTAAAAAACAAATTGTATATACATGATATGATATATTCAGAGGTCACGAAAAGCAGATTTAACGAGCATGATGATCCGGGTTTTAAAAAATATGTAACAGATTAGTAACGGTTAATACTCCAAACTGTAACATTTTTAAGAGACTTTTGCGATGTTAAAAAAATTTAAAATTCATTCAAAAAGGTCTAAGTATGTTAAAAAAATTTACCAATCAAATTCGTAAACAGACAATTTCTGTAACCGGAATTTGTATTTTTTCATTGTTATTACTTCTGGCTATCAGTTGCAAAAAGGATTCCACAGTTGAAACCCCGACTTCATCTGTAATTCAGTTTGTTTACAGTTCTGATGCTCATTTTGGTATCACCAGGGCCACTTTTCAGGGTGCGACCAACGTAAATTCAAGCACTGTAAATGCAAAACTGGTTGAGAAAATCAATTCACTGCCAGCCTTAACCATTCCGGCAGACAATGGTGTTAATGCAGGAAAAGTAGTAAGTGGTATTGACTACTTTATTAACACTGGTGACTTTTCAAATCGCGAGGAAAGCTCATCGTCAATTCAAAGTGCAACAATCTCCTGGGGGCAATTTAGCTCAACTTACATCAACGGGTTAACACTTAAAAATAGCAGTAATGTAAAAACACCTGTTTTACTTATTGCAGGAAATCACGATATAACAAATGCTGTTGGATATTATAAGGCAATGCTACCATTAACTGATAATGGAGCCTTGGTCGGAGCTTACAATTATATGTTTTCATCAACGCCTACGACAACCGCAACTTATAACTCTGCAACCAACAAAATCCATTATTCAAAGGACATTTCAGGTGTACATCTTGTTTTTGTCAATATGTGGCCTGACGAGACTGAGCGCGCATGGATAACAGCCAATTTGAATAGCGTTAGCACTTCAACGCCTGTAATTCTATTTGCGCACGACCAACCAAATGTTGAAACCAAGCATTTTACAAATCCAAATGGAAACGGCACAATAAACTCAACCGACAAATTTGAGAACCTGATTCCTGAAGTTTTTAAAGATGGTGCTAAAACGATCAATGATCCAAGCACTTTAGAACAGCGCTCTTTTGTTGCATTTTTAAAAGCTCATACAAATATCAAAGCCTATTTTCATGGCAATGACAATGAGAATAAATACTATGACTATAAAGGACCAGATGGTGATGTAACGCTGAAAACATTTCAGGTCGATTCACCAATGAAAGGTAATATTTCGGGTACCGATGAGACTAAATTGTCATTCCAGTTAGTTTCTATCGACACAAAGGCAAAAACTATGACGGTTCGGGAATGTCTTTGGAATTCTATTCCTACTAACCCTTCGGCACCAATTGTATGGGGAGCTACGACAACGGTTTCGTTATAATCGTTACTTTTCAATAAAATAATGATAGTCTGACTTATTCAAAAGAAAAAGTCAGACTATTATTATAAGCGATCGGACAACTTCAGATTACATTCCCCTGACTTTTGGTTAATCCTCATCGTCCTCTTCCTCTATTTCATCTTCATTATCGTCTTCTAAATCATCATCATAGTTACCATCTTCCTCTTCATCAAATTCATCTTCATCATCCCCTAATTCCTTCCATTCGCCATCATCTTCTTCTTCTTCTTCTTCATCGCCTAATTCTTCCCTTTGGTCATCTTTATCGCCTTTATTATAGATAAACCCTTTTAGCAGGTCCATTAGAAATTCATCATTATGCGGCTTCAATCTTTTATTTAGAACTCTTTCTTTTAACATGGTGTTTTATTTAAATTTGTATCTGTATTAATTCAATCATATGGTTAACTAAATTTTCCGGTTCAATTATTATGATTTTTACTTCTTATAAAGACTTCTGACTTGCGGCAGTAATGCCGTAAAAATAAGAGGAATTGCAAAAAAGAGGTAAAAAGTCTGGAGCCAGCCAACTCCCTGCACGTATATTGTTTCAACCTGTATCCAGATAATGAGCGCAAAAGCAACGTAAATACTGAATGACCACGCCCAATACATATCTTTAAAAAAATTAAAATACTCGGCAAATTTATTTTCAGGTTTTTTTATCAAAGCAAAGACCAGGAGACAGGGAATAAGCCCCAAAATGACAAATAAAATGATACCCGGCACTAAAAAATTGTTGAATGGCGACCTTTCCAGAATTGATAGTGGTAGTCCACCTAACAACTTTCCGGAAGGAGAAATAATTAAAGCTCCACCGCCGCCGATTGCACTCAATCCGAGAAATGCCAATAGGAACAAAAGAATGTTTCGCGCTGTTTTCGATTTCATAACTCCCGGATTATAAGCTAAAATTACTCATCATCCTCTATTTCAAACTTTTTTTCAGTGGCAACCTCTTCATTAAAGAATTTAGTCACTTCAACTTTATCTTTCAAATTTCGCTTGATTAAATAAACCACTAAAATAATCGCGCAAAATGCAACGATGCCTAAAACCACCCAATTTACTTCCATTGTTTTAATTTTTAATGAGGTTAAAGCAAATACTTATTCCCTTTTTATGCTTTGGCAACGTCCCTGCCTATTTTTTCAATCTTTTCCAGCCATTTATTTCTGAATTCCGCTTTTGAATTTCTCATTGGCTGAATATAGGTGACTTTTACCGGTTTTACGCCACAAAACTCCAAAACAGTTTTCCTTAATTGATTTACACTTGGTCGTCCGAATACTAACCAATAGTACAAGCCAGGCTGATCGAGTGTTGTGATGATATGTGCCGTCTTACCGGTTAGGAGTTTATCCCACCAAACAGAATTTTCTCTGTATTGAAATACAAAGCCAGGTAAAAAAAGTCTGTCAATAAAACCTTTTGTAATTGCGGGTAGACCGCCCCACCAGACAGGGTGAACCCATACCAAATGGTCTGCCCATTTTATTTTTTCCCATGCGGCTAATAAATCAGGTTCTAATGTGGTTCTCTTCTCATAACCAAACTCAAGATTTGGGTTGAATTTTAAATCCCGAATAATTATTTCTTTTACTTCAGCACCCGAATCTGAAGCCCCTTCCTTATAAGCTTCTGCTATGCCAAAACAAAAACTGTTTTGGTTGGGATGACCATTTATGATCAGTATTTTTTTCATTTTAAACTGCTTTTCTTATTCATTTAGCCAAAGTAAAATCATCTTTATTATAATTCGCCCTCAATGAGATTACAATTTTATTACATATTTGAAGTTTTCAATTATTTGCCTTCTTTAAGATGTATGTAATTCCGGATCTACCGAACTCAATGAATACATAAGTCGTATTGCCTAAGATTGTCTTATGAAACATAAATGTAACCAAATTGAAGCATAAATGTAACCTTATTTGATCAATTTTACCATCGGTAATCTGTACAAACTATTTAGCGTTAATAAATTAAAAACCGCGAAATAATCCTTTAGTAACAAATCTGCAGGATTGGTTTCATATTATTTTTACAAAAATGTTTAATAATAAAAATGTGAAAAATTCAAAAAATATTTCTGCTTTTATTCTGAGATTAATGATTGTTCTCTTAATGCATAACACCTCTTTTGGGCAAGGGGGAAAAAATATGCCTTTTAATTTAATCACGTATAATATACGGATGAACAGTTCCGGCGATGGTTTGAATGCCTGGCCTTTGCGGAAAGATAAGGTAGCCGGGCTGCTGAAATTTCATCAGGCCGATATTTTTAATGTCCAGGAAGCACTTCCCGAACAAATGGATGACCTTGTAAACAGTTTTCCGGATTTTGACCATGTGGGTGTCGGACGTGATGATGGGAAAAGAGCCGGGGAACACATGGCCATCTTTTTCAGTAAAATACGATTCGAAAAATTAAATGATGGGATGTTCTGGTTAAATGAGCATCCAACTAAACCGGGTTTTGGTTGGGATGCCAAAATCAACAGAACCGTCACATGGATCAAACTGAAAGATAAGGTGACCAGGAAATCGTTTTATGTTTTTGATACCCATTTTGACCACATAGCAAGTCTTGCACGTGAAGAATCGGCAAAACTAATTTTAGAATCGATAAAAGAGATCAACGCGGAGAAGCTGCCGCTAATTCTAACTGGTGATTTTAACCTGACGAAAAATGCTTTGCCAATTCAATTAATTTTAAAAGAATTAAATGATGCAAAAGATAAATCTTTGAGTTTGCCATATGGGCCAGACGGAACCTGCTGCGGATTCGATGTGAAGAGTATTCCCCATACGATTGATTTTATATTTATTAATGATAAAGTTGAGGTTGTAAGACATGGTGTTTTGTCAGATTCGTTTGGCCTCTTCTATCCTTCTGATCATCTTCCTGTTCTGGCTGAGGTGAGTGTTCGATAGATCTTAGTAAGCATTTTCCGCAAACCCCTCAGGTGGGGTGTTTAAAATCGGGGGCAAGACAAAAAAATGTCTTGCCCCCGATTTTTTGTGATTCTCTTCTTTTCATTATTTAGGTATGCCAACTATTTTCTGCGCTCCACGCTTTTGTTGTAAAATTTGAAGCTGCCGTCTTTGGTGATTGCTATGTATAACCGGCTCTGCTTATTGCTATTAATATCAGAATATATGGTTTTAAGCCATTTTAAGCTTCTTTTTTACCCTTCGTATTTCAGTTTAAAGCCAGGTTCAAAGCGGTTTATAGGCATTCTGTTTTGTAATCATAAACTTTTCAATCACATTGCCATTTGCCTTCTTTAAGGAGCATGTAATTCCTGATTTACCAACCTCGATTATTGTGTAAGTCGTATTTGTCTGATCTTTTTCTTTAACCGGTGCTCCTCCAACGACGACTGGAAAAGTTGTCACCCCTTTTTGCGGAGCAATTACTTTGAATTGGTGGGTATGTCCTGCAAGTAGCAAATCGATCCCTGCTTTATTCAGAATAGGCCCAAATTTCTCACTGCAATCGGTCATTCCATGCGCTGCAATTTTATTTGCCGATGGTTGAAGCGTAATAGGCATGTGGCTGCATACGATCTGATATTCCGACTTTTTGAAGGCGGGGCTTTGTACTTCCATTGCCAGCCATTCAGCCTCTGTCGAACGGTAATTGTCATAATTAGCAAATCCAAAATACTCCCGATGATCATCAGGTTTGTCTTCACCACAATCGAGGACAATAAAATAAACATTGCCATAAGTGAAGGAATAGTAATATTTGCCTGTGGGAGTATCAATATATTTTGAGAGGCTTCGGGCTCCGGAGCCTCTCGTTTCATGATTTCCGCGTACCATGAATAATGGTTTTTCGGTTGCAAAATAGTTGCTGAGCAGTTTCAGCATATCGTTTACAATTTCAAGCTCTGAATTGATATCATTTAATATGTCACCATTTAGCATCACAAAGCTGAAATCTTTTTCGCGTTTAACGATCTCATCCACAAATTGTGGTTTGCTGTGTATGTCATTGAATGTCAAAAATGAAAACTGCATCCCAGTTATTGGTGGCGTGGCGAAAGAGTAGGTTTTACTAAAAAGCGTATCACCAAAGAGTACTTTATAAGCTTGATGTGTTTTAACTTCACTTGATACAACGGTGTAATAATAACGTGTTCCAGCCTCAAGGCCATCAAGAACAATTTTCTGAATTCCGGGATTTACATCATTCATCCCAGACTGAGTATGGATGGTTTTACTTCCCAGCTTTTCGGTTTTTCCATATTCAACCCAACTTGTCGCGTTATTATTTACCATCCACATGATTGTAATTCCATTTGGATGGAGATTTTGCAGGTAAGGTGTACATGTAAAAGTAAATGGTGGTAGGATTGCCTGACCTGAACACATGAATACACCAAGAAAAGTAAGCGTAAGATTAATTAATACAACAGCAGTTATTCTTCTCATTTTTTAAGTTTTAATCGTTTTTAAAGATTGAAAATTCTTCATCCACAAATTTAGCGAACCGGATGAGCGTAACACTATCAAAAAGCACCTCCAAGCAAAATACTTAGAGGTGCTAATTGTGATTTTTATAAAAATGCTCTTAATCCATAGATACGAATTACCACCCTGGATTTTGAACCAGCTTCGTACTTTTTTGCATTTCGATCAACGGAACAGGGAAAAAATAATTCTTGCGTTTGAAAATGCGCGTTTGAAATTTCGTCCGCTGGAAAAATGTATTCTTATCACCGTCGAGGTTCATTCCATGGAAATCACCCCCTTCACCACCCTGGCCAGGTGCGTTTTCAGCAATCATCCAACGATGGACATCAAAATATCGTTGTCCTTCAGTGGCCAGTTCAATACGGCTCTCCATGCGGATCGCATCACGTTGCAGCGCCTGGTTACCAGCGATTGAAGGATTCAGCACTTCAAGCTTTGGAACCCCTGCCCGTTCACGAACCAAATTCACGTATTTCAGGATATTTGGATCATTAGGAGTAACTTCGTTCAGGGCCTCTGCGTAGAGCAGGTAAAACTCTGCCAGCCTGAAAATAATTGAAGGCCGAAATTTTGAACTTACACCTGGTGCCTGCATATGAACAGTACGATTAAACCGTTTGTAAAGTGCGTAACCGCAAAGATTGTAATATGATTTATTCCGATCGGCATTTCCTCCCAGGTAAAACTGAACTTCCCTGTTCGAAATATGCCATTTGCGGCCTGAAAAGAATACCGTATTATAAAACCGGGGTTCCCTGTTTAAATACATCTTATTGACCTGAACACCATTGTAAAGTGCTGTTGTTCCATCTTCAACATATAAGGGAGATGTCGGCAAATAACCAGTCGACTTAATAGGTAAACCATCTTTCATCGAAAAATCGTCAACCAGTTCCTGGGTAACACCAACACTGCCAATCCCGCTCGGCTCACAAACAGGTGTACCTCTTCTATCATAGAGTTGGCCACCCATTCCTCCCCATCCGGTTACTACATTTGCCCAGATAATTTCGTCGTTGTAAACCTGGAAAAGTTCATAAACCGATTTTTCAGGATCTAAAACTGAATTCGTATATGCCTTATACAATGAATAATTACCAACTTCGGCAAAGTCCAGAAAATCTCTGCATGCGGTAACCGCTTTGGCCCATTTGGCAGCATCTTTCGGAGCGAAAAGTGCCTTTCCGTCAGAAGTTTTCGGGAGCGCAAGCCCTTCGGTAAAACCACCATTAAATAAAGGACTGGCGGCATAAATCCATAATTTTGCCCGAACAGCCAGAGCAGCACCTTTAGTTGGTACCCCTTTGAGGTTATCGCTTGTTTGATTTGCTCCATACATTCCTGCCGAAGCTTCCAACAATTCCTTGTCGATAAAATTAACCAGCTCGTCGATGGGACGTCTCTCCTGGTCAAGATCATCGGTCAGTTCGGATGCTTTTGTGATCAGCGGAACAGGTCCGTATTGTTCCATAAGCAAATAATAATAGTAGGCGCGCATAAACCGGACATTTGCTTTATATAAAGCAAGATCTTCTGCCGGCAGAAATTCGGCATTGGTTCCGGTAGCCTCTATCACTTTGGCCTTTTCCAGATAGATATTCGCCTGACGAATCAATTTATACAGAAAAGCCCAGCGCTGCATATTCGTAGTGCTTGCGTTCCAGTCGAAGATACCCATTTTGGCGTAGAAAGGTCCGTTTGAATTAATCTCATCGGTCAATGAAGTCCATGGATTAAACAGTCCAGAATTTGCTTCATTAAATGCATCCGATTGACTTACCATCATCGAATAGTCGGGAATGCCGGTAAATACATTGCTGTACCATCGCTTGGTATACGAAACATTATCAAAAATCGCATCAGTTGAAGTCAGTCCGCCTGCAAGTTCGTCCGACACATTTAAATAATCAGAGCAGGCAGATGTGCTGAACAAGCAGCAAATCATTAGAAATTTATATATTCTTGTTTTCATAATTTAATATTTTACCTAGAAGGTTAATTCAACTCCAAAAGTAATGGTTCGTGGAAGCGGGTAAGCCATACCTGCATTGTCAGAGCCAGTTTCAGGATCCCAGTATTTAATATCGTCCCATACGGCCAGGTTATATCCCAAAGCATAAACCCGTGCTGTTTGAAGTTTTATTTTTTTCAGGAAGTCCTTCGGGATGTTATATCCCACTTCGAAATTCTTAAACCTGATGAAACTTCCGTCGCGCCTCCACCAATCAGACCCTTCCTTACTTATACTGTAAGTATTATTACTATGCAATCTGGGAGACACTACATTTTGTGAGGGGTTCTCAGGAGTCCAGCGGTCTAAAAACAAAGTTCTGAAACTTGATTTTTCATATCCCCAGGCGAATGGGGCAAAATTACCGCCGCTTTGGTTAACCAATACAGAACAGTTTCCGGTTCCCTGGAAAAATGAACTGATATAAAATCCCTTATATTCAAAATTCAGACCAAAGCCATACGAAATTTCAGGATTATAGGGATTTCCTACACCACGTATCCTGTCATAAGTATTGATAATCCCGTCATTGTTTACATCCTGAAATTTTAAATCTCCCGGACCAAGCAATCCCTGTAATGCAACAGATGGAAGCTCGGGTTTTAACTTGTATGAATTAGTGCCATTCGTATTTGGCGTAATGATAAAATCATCATCGGTATATAAACGTTCGGCATGGTAAAGGGTATTTTCGCTTACCCTTGTTCCTGTAAAGGCCATCCATGGGTAAAGCGTAGGCATTTCGTCATATTCCAGAATTTTATTCCGTGCATAAGTAAATGTTCCACGCATATTGACTTTTACCGGACCAATGTGATGATGTCCCTCAACGCTTCCATCAATCCCCTTGTTATTAACCTTGCCATAGTTTTCCCATGGAAACTGCTGGAATCCGGCAGAGGTGGGTATTGTCTTCCTTTGTAAAAGAATATCGCTTCGGGTTGAGTTAAAATAATCGGCAACAATATCCAGTTTGTTGTTAAAAAGGCCAATATCAATACCAAAATTTTGTTTGTCTTCGATTTCCCAGCTAAGAGAATTGTTGGCAAACTGACCTTCAACAATGCCTGCACCCGCATAATTTGATCCTCCACCGGAAGTGATTCCCTGGTTAAATCCTGTAGCGGGCATGTTGTAAGTTGGCCGGTATAAAAACCTTGATGTGCCGGTAGCATCATTTCCCGTACGTCCAACCGATGCTCTGAGCTTTAATTTGGTAACGATTTTTTTGAGTTGTTCGGGATAAAACTTCTCGTTTGAGATATAATACCCAACACCTACTGCAGGAAAAAAGCCAAAGCGGTGTCCGGCTGCAAAGGCTTCGCTACCTGTATAACCAAAATTACCTTCAATGAAATAACGGTCACCAAACGAATAGGTTAAACGTCCGACGGCACCCTGTTTCCGATAAGCAAGGGCCTCATTGTGATACTGTGTTTCCTTCTGATTGTACAAAGCCATTCCGGTCACGGTATGCTTCCCAAAAATCCGGTTATAGTTTAAGGAACCCTCGATGTAAACTTTTTTATTTGCCGAATTTGTTTCAGCGGGTTCTCCCATATCGGGAGTTCCGGAAACTGATTTTGAGAAAACCAGTTTCCCGTCAGCATCGCGACCTGTTGCATAAAAACGGCTGGGATTATACGATCTGCTTGACCCAAATACACCATTATAGTCAAAACTTATTTTACCATTGAACGACAATCCCTTGGTAATCATATCGAGTTTTTGCTGAATTCCGACATTCGATTGCAATGCTGTTCTCCACTCTTTTGTATAACCCGAATTCATCAACATGTTGTACGGATTTCGGTTGTTGCCATCCGACTCGATCGGATAAGTTGCCAATGTTCCGTCGCTGTATACTGATGGGAATAGGTAAGGTGGTGTATTAAGCATGAATCTGAATATATTGGTAGGAGTGCTGCCAGGGTCATTCAGCATCACGTACTGTCCGCTAAGGTCAACATTCAAAACAGTGGTGCTTGTCACATCAATGTCAATGTTGCTTCGCAGGTTGTACCGTTTTAATCCAATATTTGTATCGTACTGCTTGCCCGGATCGTTTTTAAATACGCCGTCTTCGTTGTAATATGCCCCGGATACAAAATAGCGGGTTTTTTCTGTGCCACCCCTGAAATTCATCGTATAACGATGGTTGGTAGTTACTTTCCGGAGTAATTCGTCCATCCAATTAACGTCGGGATATAAATCAGGATCTACGTTGTTGCGATAGTTAGCGATCTGATCATCCGTAAAAACAGATGAGAGTCCGTCATTATTAAGTGCTTCGTTGGCCAATTCCATATATTGAGCTGAACCGACAAACTTTGGTAGACGAGTAGGTTGCGAAAAGCCCTGTTCCGTTTTGAAAGAAATCACCCTTTTTTTTGCCTGTCCACGTTTTGTTGTTACCAAAACAACGCCATTGGCACCTTCGGCTCCATAAACGGCTGTTGCAGCAGCATCTTTCAATATGGAAAAACTTTCGATTTCGTCAGGTTCAATATCATTCATTGCTCTTGGAATTCCATCAACTAAAACCAATGGTGAAGTTCCTCCGGCAAATGTGCTGATTCCCCGAATCCAGAAGGTAGCATCGTCATTTCCGGGTTCACCCGAACGTTGTATGCTGATCAAACCTGCAATCTGTCCCCCAAGGTTATTTGTCAGATTTCGTGTTGGTAAGCTTATTTGCTTCGAGGAAATACCACTAATTGCACCAACGATACTCGATTTTTTTTGTTTCCCATAACCAATAGCCACAACTTCCTCAAGGCCAATTGTTGCATCCTCAAGTGTGAAAGAAAAATTATTCTGACCATCTATTTCAATTTCCTGAGTTTTCATCCCAATGAATGATACAGCTAATGTTTTGGCAGTATTCGGAATACTTAATTGAAATTTTCCGTCCATATCGACAGTGATTCCAACGGTAGTTCCTTTAATAATAACCGTTGCTCCGGGAATAGGCAACCCTTTTGAATCCATAACAGTACCCGAGATTGTTCTTTTTTGGGGCTCTGCTGTTTTTTTATCCGCAACGGATGTCGTTCGTTTGATTACTACTGTCTTATTGTCGACTTCATAAGTAAATCCATAAGGAACAATCAATTTGTTTAGAACTTCTTCGAGTTTAACATCTTGCATATTGAGTGTCACATCAGGAATTTCCCTGAAATAATCGGAGCGATACAGAAAAAGAAAATCGCTCTGCTCTTCAACCATTTTTAAAACCGCCGAAATACTTGCTTTCTCCACTTTTATGCGAAGATTTGTTTCCTGAGAATAAACACTTGCCGAGACTTGCAATAGTCCGACATACATGAGAAATACCATAGCCCTCGCCATAATGAAAATTTTTTGCCAACCGCTTTTGCAGATGTGATTCCATCGTTTTTTTTGCATAGATTTGTACTGTTTTTTAAATCATTTAGTAATTATTACTGAGTGTCATGCGGGAGATGGTGCAAACATTTTCCGCATTTTGTTTTAAGCATTCTTGTTATCTTATTGTAATTTGTTTATTTTCAATCGTGAATTCAACCTCGTTCGTTTTCTGAATTTTTTTCAACACTTCACCAAAATCTGAATAGCGCTCCAGATTTCCTGTAAAGCGGAAGTTTTTAAGCTCTTCTCTCGCAAAAACTACGTCGACGTTGTACCATTTTGACAGCGTTTTCATAATCTCTCTAAGGTTTTGATCGTCAAATACAAACCGACCATCTTTCCATGCTATATATTGGTAAGGGTTAACTTTCTGTTTCGAGATTTGTCCGTTAATTTTACTAATGGTAATTTGTTCGTTTGGCACCAGTGTTTGCCTTTTATCGGGTTTATTATTGATAAACACCTGTATACTTCCTTTAACCAGGGTTGTCGAAATAAGCGAATTTTCTTTGTAGGATGAGATGTTGAATTCGGTTCCAAGCACTTTTATAGTTTGTTCGCCTGATTCCACAAAAAATGGTACTTTTTCATTCCTTGCAACTTCGAAAAAAGCTTCGCCCGTGAGTTCGACTTTGCGTTCTTCACCTATAAATTGAACAGGATAGCGCAGTGTTGTTTCCGAATTAAGCCAGACTTTCGTTCCATCAGAAAGCTGCAGGAAAAATTCACCACCACGCGGAATAATTAAGGTATTGTATTTAATGCTTTTACTGACGTCCGCTGCTTCGGTATAGAGCAGTTTATTCCCTTCAATCTTGATATCAGTTCCACTTTCGGTAAATACAAGGTGCTTCGATGCTGTAAGATCATGAACCGACCCGTCATTTAGAATTAGTACAGCTTTACTATTGCCGGGTTTGATTATTGTTGTATGACCATTAGCTAAAGGACCATTTTCAGATTTATGCGTGGGGAACAGAAAAATAATAATCACGATGATTGCCGCTGCAACGGATAAAGATTGAATCCACAATGTTTTAGTGGAGCGTTTTTTTAATGCATTATTTTTTACTAGTATCCAGGCTTGTTCCGTATCTGTTTTATGCCCTGAAAAGGATGAACCTTCGTCGAAATAGTGACTGGCCTTATCAAAGTATTGTTGGTGCGATGGATTTTCATTCAACCATTGTGAGAGGTAAAGCTCCTCCTCTTCGGTTAATTTATGGTTCATCTTTTTCCAGATTATTTCAAAATCAAGTATCGTTCGGCCTTTAACCATAATTTGAGTAATTTAGACCTAAGACACACTAATATGGAAAAAGGGTGACAAGAATTAAATTTTCTTTTGGTAAATTTAATTTATACGAGATTTGAAAGCGGAGAAAGAGAAAACAAGCGCGACACTAAGCAACCTAAAATTTAATAAATACACGAACGATTTGCCAGTCGCTTAGAAAAGAAAACTTATTGAAGTGTTTTCGAGCAGTAAAATTCTCAACTTACCTTTAGCTCGCAGTAATTGAGTTTTTACTGTGTTCTCGGTAATATAGCTGATTTGGGCTATTTCATGGATTTTTTTATTTTCCAAATATTTCAATTTGAATATTTTAGCCATTTGTTCAGGTAATTGAGCTATTGCGGAATTGATATGAACAATTATGTCTGAATCTTCCAATTCCTCGTAATTTTCATGATTCATAAGCATTTCGAGGTAAAGAAGATTATGCCGGTCGTGAATCTGAATATCACGTAAATGGTTGATACATTTATTCTTAACGGCCTCAAAGAAATATGCTTTCAACGAAAAAGTAATGTTGATTCTCTCGGTATTTTCCCAAAAATAGATAAATACTGTTTGGACAATATCCTCACATGCTTGTTTATCAAATAGATATCCTTCTGAAAAACGAACTAATTGAGGGTAATATTTAAAGAACAATGCCTCATAAACTTTTATATTCCGTTTTACAATCTCATTTAATAATATTTTATCCTCACTGTGCATAATGCAATAGAACCTTTATTATGGTTTTCAATGTCCAAAATAAATTCATATTTGTTAAAATTCATGTTCAATGAGATTACAATTTTATTACATCTTTTATTTTGAAGGCCCGACAATCTTAAAATCAGCAAGTAATTTTAGGATACAAAGCCAATACTTTTTTCCGTAGTCTTTTAATTTTCAATCTGAACAAGGCTTCTGAAAGCTTCGACAATTCAGGGAAATGAGTTGACAGGTATTGGTAAAACATCTGCAAATCGTGTTCGTTACCCAGAAACTCAGTTAGTTTATACAGTTTTTTGTTTTTTCCTGACGTTTTCTTCGATCCAATCCTGTCAAGAATAATCTGTTGATGGTAAAGAATCTTACACCATTTACGAAACCGATGATAATCACAGGAAGTGGAATGAAGGCTTAATTTTTTAAATAATCTCCTGGATTTTTGACAGCTGATTATAAGTCTCCTTTTAAGAGATATATATGTTAAATTAATATCCAGATTACTTAACTCTTCCGTTAATTTCAGGATTGCTTCTTTTCCTGACTGAACATTTTCGCACCTGTTTTTAAGGTCGTTTACAATTAAAATGTGTTGTAGTTCAAGATTGTATCTCAATTCGTTCAGATTACCGTTGTTGAAGATTTTTAGTTTCTTTTCGATCTGATTGAAGGTCTGAAGATAAACATAAGTTTCCCTCTGCTCTCCATACTTTTTTGAAAGAGACTTAATAGATGATTGCCAGGATAGGTAATGCTCTTTGTCAAAATGAACTTCGCATAACAATAAAATCGCTGAAATAGATTTCAGCGATTTTCGTATTGTATGAATAGATTTGTCAATGTTCAAATGGTCTTCACCGGAAACCGAATTAAGCCTGTTAATGTCTTTTTCAAGTAACAATTTGAGACTGACTGGCTT
>Ga0209724_1001109_pt1 | contig 25068 bp, 19 predicted proteins | sample grotaG_FD_184143 | JGI IMG/M metagenome (GOLD analysis project Ga0209724, IMG submission 184143) | Glacier valley bacterial and archeal communities from Borup Fiord, Nunavut, Canada, to study Microbial Dark Matter (Phase II) -... | ecosystem: Environmental > Aquatic > Freshwater > Ice > Glacier ...
AATTCGGTTCGACATTTACTTTGACAAACGCATTGTTCAAGTGAGTTTCTGGTTTTCGCCAGAGAAACTTCTATAGTTAACTGGAATTTAAGTTGGCAAATAAATATATTTAAAATATTTATTAAAAAATGAAACTATTTTGCTGTTTGAATCGTTATATAAATAGAAGATTAATCCAATAAAAAAATATTGATTAAAATATAATAATTGGATTAATGTTGAATAATGAAAGAAATGATGGGGTGTCACGATGAGTAAATTGATAAAGCAATATCGCATTAGTAAGTATAAACATTTAGTTGGTGGGCTATTATTTGCAATTATTTCTATGATAGCAATTATATTCAGTATTTATGCAATCATAAATCATGTAGCATCAGAGACTTCCATTATTCTATCATTTTTCATCTCGGTAATTAGCTTATTTATGGGGTTCATAGCTATGTTTTATAATAACGAAAGGTCTAGTAATCGATTATGTAAAATTCAAAAGAATGGCATAGGTATGAAGCATAGAAATAAAATTGCTGCATAATTTAGGAGTAGCGCAATTTTCGACAAATAAATCATTTAAATATTGATAAGCTTTCTATAATTTGTTATAATTACTAAAATATATTAAATAGGTATTTATGGAGGCTTGCGTGATTAATTACATAACTAATATGAGTATAATATTAAAACCAACTTTACAATTTCAATTGTCACCTATCGTGATTATTTTATTTGTATTAGCCATAGTAATATTTTTCAATATAGTTTCAAAAGGGTATAAAAAAGAGATTAAAACATTAAAAAATATTGACTCAATAACCGAACGTTGGAATATCAACAGATTTAAGTTAGAGGCAATTGAACTATTAACTGTTTCAAAGAATTTATCTTATGCCCTTGTTACTATCGATATTTCAAAATTTCGGTATATAATTGAAAGTTATGGTCGCATTTTCGGTGATCAGTTGTTAAAACAAGTAGCAAATTCTTTTGTTGAATTACTTCCGGAAAATTCTATTTCTGCCAGAAACAGTGCAGATGATTTTATTATCTTATTACCATATCAAAAAGCTACTGAAATTCCTGACTATTTAAAATCCTTTTACAAAAACATAGAGTACTGCACGATTGATAATATTACAGTTCGATTAACTTTTGATAGTGGAATATATTTACCTGTACAATATAATGAAGATATTTCAAATGCAATTGATAAAGCTGAGATTGCAAGAAAACTTGCAAAGGGCATTAATGGGAATCATCTTGCTTTCTTTAATGAAGAAATACAGAAAAATTATTTAAGAGAAAAAGAAATTGAAGAGAGTATGGAACGTGCGCTCAGTGATAATGAGTTTATGGTATTTTATCAACCCAAATACGATATTATTAAAGAAAAAATCGTAGGTGCAGAAGCTCTGGTTAGGTGGAATTCGAAAACGAGTGGATTTCTGCTTCCAGACGACTTTATTCCTATCTTTGAAAAGAATGATTTTATCATAGAATTAGATTTTTATGTTTTAGAAGAAGCATGTAAGATGATACGTTTCTGGATCGATCATAAATTTGAAGTTGTACCAATCTCTGTTAATCAATCACGAAATCATTTAAGAATTAATGATTATATTTATCGTTTGAATACGCTAATGAAAAAATATCAGATACCAAAAACATTAATTGAACTTGAGCTAACAGAAAGTACTTTTTTAGAACTAAATAATGCAGCAAAGGTTATGAATGATATGAAAGAATTGGGCTTTTTAGTATCTATGGATGATTTTGGTTCCGGTTATTCCTCGTTAAATATGTTAAATCAAATTTCGATTGATACATTGAAAATTGATAAATGCTTTTTGAATGAAAAAGTAATTTCGGAAAGAACAAAAATAATTATCGATCAAATTGTTGAAATGGCGGATCGCCTTAAAATGGAGGTTATTTGTGAGGGTGTTGAGACGATAGAGCAAGTCGAATTCCTAAAAAGTATTGGGTGTAATTATGCACAGGGTTATTATTATGCAAAACCAATGCCAGTGGAGGAGTTTAGATTAAAGTATGAAAAAGCATTATAAATCAAAATAGTTCCTTTGCACAATAATCTATTTAAGTGGATTGTTTTAGAATACGAAGTGTATTTTAAGACAGTCTTTTTTGTTGGAATATTACTAGCAAAAACTGTCAAAATTATTTAAGAATTGTAAGATATTGCTTGTTTTTTACGACTAATATTGATATTATGTAATATAGAAGTAATATTTTTCTGGTGATCTAGTTTACATTTGTTTTTAATATTCTTTATGGTTAAGGAAGGTGGGTAAATAGATGGATACAAATGATAATAAAGATGATCAAGACACAAAGAATTCGTATATGGGGGAAAAACGAAAAGAAAAGATAGGGGAAGAGAAACTGATAAAGGATGAACCAAAAAAAGAAAAAATGGTGATAGAAAAGTCAATAAAGGAAAAGCCTTTGAAAGATAAAACATTGAAAGAAAAGCCTTTTAAAGAGAAAACATTGAAGGAAAAACCTTTAAAAAATAAAACATTGAAAGAAAAGCCTTTGAAAGAGAATGATCAAGAAAGAAATCCATTTCAAAGAATGATAGTATTTCTACATAAGTTATTGTTTCATATTTTAAATGGTGTGAAAAAATCGGCTTTATTTTTAGGTCAATTATTTCTTAATTTTAAAGATGCAATGAACCCGGATGCTATTCCCTATATAGAGGAGGAACACAAGAGAGGTAAGTTTTACAAATACACTCGTATATTTCGTAGTATTCGAACAAAACTAACGATATTCTTTATGGTTCCTGTTATTTTTATTATCATTTTAGGCATTAGTGCTTATACCAATGCTTCCAAAACAATTATTTCAACTTATACAGATGGAATCCTTACTACCATACATACGATAGGTGATTATTATAGTGTCATTGCTGATATTGATGTCAATGTAATTACAGAGACGACATCAGATTTAGAACTTCCGAATAATAGTATATTTGCTTTTGTATCTCCTGAAGGCAAAGAAATTACTGCAGAGGGTGACAGTACGGCGGCTTTGTTTATTGATAAATCCTATTATAAAAAGGCAGTAAGTGGTGAGGTCCATAGTGGACATGTTTTTATAAACTACAAGGGAGAAAAACATTTATTCATTTATGCAAAGATAGGTGATACAGGAGCAATGGTATGTGCCTTAATTCCATATTCTTATTTATCAAGCCAAACGAATTCTATTAAATACTTGACATTATTTATCGTATTAATCGCAGCAATCATTGCAGGATTTATTGGTATTTTTCTTGCGAATGGAATTAGTACTACGATTAGGAGGATTATTGGTGTTTTGACATTAACATCAAAAGGTGATTTTACAGTTAAAATTCAAACAAGAAGAAAAGATGAATTTTTAGTTTTATCTGAAAATATTAATCTCATGATTGGAAATATGAAGGATTTAATAGTTAATACGTCAGTGGTAGCAAAAACTGTAATAGATTCCTCTTATCAAGTAACTGATAATTCAAATCTTCTTTTATCAGCAGCAACGGATATTACTGCAGCAATTGGTGAAATCCAACGTGGTATTGAACAACAAGCAGATGATACAGAACTATGTCTAAAGCAAACCGATGAATTATCCAATAAGATTAATGTTGTACAGGAAAACTCAGTAGCGATCGGTATCATTGCATTAAATACGAAGAATGCAGTAAAGGACGGAATCTTTACCGTAGATGAGCTCAATGTAACTACAAAAGCGAATGTAGAAATTACCCAACAAACAATTAAAAACATCCAGGACCTAGAATTAGAATCAAAATCTATTGCAAAAATAATTACAGTTATGAATGGTATTTCAAAACAAACGAACTTGTTAGCGTTAAATGCTTCCATTGAAGCTGCAAGAGCGGGTGCTGCTGGAAAAGGCTTTTCTGTTGTAGCGGAACATATTAGAAAACTTGCAGAACAGTCGGTGAAAGCAGCAAATGAAATCAAGATGATTGTTAACAAAATCAACAAAAAAACAAGTGATAGTGTAACTACCGTAATTCAAGCAGAAACGATTTCTAGGATAACGGAAGTAAGTCTTAATAAAGTAATTGAATTATTTAATAATGTGAATATTCATGTAGATGATTTGGCATTAAGGCTTGAAAAGATATCAGAAGGAATCAATGATATCGAAAAAGCAAAGGTCGATACGTTAGCAGCAATTGAAAGTATTTCTGCAATAGCAGAAGAAACTTCGGCTGCTTCACAAGAGGTAGATGCAACTGCAATACAACAGTTGGAGTCTGTGACAAAATTAAATGATGCTGCAAAGATTCTAGAAGATAATGCTGGTAAACTGGAAGCATCAATACAATTATTTAAAACAAACTAAAAGGAGACTGTTATCAACTGCTTTCCTATAAAAGAAGATAGAAAGACTTCAATAAGGGGTCATTCTATCTTCTTTTTTGTTCATGCCATAGGTGCTTTAAGTTGTCGCTTTCTACTGGAAAACATAAAATAAGACTTGATTATTTTTATTATAACGATTATCATTATGTTTGTCTGATAAATCAGAAGAAACAATGGAGGGTAGCTATTATGAAAAGAATCAAAAAATCAAATGTACCAATACCTAAGGATGCAAAAGCCAAAAAATCAAAAAGCTTATTAATAGGAATCATCTTTGTTCTTGTTATATGCTTTACTGTACTTATTATTTTCATTGAAAATAACGGTGGTAAATTAACAATTAGCAATAAAACTGATCTTAAATTGGAATATGTGAAAATGAATTATGTATATCAAGAAGGTCCTTTATCGGATCCGTTATTATTTGAAAATATTAATCCAAATACAAATACTTTTAGTACGCTTGAAGAGATAGATTTTAATAATTTGAAGGCAAATCTAGAAGTTCGGTTTAAATTTGAAAATTATGATGAGATGTTTGTTGATGCAGGTTATTTTAATACACTCTTTGATGGTAATGTAAAGATTGTCTTTGCAGAGGCAGAAGGCGATAATCTTGTTATTAAGGTAAAGGCATCCAACGGGATCCTACCTTCTCCAACGATCGATTGTAATGAAGAATTTATCATTTATCTTTCAGAGGGATATGTAGAATAATATGATTCGATTTTATGGAGGATGAAAATATGATAAAATTATATGATAAAGGCGTATATTTGATCAATGGTACCGATATCATTGAAGAAAATATTGAGGTAGCACAGGCATTAGAAGCGAAAACAGGTAGGTCTAATATTCAAAAAGAAGATGCAAAACAAGGTACTATGGCTTACGAGATTTTAAAGAGTCACAATACTTCCGGTAATATGGATAAATTAAAAATAAAATTTGATAAATTAACTTCCCATGATATTACTTTTGTTGGAATTATTCAGACGGCGAGAGCAAGCGGGTTAATACAGTTTCCAGTTCCTTATGTCTTAACAAATTGTCACAACAGCTTATGTGCCGTTGGTGGTACGATTAACGAAGACGATCACATGTTTGGCCTGTCCTGTGCTAAAAAATATGGTGGAATTTACGTTCCTCCTCATCAAGCGGTAATTCATCAATATGCACGTGAAATGCTTGCTGCAGGTGGTAAAATGATCCTTGGTTCCGATAGTCATACTCGTTATGGTGCATTAGGTACTATGGCAATTGGTGAGGGTGGACCCGAGATTGTAAAGCAGCTTTTATCAAAATCATATGATATTAATATGCCACAGGTTGTAGGGGTTTATTTAACAGGAACTCTAAGGAAGGGCGTTGGTCCTCAAGACGTTGCACTTGCAATTATTGGTGCTGTTTTTGCGAATGGTTATGTTAATAATAAAGTGATGGAATTTGTTGGTGACGGAATTAAAAATCTTAGTGTAGATTATAGAATTGGCATTGATGTTATGACTACAGAAACAACTTGTTTGTCCTCTATTTGGACTACTGATTCTTCAGTGAAGGATTTCTACGAAGTTCATAATAGAAGAGAAGATTATATGGAACTTGCACCACAGTCGGTTGCTTATTATGATGGCATGATTTATGTAGATATGTCCGAGATCAAGCCTATGATTGCTATGCCATTTCATCCTAGTAATGTTTACACAATTGATGATCTCAATGCAAATTTATATGATATTTTGGATGAAGTAGAAAAGAAAGCACTCGTTAGCCTTGATAATAGTACAGTCAAATATACTTTAAAGGATAAAGTGAGAAATGGCAGACTCTATGTAGAACAAGGTACGATTGCCGGATGTGCGGGTGGTGGATTTGAAAATATCTGTGATGCAACGGATATCTTAGACGGTAAATTCATTGGTTCTGATGAATTCTCTTTAAGTGTATATCCTGCAAGTCAGCCTATTTTTATGGAACTTGTAAAGAACGGTTCTATTGCTAAATTAATGGCAACGGGTGCAACAATTCGAACTGCATTCTGTGGTCCTTGCTTTGGTGCAGGTGATGTACCTGCCAATAATTGCTTAAGCATTCGACATACTACTAGAAATTTCCCAAATAGAGAAGGTTCTAAGATCACGAATGGACAAATTGCATCCGTCGCTTTAATGGATGCTAGATCCATTGCAGCTACAGCTGCAAATAAGGGCTATTTAACCTCCGCAGAGAATATCGATGTAAACTTTACAAAACCAAACTATTTCTTTGATAGTAAAATATATGATAACCGTGTTTATAATGGTATTGGTAAAGCAGATCAATCACTTGAATTAAAATTTGGACCAGGCATTGTTGACTGGCCGGCTATGTCTGCGTTAAGCGAAGATATGATTTTAAAGGTAGTAACTGTCATTCATGACCCTGTTACAACGACAGATGAGTTAATTCCATCAGGAGAAACCTCTTCGTATCGTTCCAATCCATTAGGACTTGCTGAATTCACCTTATCGCGTAAAGATCCTGCATACGTAGGCCATGCAAAAGCGGTACAAAAAGGGGAGAAGGCAAGAATTGCTGGTGAGGATATCGTAGCAGCAAATAATGAATTAAAGAGTGTATATGATACGATTGCAACGAAGTTCACGATTGACGCTAGTGCAACGGAAATTGGTAGTGTTATTTATGCAGTAAAACCAGGTGATGGTTCTGCAAGAGAGCAAGCCGCAAGCTGCCAAAAGGTACTTGGGGGATTAGCTAACATTGCAAAAGAATATGCTACAAAGCGTTATCGCTCCAATTTAATTAACTGGGGTATGCTTCCTTTTTTACTCGATGGAGAGCATCCATTTGAAAAAGGGGACTATATCTTTGTAAAGGATATTAAGAAAGCAGTTGCTGAGAAGGTAACCGAGATAAAAGCGTATGTCGTTAATAATGATATGCAGGAATTTACTTTAAAGCTTGGTGAACTTACCGATGATGAACGAAAAATAATTCTAAAAGGTTGTCTCATCAATTTCTACAGAGGATAAAGAAAATATATATTTGGCGCCTAGAATAGTATGTTATGATTGCTCTAGGCGCTCTTTTTAGTACGTTGAACCAGAAGAATAGAGGAACCTTGTCTAAATATTTCTTGTTATATCTGAAAGAATATATTAGAATAGAATTGGTTGAATTTACATTACTATTAACACGATTGGAGAGAATTTGATGGCTACTATTATTGATGGGAAGAAAATATCTGCTGAAATGAAAGAAGAATTAAAAAAACAAGTATCAGAACTAGTGGAAAAAGGGATCCAGATTACCCTAGCAGTAATTCAAGTTGGTAATGATCCGGCTTCTAGTGTATATGTAGGAAATAAGAAAAAATCATGTGAATATATTGGTATACACTCGCTTTCCTATGAACTTCCAGAAAATACAACACAAGAGGAATTATTAAATCTTGTGAATGATTTGAATGCGAAAGCCGAAGTGAATGGAATCTTAGTACAGCTTCCATTACCGAAGCATATTGATGAAGATCTCATTATTAAAACCATAAAACCTGAGAAGGATGTGGATGGCTTTCACCCACAAAATGTAGGTGCTTTGAGTATTGGACAAAAGGGCTTTTTATCTTGCACTCCAGCAGGAATTATACAATTATTAAAACGTACGGGAATTGAAATCGCAGGGAAAGAATGTGTCATTATTGGAAGAAGCAATATCGTTGGAAAGCCAATGGCTCTATTAATGTTAAGAGAAGATGCTACCGTTACAATTTGCCATTCTAAAACAAAAAAATTACAGGAAGTAACGAAACGAGCTGATATATTAATCGTTGCAATTGGAAGACCTCTATTTGTTACAAAGGATTTTGTAAAGGAGGGTGCAGTTGTTATTGATGTTGGTATTCATAGAGATGAGAATAATAAGTTATGCGGGGATGTGGATTATCAGGATGTAATTAATAAGGTTAGCGCAATTACACCGGTTCCTGGTGGTGTTGGACCAATGACAATTGCAATGCTAATGAATAACTGTGTAGAATCTGTTATAGAATAAGAATGACATGGTGTTAGCTTGAGGTAATAGGAATACCACGTCAACTAAATGTTTATCATGGGGAGATTTATATGAAGTTGAATCATCAATTATTACTGAATGATAAAAAATTTAAGATAATTCAATGCGAAAATGAATACATAGTTCATCCAATCGCTTTCGGAATTATCCCAACGGCACAGAGCTTATCAGATCCTTTCTTTATTGGCACGTTTCAAATCAAGGGATTTCAGCTGTTATTATTACACTTAAATATACCTTCCGAGGGACTGTGTCCTGTAATTAATGGTGTAACTGCAAAATCAATAGAAACCATTGATGGTATGGAATTCAAACAATATTACGATATCAATCAACCGTTACACTATACAGGTTCCATAACGATAGCGGATGACTTTGTAAAGGATTACAGCATGAATGACACAGGACAAGCACCTTGTTTTTGTTATAAGTGCATATTAGAATTAATATTTGAGGATGGTATTTTAATCACAACGATTGACCATAGTAGAGATATGCTAAGAATTCGAAAAAATATCGAATTGGGTCTCCGAAGCTTAAGTAAAAAGCGTGATTTTAGGTGTATCGAGCATTTTATTAAGTCTACTTTCATTGGAAATTACAAACCTTTTTCTTCTCCAAAAAAAAGTAAAAAATATCTTAATAAAATGAAGAAACAATATAACAAAAAATAAGTTGCGGATTAGGGTTACTTATTTGTACAAAAATAAACGAATTATTTTCGCACGTGAATTCATGCTTTTGAGCATTTAATCACGCACGTTAATATATGATTAAGGAGATTTTTAATGAATATATTTTTTATTTCTCTAGGATGTGATAAAAATCTTGTGGATAGTGAGACTATGTTAGGCCTCCTAAGCGAGAACGGATATCAAATTACAAATGAAGCCGAACTAGCAGATATTATTATTATTAATACCTGTTGTTTCATTCACGATGCAAAGCAAGAAAGTATAGACACCATCTTGGAGATGGCTGAGTATAAAAAGACAGGTAAGTTAAAGGGTTTGGTGGTAACAGGATGCCTAGCACAACGATATAAGGAAGAAATATTAGAAGAAATTACGGAAGTAGATGCATTACTAGGAACAGCAAGTAATGAAGAAATCATCAATATCATTCAATCACTAACAGATGGAGAGCGCCATACTCATTTTAATGAGCTTGGTCAGGGCTCCGAGATAAAAGCAAAACGTATGTTAACGACAGGTGGTCATTTTGCTTATCTAAAAATCGCTGAGGGTTGCGATAAACACTGTACCTACTGCATCATTCCACAGATAAGAGGAAATTATAAAAGTGTACCTATGGATACTTTATTAAAAGAAGCCGAATATCTTGCAGAACAAGGAGTGAAAGAGCTTATCCTAGTGGCACAGGAAACTACTCTTTATGGAGCCGATATTTATGGTGAGAAAGCGCTTCCGAAATTACTTTCCGGGTTGTGTCAAATTGCTGGATTAGAATGGATTCGTATTCTGTACTGTTATCCTGAGGAAATTACGGACGAGCTAATTGATGTTATAAAAAAAGAACCTAAGATTTGTCATTATTTAGATGTTCCGATACAACATGCCTCCGATTCAATTTTAAAGCAAATGGGAAGAAGAACAAACAAGAACGATTTGATTCGTATTGTTACGAATTTAAGAAAGAATATTCCTGATATTGTACTTCGTACCACGCTTATTACCGGTTTTCCTGGTGAAACTGAGGAAAACCATGCTGAGCTTCTTGCGTTTGTCAAAGAGATGTGTTTTGAGCGTTTGGGCGTATTTACTTATTCGAAAGAAGAAGATACACCTGCAGCAAAATTAAAGCCTCAAATTACTGCGAAGGTGAAGAAGAATAGACAAAAGGAAATCATGGAGTTACAACAATCCATCGTATTTTCACAAACTAAAAACATGGTAGGCAGAACTGTTGATGTATTAATTGAAGGAAAAATCACGGAAGAAGAAAATGTTTATATTGGACGTACCTATATGGATGCGCCACAAGTAGATGGGTATATTTTTATTTCGTCAAGTGATGTACTTATTTCAGGTGATATTGTGAAAGCAGTAGTTACTAGTGCAAAAGATTATGACTTAATTGGAGAATTAGTGGAAGGGAGTGAGTTCTAATGAATTTACCAAATAAAATAACCATTTTAAGAGTCTGTATGATTCCTGTATTTTTAGTATTCTTATTAATACCAGAAATTGCATATGGAAACTATATTGCTGGTGGTATATTTGTGATTGCTTGTCTTACAGATGCACTCGATGGGTATATTGCAAGAAAATATAAGCTCATAACAAACTTCGGAAAGTTTATGGATCCACTTGCTGATAAACTTCTGGTATGCAGTGCGCTCATTTGCTTTGTTGAGTTGAAGCTTGTCGCTTCCTGGATTGTTATCATTATTATTTCTAGAGAGTTTATTATCAGTGGCTTTCGCTTGATTGCTTCTGATAATGGAATTGTGATTGCTGCCAGTTGGTGGGGAAAATTTAAAACAACATCACAAATGATCATGAGTATTCTCTTGATTGTTAATTTGGATTATGCTGTTTTTAATATTCTTGAGCAGATTTTTATCTACCTATCCTTGGTTCTTACTGTGGTTTCGCTAATTGATTATATGATCAAAAACAAGAAAGTACTGAAACAATAAGGAAACAAAAAGCAGGCTTGTAGAAGTGACAAAGAGGAATGGAATATAAATAGTACGAGTCTATTATAAGCCTCAGAGATTAAAGAAAGGTTGGCCAGTGGGCCAGCCTTTCTTTATGAGTAATGTGATGTGCTATCACGAAACTTGATATAGCATAAACCTTTCGGTCGGCCTGGTCGTATCGAATCAAAGGTTCACGCCAAAATCCATCTCTTTTAGCTAGAAAATGGGATCAATTATGATGATAGACTCGTGATATGATACAATCCTAATAGAACCTCAATAAAATTATTAATATTTTATATTGAAATTATTGTAAGATTATACTATTATATTCCTATATATGTAATTAAAAATCGTATTAAGGGGGATAATATATGAAGGTAAAATTATTTCTACTACTGCTGACCGTTTTTATTGTATTAATGTTTAGCTCATGCGCTCGTGAGGGTATATCGCAGGAAAAATATGACAATGTAGTTGCAGAACTATCAGATTCGCAAAAAAGATATGATGACCTAACCAAAGTCTACAAAGAAGAAAAGGAAAAGTGTGAAGAATACAAAGCGAAATATGATGAATACGAAGCTATTATTGAACCCTATAAGGATTTGGCCGAAGCCGATTTATTAGCAAAAACAAATGAAACTAATTTAAAGGCAAAAGAAGATCAAATAGAATTAGATGCAATAAAAGAACAGGAAGCAGTAGAAGCTGCAGCGCTAGAAGCGAAAGAAAATAAAGCTAGGGAAGCAGAAGAGAAAATTGGTTATAATACAGACATTACATATGATCAGCTTGCGAGAACTCCAGATGATTACATAGCAAAAAAGGTCATGTTTAATGGTCAAGTAATTCAAGTTATGGAAGGTGACGGTAGTACTCAGCTTAGGGTTACTGTTGATTCTGATTATGACCAAATATTATATGTTGAGTATGATAGTTCTATAATAGATTCTAGAGTGCTTGAAGATGATATTATTACAATTTATGGTGTCTCGTATGGGTTGTTAAGTTACGAATCAACCATGGGTGGTACTATTACTATTCCTTCTGTTCATGCTGATAAAATAGATCAATAATTTTAAATATAAATATTATCATTAAGTTAGTCGATTGTTTCTTATGAGTCAGTGTAATCGAAACCTATAATGCTTCAATGAAGCACTAGGTAAAATAAAGTTCTACATAAGCTGGAGAGAATCATATTTTATCCAATGATACTCTCCTTGCTTTTGCTTTTTTCAGGCTATTGGACACTATAATATTTTATTTGGAATATTTATTTTTAATTTGAATTGGTATATAATACTGTAAGGAATAAAAGTATCAGTTTATTTTGATTGAAGTTAAAATATCTAGCAATAATTTGGGTAGAATTATATCTTGTTATTACTGTTATATAGAATAAAGGAATTGAAGGAAGAAGGAAGCTTATATGGTTGTTGAATTAATAAGTGTCGGAACTGAGCTTTTGCTTGGAAATATTGTGAATACGAATGCTAACTATTTGTCTAGAAAATGTGCGGAGTTAGGGCTTTCTTTGTATTATCAAGTAACGGTGGGAGATAACGAGAGTCGACTCTCTGAGGCGATTGAGACAGCGCTTTTAAGGTCTGACGTTATTATACTAACAGGTGGTCTTGGACCGACCAAGGACGATTTGACGAAAGAAGTTACTGCGAAGGTTTTATCGCGCAATTTAGTAGAAGATGAACATTCGAGAGAAAGAATGATTTCGTATTTCAAACGAAGTGATTTTAAAAATATTACGGATAATAACTGGAAACAAACCTTAACAATTGAGAATTCTACTGTTGTAGACAACGATAATGGAACCGCGCCGGGTTATATTGTTGTAACCAAGGATAATAAGAGAATCATTTTACTACCGGGACCACCAAACGAAATGATACCAATGTTTCGCGATAGTATGTTTCCTTATTTGAGGAAGCTACAACCCAATGTATTCTTTTCTGAGATGGTAAAAATATGTGGTATTGGCGAAAGTATGGTAGAGACTAAGATATTTGATCTCATTAATAATCAAAGTAATCCGACGATTGCACCCTATGCTAAGGGGGGCGAGGTACACCTACGTGTAACAGCTGCAGCTGATAGTTTAGAGGAAGCCTCAAGTATGACTGAGCCAATTGTGAAGGAGCTGAAGAACCGCTTTCAATATCATATTTATACAACCAAGGAAGAAGAAACTTTAGAAGGTGTCATCGTTCATTTGCTTAAACAATATAAGCTAAAGCTTACTTGCGCAGAATCATGTACGGGAGGTTTGTTATCTGGGCGTATTATTAACGTACCTGGAGCTTCTGATGTGTTTAATGAAGGCTTTATTACTTATTCCAACGAAGCAAAGAGTAAGTATCTAGGTGTCAATGAGGCTACATTGTTGGAATATGGAGCTGTTAGCGAACAGACTGCCAAAGAAATGGTAATCGGTGCTGCAACTTCTACCGGTTCTAATGCTGCTCTAGCAATTACCGGGATAGCAGGACCTGATGGTGGTACAGAAGAAAAACCGGTAGGGCTTGTATATATTGGTTGCTATCTGGATGGAAAAGTTGTAGTTAGAGAATATAAAATCAAGGGAGACCGTCAAAAGGTAAGAGATTATAGCGTGATTTATGCACTTGATCTTTTAAGGAGATGTATTCTTGAAGATTACAAGAGCAAAATATAAAATCAACACTATAACAAGTATATTTTGTTTATAGTTACTAATATGGCTTATTAAAAGTCCTTCAATAACTGGATTTGAACCAGATATAATGATATACATTCAACGAACTCAATCGGACTCTTTATACTTGAATCAATATTTATTTAGCCAATTAATTGGACTCTTTATACTTGAATCAATATTTATTTAGCCAACTAATTGGACTTTTGAGCCTGTAACTAAATATTATTGGAATATGTTTGTATTTACCATAGAAATGACATAGTTATATTTTATTATTCAATTGTTGAAAAGATTATATTGAATTCAACAAGGAGGTAACTATACCCCCTGTTTTTAAGCCTGCCAAAGCGGGCGGATGGGAGCCAACTATGGAACATTCAAACAAGAAATTATTTTTTTCTATTGTTATTATCTTCACTTTACTCTTAACTGGGTGTAGTAAATTTCACTTTAACACTTTGGGAGATTCCGATAATCAAACCGAACCAACACAAGCCGTTGTACAAGAAGATGGAGACAGTGAGACTATAAATGGACAAGTAGAAGATTCTTTAAATGATGATTCCGTTGCAGAAGATAATGAACCAACGAAAAAATTAGAGGAACCAGGGACATCTAACAATATACAGCCAACAGCAAATACCGAATTAATGATTTATTCTATCAATGCCGATACCTTAGAAAAAGAAGCTGCAATAGCGCTCATTCCAAAGGGAAGCGAAATAACTCCTGAATTAATTGTAAATACTGTTGTTGAATCCATGGCAGATAAAACATTGATGATAGGAATTGATAGTGTTGAAACGAAGGATGATGCTATTATTGTTAGTTTCTCAGCTGATAAACCACCAGTTCAGGATGTTGGTGCTGGAGGATTAGAAGGATTTATTTTAGATGCAATTGCTCAAAGTTTACTTGAGAACCTAGATAATTACAGCAAAGTCATTTATCGAATTGAAGGCGGTGCTTATGTAACCGATCATATCGAATTAGGAATTGACGAAGTATATTTAGGAGATAATTAGGATATAAGAATGATGATAAGTAATCAATTTAGGTAATTGCGATACAAAGTTCTTATTTGTATTCGACAATTACCTAAATTTATGTTATCGTTTATAATAAATATAATGGAAAGAGTTTCAGGTGATGGTATGAGCAAGGTATTCGTTGTTGGCGGCGGAGCTGCCGGAATGTTAGCAGCTATCGTTGCAGCAAGAAATGGACATAAAGTTGAGATATTTGAAAAAAATGAAAAGCTTGGGAAAAAGCTTTTTATTACTGGTAAGGGCAGATGCAATCTTACAAATGCTTGCGATAAGGAAAACTTTTTTGAAAATATAGTTACTAATCCAAGATTTTTGTATAGTTCCTTTCATCAATTTAATAATTATGATACGATTGATTTTTTTGAACAACTAGGGTTACCTACGAAAATAGAACGTGGAGAACGAGTATTTCCGGAATCAGACAAGTCCTCTGATGTTATAGCTGTCTTAAAACGTGAATTAGAACAACTGAATGTTATCATTCATTATCATAGTGAAGTTATCAAGATAATTACAAAAGATGAATGCTTTCATGGATTAAAGGTTAAAGGAACTTCAAATGAAATGGTTGGAGATGCAGTCATTGTAGCAACGGGCGGGCTTTCTTATCCAATCACAGGTTCTACTGGTGACGGTTATCATTTTGCAAAAGAAATGGGACATACCATTACGGATTTAAGTCCATCGTTGGTTCCAATCCATCTGAAGGAAACCTATGTTAAGGATTTGATGGGTTTATCCTTGAAGAATGTACGTGTCTCAATCAGTAATGAGCAGAAAGAAATCTTCGGTGATTTTGGAGAAATGTTATTTACCCATTTTGGAGTAAGCGGTCCTATTATCATAAGTGCAAGTAGTTATATTCTACCTTATTTACAAAAGAATGAAGGAGAACTTACACTTAGTATTGATCTAAAACCTGCTTTATCTGAAGAACAATTGGATGCCCGCATATTACGTGATTTTGAAGAGTATATCAATAAACAATTTAAAAATTCATTAGGTAAATTATTACCGCAAAAATTAATTGATATTATTGTTAGCTTAAGCAGTATTGATCCGGAGAAGAAAGTAAATTTAATCACAAAAGAAGAACGTCATAATTTAGTGTTAATCTTAAAAAATATGAAGTTTCATATTACAAGATTAGGGGAATATAAAGAGGCAGTCGTTACAAAAGGTGGAATTAATTTGAAAGAGATAAATCCTTCTACGATGGAATCAAAACGAATGAAACAGGTTTATTTTATTGGAGAAGTTTTGGATCTGGATGCATTAACAGGCGGATTTAATTTACAAATTGCATGGTCGACTGCCTACATGGCGGGGATGGCTATAGAATAATAGATAAGTACTAAGATTAAATTGGAGGAATTCATAATGACACATTATAGCATAGCAATTGATGGACCAGCTGGTGCTGGAAAAAGCACCATTGCAAAAAGTGTAGCAAAAAATTTGGGTTTCATCTATGTAGATACCGGAGCAATGTATCGTGCGATGGGATTGTATTTCTTGAGACATTTCATTGACGCTTCTGATACAATAAAAATTGAAGAGGCATGTAAAGAAGTGGATGTTACCATTGAATATAAAGATGGTGAACAGATCGTGGTCCTAAACGGTGAAAATGTGAATGGTTTTATTCGTACTGAAGAAGTTGGTAATATGGCATCTATAACCTCTGTCAATAGGGCAGTCCGTCTTAAATTAGTAGAGTTACAGCAAAGCTTGGCAAGTAAAACAAACGTGGTTATGGATGGAAGAGATATTGGTACCTATGTTCTTCCAAATGCAAGTCTAAAAATATATCTTACAGCGAGCTCATCGGAACGTGCAAATAGAAGATGGTTGGAGCTCACAAGCAAAGGAATTCCAAGTAATTCAGATGAAATAGAAAAAGATATTATTGAACGTGATCACAGGGATATGACCCGCGAATTTGCTCCACTACGGCAAGCAGAGGATGCTATCTTAATCGATTCCTCCAACATGACAATCGTAGAAGTTATCAAAACAATTATGGATTATTATCAAAAAATCTGATATTATAAAATACAGGAAAATACTAGTAAAGGAAGTTGATCTGATTGAACGTAACCGTTGCAAAGAGTGCGGGATTTTGCTTTGGAGTAAAAAGAGCTGTCGATCTCGTGTATGAAGAGGTTAAAAAAGGCGATAAAGTATATACCTTTGGTCCAATCATCCATAATGATGAAGTCGTTGACGATTTAAATAGAAAAGGCGTCGAAGTCATCGAATCATTAAAAGAATTAAAAAAGGATGCTGCGGGTACAATAATCTTACGCTCTCATGGTGTTTCGGAACAAATATATCAAGAATTAGCCTCTTATCATTTGAATGTAATTGATGCAACTTGTCCCTACGTATTAAAAATTCATAAGATAGTAAAAGAACAAAGTGGGAATGGTCGTCATATTATTATAATCGGAAATCGTTCTCATCCGGAAGTTGAAGGAATCACAGGTTGGTGCAAAAGTGCTTTTACTGTGATAGAAAATGCAGAAGAAGCCCAAGAATTAGGCCTTCCCATTGACTATAAATTGTGTATTGTATCCCAGACGACATATAATTACAAGAATTTTCAAGAATTAGTTGAAATTATTTCAAAAAAGGGTTATGATATACTTGTTTTAAATACGATTTGCAATGCCACCGAAGAAAGACAGACAGAAGCTTATCAATTAGCAAAGGAATCCGATGCTATGATTGTGATTGGTGGAAAGCACAGCTCGAATACGAGAAAGCTCTACGAAATTAGTAAAAAAGAATGTGAAAATACTTACTATATACAGAAACTTATTGACCTGGATTTAAATAATTTTAAATCTTATCGAAACGTAGGTATTACCGCAGGGGCTTCGACCCCAAACAATATTATCAAGGAGGTTCATACCAGTATGTCTGAAAAGAGTTTTGAACAATTATTGGAAGAAGAAAAAGTAGTAAGAATACACAACGGTGATGTTGTAGAAGGAATTGTATTAGGTGTAAAAGAAGATGAAATCATCTTAAATATAGGCTATAAGTCCGAAGGAATTATCACCCGTAGCGAATACACTAATACACCTAATATTGACTTAAGAACAGTCGTTAGTGTAGGCGATGCAATGCAAGCAAAAATACTTAAAGTAAATGATGGTGAGGGACAAGTTGCATTAACTTATAAGAGACTTGCTGCAGAAAAAGGAAATAAGAAATTAGAAGATGCATTTAATAACAAAGAGGTATTAACTGCTAAAGTTGCTGCAGTACTTGATGGTGGTTTAAGTGTTATTGTTGACGAAGCAAGAGTATTTATACCTGCTAGCCTTGTATCCGATAGCTATGAGAAAAACTTAGCAAAGTATGCAGGACAAGAAATTGAATTTGTAATAAGCGAATTCAATCCAAAGAGAAGAAGAATCATTGGTGATCGTAAACAAATCTTAATGAAAACTAGAGCTATATTACAAAAAGCATTATTTGAGAAAATTACGGTTGGCATGACAATTGAAGGTACTGTTAAGAATATTACAGACTTTGGTGCATTCATTGATCTTGGTGGAGCAGATGGTCTTCTTCACATTTCTGAAATGTCTTGGGGCAGAGTTGAAAATCCTAAGAAGGTATTTAAGATTGGCGATGTTGTAACAGCTTACATTAAAGATATTCAGGGCGAAAAAATTGCACTTAGCCTAAAGTTTGATAAAGAAAATCCTTGGACAAACGCTGCAGAAAAGTATGCAATTGGAAATGAAGTAACTGGTAAAGTTGCTCGTATGACCGATTTTGGCGCATTTATTGAACTTGAGCCTGGTGTTGATGCACTTCTTCATGTATCTCAGATTTCTAAAGAACATGTAGAAAAGCCTTCTGATGCACTTAAAGTTGGACAAGAAATCACTGCAAAAGTTGTAGATTTTAATCAAGATGATAAGAAAATCAGCTTAAGTATCAAAGCACTTGAAGCTCCAGCAAAAGAAGAAGAAGTAGTAGAAGAAGTAGTAGAAGAAGTAGAAGTAGCTACAGAGGAGTAACATTCTGCGAAGAGTAATATTCTGCGAGGAGTAACATTCTGCGAAGATTAACATTCTGAGAAGAATAACATACAACAAATGAGGAGATACCAACTTGACTGATAGTTATGAAGTATTTAAGCAAGCCATATTGGAATTAACAAAGGTTGACTTGAATTTTTACAAAGAGCGTCAGATGAAGAGACGTATTGATTCTTTGATTTCAAAATATGAGATTACAACCTATATAGGTTATGTAGTGAAACTTAAATCTGACAAAGTAGCTTTTGAGGAGTTCATTAATTATATAACGATTAATGTATCTGAGTTTTATCGGAATCCGGAACAATGGCTCCTTTTAGAAAAAGAAGTGTTTCCTTATTTGTTTGATAAATTCAATAAAAACAGTTTAAAAATTTGGAGTTCTGCATGTTCTACGGGTGAGGAACCATATTCTCTCGTAATGCTTCTCTCAAAATTTCTTCCACTTAACAGAATAAAGATTATTGCAACGGATATTGATAAGCGTGTGCTTGCACAGGCAGCTACAGGTCTTTATCATGTAAAAAGTTTAAAAGATTTGCCGGCGGAGTTTATAAATCAATATTTCGTAAAAGTCAATGATAGAACATATCAAATTACGGATGCAATCAAATCATGTGTTGAATTTTTACCACTCAATTTATTGAAGGATCATTATCCCTCTGATTGTGATTTGATTATATGCCGTAATGTGTTAATTTATTTTACGGATGAGGCGAAGAATAAAATCTATACTGGTTTTAATGCTGCATTAAAAAAAGAAGCACTTTTATTTGTTGGAAGTACGGAACAAATTATTCAGCCACAGCAATTTGGCTTTCAAAATTACAAATCTTTCTTTTATAAAAAATCATAATATTATCCAAAGACAAGAACGGGTTGTTGCAAAACTCATAGTCTACATCACTTGAGGGAGAACATACACTGAATTTAGATATATTCAGTGCATGTTCTCCCTCAAGTTCTTTCCTCTTTCCGTTATGCAATCGCCCCTTTCTTTATTTTTCGTAAAATGTGGTTGATTTTTAGAAAAATATCGAGTATATTGATTTATAGGTGATAGCCTACCACTGTTCTTACGTCTTAAATTATTGTAAGTGTAGGTAATATATGGCGCATGAAAGAGTGTGCAGATAGGAGTTCTATGCAAAAAACAATAACGGTTGCAGTTGATGCAATGGGTGGTGACAATGCTCCACATGAGATTGTTAAAGGGGCCGTGAATGCAATTTGCGACAGAAAAGACATCAAAGTTATTTTAGTTGGTAAAGAGGATTTGATTCAAAAAGAACTATCTCAATATAACTTTGATAAAGAATGTCTTGAAGTTGTAAATGCAGAGGATATCATAACAAACTGTGAAGCTCCTGTTATGGCAATCAGACGTAAAAAAGATTCCTCTATCGTAGTTGCATTAAACCTAGTAAAAAAAGGCGAAGCAGATGCATTTGTTTCTGCTGGAAGTACCGGTGCTGTTTTAGCCGGTGGTCAGCTCATCGTCGGAAGAATGATGGGGGTGGAACGACCTCCACTTGCGCCTGTGATTCCTACCATGAATGGTGTATCCTTATTAGTGGATTGTGGCGCAAATGTAGATGCAAGAGCTTCTCATTTAGTTCAATTTGCAAAGATGGGTTCCATCTACATGGAGAATGTAATTGGTATTAAGAATCCCAGAGTAGCCATCGTTAATATTGGCGCAGAAGAGGAAAAAGGAAATATGTTAGTAAAAGAAGCCTTTCCTCTTTTAAAGAACTGTAATGAGATTAATTTTATTGGTAGCATTGAAGCAAGAGAAATTCCCTATGGAGGCGCAGATGTCATAGTCTGTGAAGCTTTTGTCGGTAATGTAATTCTTAAACTTTACGAAGGACTTGCTTCAGCTCTTATTGGAAAGATTAAAGAAGGACTCATGAGTACAACGAAGAGTAAGATCGGTGCTCTCCTTTGTAAATCTGCACTGAAGAAAACAGTGAAGGATTTTGATGCTTCAAAGTATGGTGGTGCACCACTACTTGGTTTAAATGGATTAGTTGTCAAAGCACATGGCAATTCAAAGAGCAATGAGATACGTAATTCGATTATCCAGTGTGTTACTTTTACGGAGCACAATATGAATGAAAAAATTAAAGAGAACATAATTAAGAGTGAATAATTAAATAATGAATAATAACAGAAAGTGAAAGGTGATTGATTATGGAATTTGAGAAATTACAAAAAATTATTAGCGAAGTATTAAACGTAGGTGAAGATGAAATTACAATGGAGACAACTTTTGTAGATGACCTAGGAGCTGATTCATTGGACATATTCCAGATTATTATGGGTATTGAAGAAGAATTTGATATTGAAATTGCAAATGAAGAAGCAGAGAACATTATCACTGTTTCTGATGCTATCGATCAAATTAAGAATGCTCTTAATTAATGTACATTTGCTAAGATGGTTTGTATCAGTGCTGATAAAAAGCCCTGTGAATAAGGCGTGCCTTATTTTATTGGGCTTTTCATATACACCTCCATTACAGCGATTGGGGCTGTAACATTAAGCAGTCCAGAAAGGAGTTTGCTTTGAGAACGATTAAGAGTTTCCAAAATTCGCATAAAGTGCTTGAAAGCAGAATGAAGTATCAATTTACTGATTCTGAGTTACTGTATCATGCATTGACACATAGTTCGTTTTCAAATGAAAGGCGAATGAGTAAGGAAAAGAATAATGAGCGTCTTGAATTTTTAGGAGATGCCGTATTGGAACTTGTTACCAGTGAATTTGTGTATACGGAATATGCCAGCCTGCCGGAAGGTGAGTTGACAAAGCTGAGAGCGAGTATTGTTTGTGAAAAGACACTTTCCTATTGTGCAAGAGATTTACAAATTGGTGAGTCTTTATTACTTGGAAAAGGAGAAGATATTACCGGTGGAAGGGAACGGGATTCTATTCTATCCGACGCACTGGAAGCAGTAATTGGTGCAATTTATTTAGACGGTGGTTTTACTAATGCAAAAGAGTTTATTCGAAATTTTATTTTAGCGGATATTCAACACAAAAAACTCTTTTTTGATAGCAAGACTATCTTACAGGAAATTGTTCAAAATGAATACAAGGAAAAGATACATTATAAATTAATATCGGAAGATGGACCTGATCATAATAAAACATTTTCCATTGCCCTCTATGTTGGAGATAATCAAATTAGTTCGGGTGTTGGCAGGACAAAAAAAGCAGCTGAGCAAGAGGCTGCTTATCAAGCAATACTTAAATTGCAAAAGAATAGCGAAATCAAAATACAAAATTAAAATAGGTTAGGTATGGAGGTTACAATGTATTTAAAAAGTATAGAGGTACATGGCTTTAAATCCTTTGCTAATAAGATTTTGTTTGAATTTCATGATGGCATTACAGGTATTGTTGGCCCCAATGGCAGTGGTAAGAGCAATGTTGCTGATGCAGTACGATGGGTTCTGGGTGAACAAAGCGCTAAACAGCTTCGTGGAGCTAAGATGGAGGATGTTATTTTCTCGGGAACGCAGTCGAGAAAACCGTTAGGGTATGCTTATGTTGCTATTACTTTGGACAATTTGGATCATAAACTTCCAATTGAATTCGAAGAGGTTACGGTAGCAAGGCGTGTTTATCGATCGGGAGAAAGTGAATATTTAATTAACGGGTCTACTTGTCGCTTAAAAGATGTTCAAGAAATGTTTTTTGATACGGGAATTGGCAAAGAAGGGTATTCCATTATTGGCCAGGGTCAGATTGATAAGATTTTGAGTGGAAAGCCGGAGGACCGAAGAGAGCTGTTTGATGAGGCGGCCGGCATTGTAAAATTCAAAAGAAGAAAGTATGCTGCAGAGAAGAATTTAAATGAAGAAAAACAGAACTTATATCGAATTTCAGATATCATAGGCGAGCTTGAAAAACAGCTTGCACCATTAGAAAAGCAATCTGCGTCAGCAAAGATTTATCTGAAACTGAAAGAAGAATTAAAAAGCTTAGATGTAAACCAATTTTTAATGGAGTATGAGAAGCTTCATGTTTCAAAGGAGCAGCTGAATGAAAAATTATCAATTGCAACCGAAGGGTTTGAACAGTCGAAAGAAGATTATGAGAATACAAAAGAGGAATACATACGGCTTGAAAAGCAACTTGAAGAATATGATTTATCTTTAGAAGAGGATAAAACTAGTTTCAATGATTATAAGCTGAGAAAAGAAAAATCAGAAGGTGAAATTAAGGTTCTACAGGAACAAATCAGTGCGATTCACCAAAATGACGAATATTATCAAAGCAGAATTCATGCAATTAATCAAGATATCCAAGTGAAAAAGGCGGATGAGGAAAATTATTTATCAGAAAAGAAGATAATTGATGATAAACGGTCTAAACTCGAGAATGGCATCACGATTGCACAAGTAGAATTAAATAAAATCAAGGAAAATATCAGCATGTACTCCAGAGAAATGGAAGAATGTAATAATGGTATTTTTCAGTATTTAAATATCAATTCTGGCATAAAGAGTAATATGCAGCGTTATGAAATGATGTTGGAACAAAATATGTTTCGTAAGGCTGAATTAAATCAAAAATTGATTAAAAATAAAAGTGAAGATAGTCTTTATATGGAATCCATTTCTTCTCTAGAACATAAGTTAAACGATATCTCCAATGAAATCATATACCAAAGCAATCATAATAATGCATTGGAACAAGAAATTTTGGATAAGCAGTCTACGATTGATTCTTTAACAAAAGAGTATAATGATATCTGGCATCACTATTCAAGTGAAAAGTCTCGACTAGAATCCTTGATAAATTTAACGGAACGTTATGATGGATATGGCAATAGCATTCGAAAAGTCATGGAACAGAAGACGCAGTCGCCTGGTATTGTTGGTGTTGTAGCGGACATTATTAAGGTTGATAAAGCCTATGAAACTGCCATTGAAACTGCACTTGGTGGTACCATCCAAAATATTGTTACCTCCGACGAAGCAACGGCTAAGAAATTAATTTCCTACCTAAAGCTAAATAAATTTGGTAGAGCAACCTTTTTGCCACTTACTAATATTTCATCAAACGCAATTACACAAAATGACAAAGTGTTAAAAGAAGAAGGTGTGATTGGCGTTGCAAGTGATTTAGTAGAAGCAGATTCTAAATTTCATGAATTAATAAGCTATTTACTAGGAAGAATTATTGTAGTTGATCATATTGATCATGCTACTGCCATTGCAAAAAAATATCATTACACGTTACGATTGGTTACAACGGAAGGGGAATTATTAACTCCAGGCGGTGCTATTTCAGGTGGAGCCTATAAAAATGCCAGTAATCTTCTTGGTAGGCGTCGAGAAATTGAAGAACTCGAAGAGCGTGTGGTTTCACTAGAACAAGAAACCCAAGAACTTTTATGTAAAAAAGAAGAAGAAAAAGAAAATAAAGTCAATCTTCGACTTAGCTTAGATAGTATGAAAGTAACTCTTCAAGCTAAATTTCTAGAGCAGAACACCATAAAAATGAACTTGAATCAAGAACTATCTAAAAAAACAGAGGCGGAAGCAGTCTTTACAGAATATGCAAATGAATTGAAAGAAATTGAACTACAAGCAAAAGATTTAAAGGACAATATAAGTAAATTAGAAGCTTCCTTACTTCAAAATAGTGAAAAGAGCAAGGAAAGTGAAACACAAATTGATGCTTTGACAAAACATTTAGAAGATAATCGCGTACAAGAGCAACTCGCTACCGAAAAAACTTCGGCGTTAAAAATGGATTTGTCCTCTTTAGAACAGAATAATCTTTATATATTTGAAAATAGTAAGCGTGTGAGAAGAGAAATTGAAAAGTTTTATGAAGAGGATAGGACGTTAAAGTCAGACCTGCAGAAATCTTACGGGTTGATAGGCGAAAAGCAGCAAATAATTGTACAAACAGAAAGTTTAATCGAAACCTATCAACTTACTATTTTAGAATTGGATGAGAGAATTAAAGATCATAATAGTAAGAGGGATAAAATTAATACCATCCATAAAAATTTCTTCACCAAGCGGGAAGAACTTTCAACTAGAATGAATGAACTCGATAAAGAATGTTTTCGCTTGAACGGGCAAATGGA
>Ga0209724_1001110_pt1 | contig 25026 bp, 24 predicted proteins | sample grotaG_FD_184143 | JGI IMG/M metagenome (GOLD analysis project Ga0209724, IMG submission 184143) | Glacier valley bacterial and archeal communities from Borup Fiord, Nunavut, Canada, to study Microbial Dark Matter (Phase II) -... | ecosystem: Environmental > Aquatic > Freshwater > Ice > Glacier ...
CGGCGGCACACTGAGGGCCGTGGGTAGCAGGCTACTGCGGCGTAGGGCTAACGCGAAGCAGGGTTTAGCTGCATTGTTAAGTAAGCTGATGGAGGATTAGCAGCTACGTATTGGCTAGTCCTAACGTACTATAAGTCGGCTACGGACAGAACTCTCGTTCTGTGCTATGCTATGACTCAGCTATAGTCGAAGGTTAGATAAGGGTCCTTTGCAGGAGGTAAATGATGAAAAGGCACTTCAGCTTGTATATTTCGGTTGGTTTGCTTGTCTTGCTGGTTGCGTGCAACAATGAGCAAAAGCTAACTACTGGTCAGTCTGCGGGTGTTCAACTCACTGCTGCGCCTACAGGGATCGCTTCCCCAACAACGAATGCCACCTTTGATCCAGAGTTGCCACCTGGTCCCGTTCCTAGTGGCGAGATCATGCCCCCTCCTGTGCCTACATTTGTAGGGACACTGATCCCCCCAAGTACACCAACGCAGGTTACCCCAGAAAGCAAGGTTCAAGCTGATCTCAAAGCTGCTATGGCAACAGAGCCAAAGCACGTAGAGTTCTTTGTGGTTCTAGTAGCCCAACCGAGTTTTGACAACCGCCTTCTGGATGAGATGAGCAATGAAGAAAGAGCTACATACACGCAGAGAGAGGTCGAAGCCTTTAACAAGCGCACCCAACCGCCAGTAGAAGCCGCAATCCTTAAACTTCAGCAAAGCGGTGAGGTTTACAGTTATCACTCGAAGATGGCACCAAACAGCTTTTATGTTAATGGCACGTCTGTGGCTGTTAAGGAACTTTCACTGCGTGATGATGTAGCCCAACTTAATCTGAATCACAAGATGAGGATGTCAGACCCAACACCGCACTCCAGTACCAACTCCCTTCAGAGGACAGAGTCAACCGGAAGCAGCAGATGGAACATTGATCTTGTAATCACCGAATGATATTAAACCAAATGGTTGACATTTTCTTCCTCACCGGCTATAATAAACCATATGGTTAAGCAAGATGCCGCCCTCGATGTTGTGTTCCACGCCCTGGCCGATCCCACTCGGCGGGCAATGCTCCACAGCCTTGTGGCGAAGGAGCGCACGATTAGCGAGCTTGCTGCACCATTCGCTATGTCGCTAGTGGCTGCATCCAAGCACGTGCGCGTGCTGGAAGCCGCTGGGCTGATGCTACGCACGATCAGGGGACGGACACACGTCTGCCAGCTTGTGCCTGCACCGTTGGCTGCCGCCGACGAGTGGCTGCGCTTCTACGAACGTCTGTGGAGCGACCAGCTTGATGCTCTTGCCACCCTGCTTGACGAACAAGCAGGAGACAGCACCCCAGAGAAGGAAGGAAACCCACAATGACCACAGCTATGCCCAATTCTGTTAGCGTTAGTCGCCACTTTGAGGCCACCCCGGAGCGGGTGTTCGATGCCTGGCTCAACCCACAGAGCCTTAGCCGCTGGCTGTTCGCCATCTCTGGGGGCGACAGGTCGTACACCGCCAAGCTCGATGCCCGTGTTGGTGGGGCGTACACGATCACCGAAGTCAGGGCGGACAACTCGGAGTGGCTGGCGACCGGCGAGTACCTTGAGCTTGACCGCCCACACCGTCTGGTCTTCAGCTTTGGTATGCCAGAGTTCGGCCCCGGCTTCAGCCGCATTATCATTGACATCGTGCCAGAGGAAGCGGGCTGCATCCTGACGCTGACGCAAGAGGTCGTGCCAGAGGGTCAGGCCGAAGATATCAAGCAGGGCTGGGTAGGGATGTTCGACAATCTGGAGGTGACATTGGGCTGAAGCCTACGGCACTTGATAGAGGCAAAACTGGGGGATGGGCTGACCGGCTCATCCCTTTTGTGCAACCAACCGCCCGCGAAAACTGTATAATAGACAAGATGTCTAACAGCGGTCTAATGTGGATAACTAAGCGGCACAGGCGGTGGGTTTGGTATAATTCGGGCAAGTAGAGCGGCGCAGCAGCCAAACCAGTTTTGCAGGGAAATATGAGAACTGGCAGACCACGATTGCTGAACCGGGCCGCAGGCAGAGTGCGCCGGGGCAAGCCAAGGCTAACGACGAGGGAGCGGCCACTAACCGGGCGTTAGGTTAAGGAGATACAAATGTTGAATGATGGTTATATGCTCTTTGCAGCCCGTTCGCGGGGGGCTGATGCCCCAGCGCATGAGCATGACAACGAAATTGATGAGGACGAGATGGGTATTCCCCACGTCCTGCCGATCTTGCCGTTGAAGGACACCGTGATCTACCCCTTCACCCCTGCTCCCCTCGCTGTGGGTCAGGAGCGCAGCCTGCGCCTGATTGAGGATGTGGTGGCTAGCGACCGCCTGGTAGTGATGGTGGCCCAGAAGGATGCCAGCATTGACGGCGCAGGGCCGGAGGATGCCTTCCGCATCGGCACTGTCACCCGCATCGAGCGGATGATGAAGATGCCCGACGGTACCATGCGCCTGCTGGTGCAGGGTATCCAGCGTGTCCGCATCCAAGAGTATGTCAGCCAGAAGCCTTACCTCAAGGCGAAGGTTGAGGTTTACCCGGATGTGGAGGAGAACGGCCTGGAGGTTGACGCACTAGTGCGTAACCTGCAAGGTCTGATCCAGCGCATCGTCGAGCTGATGCCGCACATTCCTGACGAAGTGACAGCAGCAGTGATGAACATCCCCTCTCCGCTCCACCTCGTCTACTACATCGCCAGCAATCTGCGCCTGACCCTGGAGGATCGCCAGGAGTTGTTGGAGACCAGCAGCCTGCGCGAGAAGCTGTTGAAGATGACTACCTTCCTGAACAAGGAACTGGAAGTTCTCGAACTGGGCAAGAAGATTCAGGGTCAGGTGCAGGACGAAATGAGCAAGACGCAGCGTGATTATATGCTGCGCGAGCAAATCAAGGCTCTGCAACGCGAGTTGGGTGAGGACGACGAGGCGACCGCCGAAATCAGCCGCCTGCGCGAGGAGATAGATGCTGCTGCTATGCCGCCAGAGGCCGACAAGGAAGCAAAGCGCGAACTTGACCGCCTCAGCCGAATGCCGCAGCAAGCCCCAGAGTATTCGGTGATCCGCACCTACCTTGAGTACATGATCGCCATGCCCTGGAACAAGAGTACCGAACAGGGCGTAGACGTGAACCGCGCTAGTCGCATACTGGAAGAAGACCACTACGGCCTGGAGAAGATCAAGGAGCGCATTCTTGAGTACCTCGCTGTCCGCAAAATCCGCGCCGACCGTGCCGACCTGATCAAGGCGACACAGGAGAGCGAGATGGACGACGGCACCCACGAGAACGAAAAAGATGTTACCTCCTCACCACACAAGCCGATGCTGCGCGAACCAATCCTCTGCTTTGTTGGCCCTCCAGGGGTGGGCAAGACGAGCCTGGGCCAGAGCATCGCCCGCGCCCTGGGCCGCAAGTTTGTGCGGATGTCCCTCGGTGGCGTGCGCGACGAGGCCGAGATTCGCGGCCACCGCCGCACCTACATCGGCGCAATGCCAGGGCGCATCGTGCAGGCGATTCGCCGGGCCGAGAGCAATGACCCGGTATTCATCCTCGACGAGGTGGACAAGCTGGGCATGGACTATCGCGGTGACCCTTCCAGTGCGCTGCTGGAGGTGCTAGACCCGGAGCAGAACAACACCTTCCGCGACCACTACCTGGATGTGCCATTCGACCTCAGCAAGGTGATGTTCATCGCCACCGCCAACTCGCTAGACACCATCCCCGGTCCACTGCGTGACCGCATGGAGATTCTCTACCTCAGTGGCTACACCGAGGACGAGAAGCTGCACATTGCCACCAAGTACCTTGCGCCCAAGCAGCAACTCAACCACGCGCTGACCGAGGAGGACATGAGCTTCACCGACGAGGCGATCCTCACCCTGGTGCGCGGCTATACCCGCGAGGCGGGCGTGCGTAATCTTGAGCGCGAGATCGCCAACATCTGCCGCAAGGTAGTGAAGGACGTAGCCCTGGCCCTCAGCAAGGAGGAGCCGAGCAAGGAAGCCAACAAGAAGAATAGGAAGAAGCCTGAACTACCAATCACTGTCACTACCGAGCAAGTCCACGAGTACCTGGGCAAGCCGCGTTTCGACAGCGAACTGGCCGAGCGGATGCAGGTGCCGGGTATTGCTACTGGCCTGGCCTGGACTGAAGTGGGTGGCGACATCCTCTTTATCGAAGCGACTCGCATGAAGGGCAACAAGCAACTGATCATCACCGGGCAACTGGGTGATGTGATGAAGGAGTCGGCGCAGGCCGCGCTTAGCTATGTGCGCTCGCACGCGGCAGAGATTGGCATTGACGAGGATGTGTTCGCGGGCAGCGACCTGCACCTGCACATCCCAGCAGGGGCAATCCCCAAGGATGGGCCGAGCGCAGGTATCACCATGACCACCGCCATCGCCAGCTTGCTGACGGGCCGCAAGGTCAAGAACAACCTGGCGATGACTGGCGAAATCACCCTGCGTGGCAAGGTGCTACCGATTGGCGGCCTGAAGGAGAAGTCTCTAGCGGCCAAAAGGGTCGGCCTCAACACCATCATCGTGCCGCGTCGCAACGAGCGGGACGTGGAGGAGTTCAGCGAGGAACTGAAGAAGGGGATGACCTTCATCTTCGTAGACACAATGGCCGAGGTGATCGAGAACGCGCTAGAGCCACTGACCCCCGCGACCCCAGCCCGCAAGAGCCGCAGCAACAAGGCGGACAAGGGTGAGGCTGAGCAGCAGCAACCGCTGGTGCCAGTCGCCTAACGCCAACCCCACAAGGAGCAGCAGAGTAGGAGCGCACCAGTTCAGGTGCGCTCTTTCTCGTTGCACACCAGCATGATATAGGTTGCCCCAGCTTTCAGCCTCTAAGCCAGAGACCCTGCACCCTGCTTTGCTAACAATATCAAGCAAAATGCCGCCAAACTGTTGACTTCCTGACCAAAAAGTGGTAAAATATGGTGTGTGTAGAACATATGTGCAAGTGGCTAGCTGCCTCCCGCGCGGGGTAGCAGAACGCGCAACCAGCCCTTGCCAGCCTCAACCATCCGCAACCAGAACACAGGAGGACGCAAAAGAGTTATGTCAGACAGAGACAAGGCTATCGAAACCGCCATTGCCCAAATCGAACGCCAGTTTGGTAAGGGTACGATCATGAAGATGGCAGATGCCACCAAGATGCAGATCGAGTCGATCCCCACTGGCAGCCTCGCGCTTGACCTCGCCCTCGGTATCGGTGGGGTGCCGCGTGGCCGCGTGATCGAAATCTACGGCCCAGAGTCGTCGGGTAAGACGACCCTCTGCCAGCACATCATCGCCGAGGCCCAGCGGCTGGGTGGGGTCGCCGCCTTTATTGACGCAGAACACGCCATGGACCCAGTCTACGCTGAAAAGTGCGGCGTGAACCTCGAAACCTTGCTGATCAGCCAGCCCGACAATGGCGAGCAAGGGCTTGAGATTGCTGAGACCCTCGTCCGCAGCGGTGCGGTTGATGTCGTTGTGGTGGACTCGGTGGCTGCTCTCACCCCTCGCGCTGAGATTGAGGGCGAGATGGGCGATACCCACGTCGGCTTGCAGGCCCGCCTCATGTCGCAAGCACTGCGTAAGCTGGCAGCGGCGGTCAGCAAGAGCAAGACCTGCCTGATCTTCACCAACCAGATTCGGATGAAGATCGGTGTGATGTTCGGCAACCCGGAGACCACCACCGGCGGCCAGGCTCTAAAGTTCTACGCCAGCGTCCGCATGGAAGTGCGCCGCGTCGAGAGCCTCAAGAGTGGCAACGAGGTTTCGGGCAACCGGGTGCGCGTCAAGGTCGTGAAGAACAAGGTCGCGCCACCTTTCCGCGTCGCCGAGTTCGACCTGATGTTCAACGAGGGTATCAGCCGCGAGGGTGAACTCACCGATATCGGCGCAGAGTTGGGCATCATCCGCAAGAGCGGAGCTTTCTACTACTACGGTGACACCAAGCTCGGCCAGGGCCGCGAGAACACTAAGGACTTTCTCAGGAAGAACCCTGATATGTCCGACGAGATCGAGGGCAAGATTCGCAACAACGGCACCACTCTGCTGGAGGTGGGGGTTTCCTCAGAGGATGGTGGCAAGAAGGGCAGCAAGGCTGCGGTCGCTGCTGCTGCTGCTGTTGCCGCTGACGACGAGGAGTAACCCTGCCTGGACAGGCGACTACGATGGCTGCGGCGATGAGTCGCAGCCATTTTCCTTTGGAAGGGTAAGCAGATGGCCGTTATAGACCCCAAAAACATCCTGGGTGGCCTGCCAGTCCCGGCCCAGCCAGCAGATGGCCCCAAGATCAGCGCGATCACCCCAAGCAAGCGCGATCCAGAGCGGCTGCACATCTACGTAGATGGTAAGTACGTGATGACCGTCAATCTGATGGTGCTGGCTGAGGCGCGCCTCAAAGTGGGCGAGACCATGCCCACCCAGCGCGTCAGCGAGTTGCAGCAGGCCGAACGCTACAGTAAGCTTTATGACCGCGCCCTGTTCTTCCTCACCTCCCGCCCACGCAGTGAACACGAGGTGATCGCTAAGCTCAAGGAAGTGCAGCGTAAGGCAGCCCGCCCCCAGCCAGTCAAACGCTACCAGAAATCTAAATCTGTCAAGCAAGGTTTTGGCCGCAGCCGCTACAGCAAGCCAGTAGAGGAAGAAGTTGAGGAGCAGGAGGAACTTGAGGAGGTCGAGGAACTTGACCTTGGGCTTGACCCTGAACTTGACCAGGCGGCAGAGGATGCCGACGACCCCGAAATGCAGGCCGAAGCGAACGCAGCCGTGAACGAGGAGATGATCGAGCGGATCATGAACAAGCTGCGTGAGCAGAAGTTGGTGGACGATCTGGCCTTCGCCATGTTCTGGATCAGCAACCGCCAGCAATTCCGCCCCAGCGGAGAACGCTTGCTCAAGATGGAGTTGCGCCAAAAGCGAATCGCCGACGACATTATCGTGCAGGCGTTGGAGCAGTACGCTGCCGAGCGCGCTGCCGAAGCCGAGCGCGAGCAGGAGCTAGCCGCCGCCGCTGCTACCCTCAGCCGCGCCAGCGCAAAGGCTGCCGCTGTTGCTGCGGGTGCAGATGAGGACGAGGACGAGGATGATCAGACGCTGGATGAGGAGGCCTTTGATGACGACGCAACCCCCGAACAGCGGAACGCCCTGGCAGCCGCCCGCAAGAAGCTACGCACCTATGCTAACCTCGACCGACTGGCGTTCAAGCGGCGACTTGGTTCCTTCCTGCAACGGCGCGGCTACGGCTTTGCCACGATCAGCTACGTCACCGACAAGCTATGGAACGAGTTGCAGGACGAGCGGTAGACTTGCCGCCCAGCCCGCGATCTGGTAGAATAAGGTTTATTGAGCGGCCCGCTGGGCGGGTAGACAAGAAAGAGGACGCGCCACCCAATGGCAGAGATTACCTGGCTGGGCTACGAGTGCTTCCGCATTCGCGCCCGCGAAGCAACGATCATCACCGACCCCTACGCTAGCGGCCTCGGCTACCAGTTGCCGAAGGGTTTGCTGGCCGACATCGTGACCGTTAGCAATCCTGATGACACCTACCTTAACAATACTGCTGCGATCAAGCGCAAGGAGGGTGAAGCGCGGGTGATTGATGGAGTGGGCGAGTACGAGGTCTCTACTGTCTTCATCAATGGCATTGCCAGCCAGCGCGACAAGAAGAAGGGTCAAGAGCGTGGCAAAAACACTATTTACACCATGACCGTGGAGGACATCAACATCTGTCACCTCGGCGACCTCGGCCACGCCCTCACCGCTGCTCAAAACGAGGCGATTGGTGACGTAGACATCCTATTCATCCCCATTGGCGGCAACGGCGGCATGGACGCAGCAATGGCAAGCGAGGTGATCGGCCAGCTTGAGCCGCGCATCGTGATCCCCATGCGCTACCGCACTGGCGAGAACCAACCTGCCCCCGACGTGAAGCTGGACACGGTGGAACGCTTCGCCAAAGAGCTAGGCTTGAAAGACCCGGTAGCCCTGGAGAAGTTGAGTATCAAGAAGGCTGACCTGCCAGAGAACACCCAGGTCATCCTGCTAGAAGCGAAGTAGCAAACAGAGCGGGTAGTGAGCCGAGGGGCCGCTACCCGCTCAAACTTTACCATCCTTCCCGCGATGGGGAGACGAGTGGGGTGAGTAGAAAGGACATCTATCATGACCAAGTACATCTTCGTTACGGGCGGGGTCGTTTCCTCGGTCGGCAAGGGGATCGCTGTTGCCAGCATTGGGCGGCTACTCAAGGCGCGTGGTGTCCGCGTCCGCATCATCAAGCTAGACCCCTACATCAACGTAGACCCTGGCACTATGTCACCCTACCAGCATGGCGAGGTGTTCGTCACCGACGATGGGGCGGAGACCGACCTTGACCTCGGCCACTACGAGCGGTTCATTGACGAGAACCTGTCGCAGGCCAGCAACGTGACGACCGGCAAAATCTACTCCTCGGTGATTGCCAAAGAGCGGCGGGGCGACTACCTGGGCGGCACGATCCAGGTGATCCCGCACATCACCAACGAGATCAAGGCACGCATCGCCCTGGTCAGCCGCGAGAGCAACCCCGACGTGGTAATCGTCGAGGTGGGGGGGACGGTTGGTGACATTGAGAGCCTCCCCTTCTTGGAAGCGATCCGCCAGATGCGGAAGGATGCAGGTCGCGAGAACGTCCTCTACGTTCACGTCACCCTGCTCCCTTATGTGGGTGGCAGTGGCGAACTGAAGACCAAGCCCACGCAGCATTCAGTCAAGGAACTAGGCGGCATTGGCATCACCCCCGATGTGATCATCGCCCGCAGCGACATGAAGGTAGAGGAGGAGATCAAGAACAAGATCGCCCTATTCTGCGATGTGGAGGAGCGGGCAGTGATCAGCCTGCTCACCCTGGACAGCATCTACGCCGTGCCACTGGTGCTAGAGGAGCAGGGGCTGGGCAACTACGTAGTTGAGCGGCTGGGCCTCAAAGTTGGCGCGCCCGACCTGCGCGAGTGGACAGCCCTGGTCGAGCGCATCCGCCAGCCGAAGCCAAAGCTGACTATTGCGCTGGCCGGTAAGTACACCGAGTTGCGTGATGCCTATCTCAGCGTCGCGGAGTCGCTGCGGCACGCTGCGCTGCACAACAACGTAGACCTGGATTTGCGCTGGGTCAACACCGAGGAGGTCGAGAAGCTGGGGGCGCAGGCGACCCTGGTGGGGGCTGCCGGTATCCTTGTGCCTGGTGGTTTTGGGGATCGCGGCACGCGGGGCAAGATGCTGGCCGCCAACTATGCCCGCGAGAACAGCATACCCTACTTTGGCATCTGCTACGGGATGCAAATGGCGGTGGTTGGCCTTGCTCGTGCAATTGGCATGGAAGGGGCGAACTCCACCGAAATCGACAGCCGCACCCCCTACCCGGTGATCGACATCATGGCCGACCAGCGCGACATTGCCGACCTGGGCGGCACCATGCGCCTGGGCCTCTACCCCTGCCAGCTTGTGCCAGGCACGCGAGCAGCCCAGGCCTACGGTGAACAGTTGGTGCAAGAACGGCACCGCCATCGCTGGGAGTTCAACAACAGCTATCGCCGCCAGCTTGAAGCAGCGGGGGTCACCTTCAGCGGCCTATCACCCGACGGTAGGTTGGTAGAGATCATCGAACTGCGCGACCACCCCTGGTTCGTTGCCTGCCAGTTCCACCCAGAGTTCAAGAGCCGCCCCAACCGCCCGCATCCTCTGTTCCGCGACTTCATCGCTGCCGCAGTGCAGGGCAGCCAGCCAGCCGCCAAGCAGTACCCCGGCCTCGACCACGTAGACCAACGGCCAGCGGAGTTGGTGCCAGCCATCGCCTAGCTAGCGAGAGAAAGCAGCGTGCGCCTCTTGCTTCCTCTCTCCTCCAGGCTTCGCAACTTAGCCAACAAAGGCTCGAAGTGGGCCGAGTGCTGCGCCACCCTGGTAATAGCACTACAGCCAGCGATGGCAGCGCGTGAGCCATCTTCTGCTATCTACCCCTGTTCATCTTCTGGATAGCTGCCCTGATAGCTCGCTGCTACCAACCAGTCGTTGCATGATACTTGCTATGTCACTGTAGCACGCTGGGCAAGTTGCTAGCAAGCTCAAATCTGTGCTATAATTGCGCCGCAGGCGAAACGAGGCTAAACTGGATGAGCAAAGATTATAACCAGGGCGAACAAGCAGAAGCGGGTGATGGGTCAGTCGAAGAACGGCTAGCTGCTTACAAGGAGCGGATGCAGCAGCAAAATGGCAGCGGCAACGCGTCCGGTGGCAACGACGAGCCAGAGACACCAGCCTTGTTGGGGCGGGTGCGCGATGATCAAGACGCAGCCAAAATAGCCGGTACGCCCGACGAGGAAGACCCCGAACTCGACTACAAATTGAGCGTCTACCGCTACGAGGAGCAGGACGAGAACGCCTTTCAGGGTGTAGATTATACCCGCCGAGGCGAGCGGCCCAGACCAGCAAAGCGCGGGCGTGGTCTTGGTGACTACCTTGCCATTGCTGCTATCGTGCTGATCCCTGCCCTGATCGCCCTCACTCTTATACTGACGGCGGTTAACAACCGCAACCAGGATTTGGCGCGAGTGCAGCAGGCGGTGCAACCCACCACCATCGTTCCCTACGCCGACAAGCTGCCTATCGTCGGCCTCAACCCGCGAACGAACAGCGACGGTAGCGTGGACGTTACAGTACAGGTCAACAACAGTGGCACTCGGACGGTGGAGAGTCTGATCGTCACCGTGATCGTCAAGGATGCACGCAACGCCCCAGTTGGCACTGGCGTAGCTGCGATCCGCAACCTTGCGCCGGGTGGCCTCGGTGAGGGTACTACCCACATCATCCCCAGTGCGGCCTATGTCGGCGCACCCTCCGCCTTCGTCAGCAGCACCAGCCTCAGCAGCGCACCTTGAGCGCAAATCATCAACCGTAGTGAAGGAGAGACACGCACTTGGCAGACAATATTGATACCACTACACCCGATCTCGTCCCCACCGACCCAGAGGATGTGCAGCGGATTGGGCGCAGCCAGCGGGTCAGTGGCAGCAGTTGGGTGTTGATCGGCGTGCTGACTATCTTCTTCCTTGCTGTCTTCGGCGGCGCATCGTTCGTCTACTTCACTGGCGGCATCAACCGCTTCTTCCCCGAACCGACCCCCCTCCCTCTCAGTGCGGTTGGCACCCAGCGCGTAGTGGTCAAAGAAGTGAAGGCCGAGCCGGGGCAGAAGGGCGACCGCGACATGACGGTGAAGGTGACGCTCAAGATCGCTGACAACACTACGCTGCTGCCCACGCCGCAAGGTGGCGGCACACCACCCGCCGCTGCCAGGCTCAAGGCCGTGGGCTTCAACCTCACCTTCAACTACAAGAACGAGATCAGCTACCGGGTTGAGAGGGGCGGCACCGCCGTGACCGAGACCAAACCCCTGGAGCAGAGCAGCGTGGTGCCGATCAATGTAGACCTCAGCAACGCGCAACCCGATGGCGATGGCACCTACACTCTCACCCAGGCTGTTACCAGCGTAGACAAGCGGTGGGATGGCACAACGCCCCGCGTCCTTGTGCAGTATGTTCTCACCCAGTAGCCCAACCACAGCGAGTAGGCGATCAGTAGGGCGCAGCCACGTGGCTACGCCCTATCTTTAACCCCTTGCTGGCAGCCGACCTGTCAACGTTGGGTAGCAGGTCATGGTCGTGCGTCTCAATGCCAAGCGGGTGGTCGTTATCCTGGGGGCGCAACTGCCGGTCTACCCGGTCGGGGATGATGTACAGGATGGGGACAAAGCAGTAGAGGCTAGCACTGAGCCAGAGGCCATTGGGGATGAAGGCAGCAAGGATGGCGAGCAGGTAGATAACCGGGGCTTGCAGGCACTTCCGCACTACCGCACGTACTGCCCGACTGGGCAACTCAGCATCCACCATGCGCCGCCCCGCAGTGGCGTAGAGCCAGACCGCACAGAGCGACAGGCCGCAGAGGATCAGATTGCTGCCATAGAAGATGAGGGCGAAGCGGCTGTCGGCCTCGTTGATGTTCTGCTGCGCCAAGCCGTATTCACCGAGCAGACCGCTGCTGAAGGGGATAAAGGCAACGAAAAGAAGAAAGAGGACATTAAGCCACAACAGGCTGCGATCCACCCGCCGCACCAGGTAGAACATTCCGTGATGGCCGATCCAGTAGATACCAGCGATCAGCACGCTGATTACAAAGCTGAGGATTTTGGGCAGCAGGTGGCCCACCTCCGCAGCCAGCGTGCCAGCCTTGTGTCCCTCAACAGGTGGTACAGCCACCTCTAGCACCAGTAGGGTAATCACGATAGCAAATGTACCATCAACCAGTGCCTCAACACGGCGGTTGTTCATGCCACGCAACGGGGGTTGCTCCTTACTCGCTGCCATCCACCTGCCCTCCTGTGCTTGCTACTCTGGGGCAGAGTATAGCAGGTGAGCAAGCTGGCGGCAAGCAAACCAGGAGGGTCGGGTGGAACTCTGATACGCTTCTAACTCAGTCTTAGCCGCCCAACAACTGGCGGAACTCGGCAGCAAACTGTGGGTCATTCTCCACCAGCCAACCGAAGCCCTCTGGGTCTTTGGCGTTCTCGCGCAAGCTGGGATCGAGTTCGAGGGCGCGGCGGAGATAGCGTAGGGCGTTGGCTGCATCGTGCTGCCAGGCGTAGACGCAGGCAGTATTGTAGTTGGTGGCAATGTGGTTAGGCTCCATCTTCAGAGCGCGGTTCAGGTCAGCCATCGCCTCACTGAAGCGACCTACCTTACCGTAAACGGTCCCTCGGTTCATGTAGAGCATCCGCATCGCAGGGTCAAGCGTGAGGGCATGAGTGTAGTCGGCCAACGCCAGGTCGTACTGCTGAAGCTCACGGTAAGCGTTAGCCCGGTTGTTGAAGATGCTTGGTTCGCCTTGCTCGAGCTCCAAAGCGCGGTTGTAGTCGGCCAGAGCCTGCTCATGCTGACCAAGGTGGTAGTAAGCAACACCCCGGCTAGCGAAGGAGACCACAAAGTTAACACTCACCACCGGAACTAGGGGCTTTGTAATAGAGACGATTTCCGAGTCGCGTATCTTTTTGATGATTTCAGCCTCTCTCTGTTCCTTCTCTAGTAGAGTGGGTGAAGTAGCTAGCTGGTCAAACGTCTGTGCAATGAAGTGGCTCACCCTAGAGATGCCTAGTCTAAGAGCAGAAGCAGACGATGCTTCTTGGTTGCTATGGGCATAGAAGTAGAGCCGTGTCATCTCATTATAGTCAGCCACCGCTTCAGCGTAGCGACCTAGTTTTAGGTAGGCAAAGCCACGACTATTGAGGTTGGATACACGATAAAACGTGCTGCTGATGGACTCAATTGAAGCAGTGAAGTCAGCTACAGCCCTCTCATATTCACCTAGTCTGCTATGGATGAGACCACGTTGACGATAGTCAGCCCCAGTTTGGTTCCAAACAGAATTGAGGCGCGCATACAAACCTCTAGGAGCTTTCAAAGGTTGCGGCCCGTGAATCCGATCCCAAAGGCCATCAAGTACTGCCGCTATGCCGCTTTGCGCCTGGCCGATGGGTTGCGGCCCGCGAATCCGATCCCAAAGGCCATCAAGATGAGCAGGTATATCATCAACCTGTTCTTGCTGCTGTGACTCGTGAACCCCCAAACTTTCATTAAGCCGAGCCAGTTCAACCGCATCATCGGAGCGAGAGCTGTGCTCCTTACCCTGATTATTGCGGTCTATCTTTGCAGCGGTAGTGACATCGCGGATCATCTGGGATTGATAGGTGACTAGCCGCTCGGCTCGGCTTTTGTACTCGCCCAGCTTGTGGCCTGGCACTGCTTCTTCGTACTCGATCAGCCGCCAACAAGCTTCCGCCCGGTAGCGGTAAAGGGTAGCGTTTTGCGGTTCAGCTGCTATCATCGTGCTGTAGCCGCCGAGAGCCTGGTCATACTGGTTATTATCTGTATATAGGTCGTACAGCACACGGCGATAGTAAAGGTTGCTAGGATTGTAGGCTACGGAGTTCTCAAAGTCAACTATCGCCTCGTCCAGACGGTCTTTGTTACGGAGGAACGCACCGCGCATTGCGTGGAAGATGTCTTTGTAGGGTGTATGTTCAAGCAGATAAGTGTAGTCATTCAACACCCACTGCGATGCTTTATCTACATAGTAGTGGATACGAAGAAGGCGATACTCTATATTTAGCGGCTCCAGTTCAACTGCACGGTTGAGGTCCTCCTTGCCACCAATCAGGTCATCCTCGTCATAAGGATCATCATCGTATTCACGAACGCTGACCCAATTGAGCCGTACTTGCGCACGCTTCATGTACGCTCTAGCATTGTCTGGTTCATGCTCAATCTGACCCGTAAGCTCAGCCACTTCAGCCCGATGTTTGTTGTTCTCTATCAACAGTGTTCTCTCATACTGGTTTAGCTTCTCATCATATTGTTCGCTCCCCATCGCTCTACTCCTCTCTATAATAAACCCCACTGTTAAGATCTAGTGCTTCAGTATAAGCCGACAATGCAGCCTGGACAACGGTCAGGAGACTGATTTGGCTACATCCCTACCCCCTCACCCGCCGCAGGCAGATGGAGCGGGCCAATCCCCCCTGGGTAGAGCAGGGCCAGCGTCAAGTCGGTGAGGAGCGCACGGTAGTGCAGGCCACCGACGGGCGCAGCCAGCAGTGCGGCGCGGATGCTACTCTGCAACTCGGCCACCGTTGCAACCCGCACAGCCTTGATCTCGTGCGTGTCTATCGCCTGCAAGGGGCCGCTCTCTGGCAACACGCTGGCGGTGCAGACGTGCGATACCCAATCCAATTGCTCAAGCTGCCCACTGGCTAGCTGGCAGGTAAAGCGGGCTTTCAACCGCAAGAGGTAGCGTTCCAGCCGGATGCTTAGGCCCGTCTCCTCATAACCCTCGCGCACTGCCCCAACCACGAAGTCCTCGCCTACGTCCACCCCACCGCTGGGGGCGCGCCAGACCCCCGGCTGGTGATTCCACTTCTGGATCACCACGAAGCTGTCGGCTGCGCCTGGTGGAGTGATAAAGAGGGTAACATCATGGTTGCGCCGCTTCCGCACCGTGGCGTGGGTGACCACAAACTCGCGTTCGACCATGGCTGCCCCCACCTGCATCTCTAGCGGCTGACCGTAGACCGCCGCCACCGCCGCCAGTACCTCGTCTGTGATGTGCATAGTTCCCCCCTGAAACAGCAGTGTGGGGCTAGCTCCAGCCTCAAGTCCAAAGGACGAAGCAGCAGCCAGCCGCTCCCATCTTCATGCAATCATCTTCCTTGATGTAAACTGGTTGTTCCAGCAAGGCGCGCAGGATCACCCGGTAGAACTCGGTCAGCATATAGCAGACTGGCTCGGTGCTAGCCTCGATCAGGGTGCAGTAGGGGCAAGGTTGTAGCAGGTAGTGAACGCGCCCATCTTCGACCCAAACCTCGCGCCGAACCTGGGTGGAAGATAGCTGCATCTTGCCCATCGCCACCATCGCAGCTTGCAACCGCTGCGCCTCTGGCAGGGTAGCAAGGTAGTCAGTTAGTTGCTGGAAGTCAGGGTGGGCAAAGTATTGCATGGCGGTGTGTGCGCCCAGCTTGCGATAGAGGACGAAAGCAAGGTTGCGGTTGAGGTTGCGGTAAACAATCGCAGTCAACTGGGCCAGTTCCAGGCTGCTAGCCATGTTCTCGTCGCTGTCGGGTGGCAAGTGCTGGCTGAAGCGGCCCAGCCCTGCCTCCTCCAACATCCCGATGTACTGGTAGCCCGCAACCGAGCGCAGGGAGATGATCACGCTGCGGATCAAGCGCGCTCTGATATCGTAGGCTGGTTGGTCAGTTGGCTGGCTCATTGGCAACCCTTCTGTTAGCGAAGTAGAGGGAACTGGGGGTTAGCTGAGCCTCAAGTCCAAAGGACGAAGCGGCAGTTAGCAGCACCCATCTTCATGCAAGCATCTTCCTTTTCGTTCATCCACCCTACCCCCTGTTGCCAACACGCCCACATCTATGTTACAGTATAACATGGTAGCCAATAGTGGTGGGTGCAAGATTAACAACGTTGAAGGTGGTGCAAGTGTTACGCTAGCCCAGGCCGAGCCAGCGCAGCAAGCCAAAGGCTAGCAGCCCAGCCGCGATAGTGAGAGCCATATTGCGGCTGAACCAGGCCACCGCCACTCCAAATAGCCCCGCCGCCAACTGCGCGTCAAGGTGCAGGCTGCCACGGGGGATCAGCAGGTCAGGAGTGATCAGCGCGGCGAAGATTGCGGGCGGCACGTAGCGCATGAAGCGTTCGAGGGTCGGGTTGATCGCTCCCCGCAAGGAAAGTAGGGGCAAGGCGCGGCAGGCGTAGGTGACCAGGGCCATACCGAAGATCGTCAGCCAGATGTTCATTCATGGCCCTCCAACCACATCCCAGTCAGGCTACCACCCAGCGCACCGATCAGCAGATACCACTTGTCGGGGATCAGCAGGTGGCAGACGAGCGAGAGCAGGCCACCAACCGCCGCCGCCGCCACCATAGGCCGTGAGCGCAGGTAGGGCAGTAGCATCACGCTGAAGCTGAGAGGGAAGACGAGGCCGAGGCCGAACTGAGTTGGGTCGCGGATCGAGCCGCTGAACAGCAGGCCAAGCAGAGTGCTGACTTGCCAGACGGCGTAAAGAACGACTTCTGCGCCCACCATGCGGCCTGGCCCCGCCTGGCGCGCCGTCACCTGCCGCACGCTGACGGCGAACGACTCGTCGGTGAGCGGGAAGGCGAGGGCGGCGCGCTGCCACCAGGGGAGGTGGCGCACGAAGGGAGCGAGGGTCGCACCCATCAGCAAGTGGCGCAGGTTGATCACCAGGGTAGCAAAGATGATCGAGAAGGGGTTGGCAGCAACGGCAAAGAGGCCCGCCCCAGCAAACTGCGCCGCCCCTGCGTAGACCAGCAACGACATCCCCTGCGTCTGCCAGGGGTCGAGGCCAGCAGTGCGGGCTGCCAGAGCGTAGGCTACGCCGAATGGTGCCACCCCAATCCAGAGCGGCATGGTGTCTAGAAATCCATGCCAAATGTCGGTGGCAGTGTAGGGTAGCGGTTCAGGTAGGGCGGTCAGGTCAGCTTTAACCAGATTCTCATCTATGTTCATCGCAGCGATCCTTATGGTACGTACTATGTGCGCCAGACGTTCTTTGCTATGTACAGAACTTTACACCCCCAGAGTATACCGCTTGACAGGTGCAGCGGACAAGTTAGCGTACAATGGCTTCGTGCCGTGCGAATGGTAAGGTGATGGTAAGGTTAGGAACAAAGACGGAGGGACTCGTGGAGAACCAGAACGAAACTAACAATGTCGTTGAACGCTGTCGGGCTGGAGAAGTTGAAGCCTTTGACCTGCTGTTTGACCAGTACAAGAGCCAGGTTTATCGGGTTGCCCTTGCACTGCTGCGCCACCCCCAGGATGCAGAGGACGCAGTGCAGGATGTGTTCATCGGCCTATTGCGCTCAATCCGCACTTTCGACCCCCAGCGCGGCGTGTTCGAACGCTGGCTCAACCAGGTCGTAGCCAATCACTGCCGCCGCAAGTTGCGCCGCCACTTCCTCAGCGTCTCCCTCAGCAACCTCTGGGGCAGCAACGATGAGGATGCGGTTGAGTTCGACCTACCCGACCCCAGCCCTAGCAACCTGCCTGACCACGTGGCTCAGACCAACGACCTGCGCCGCCAGATGTGGGTAGTAGTCAACAAGATGGATGATAAGATGCGCTCTGTAGTTGTCCTGCGCTACTACCTAGATATGTCGTGCGCTGAGATCGCCAGCACGCTCCAGATCAACGAAGGCACTGTCCACTCACGGCTACATGAGGCCCGCCGCCGCCTACAACTGACTCTGCAAAGCGACGGTCTAACCGAGGCTTTTGGCTTTCTTGAAGGAAATCGCCGCAGACAGACTATAGCTCAACGTAGGAGTGCAAAATTAGAGGTCGAGGTTTGAGCGACAATGGCAGAATACGACAGGGTTGATGACTACCGCAGCCTGGATGCTTACCTGGATGGCACGATGGCTAGTACTGACCAACAGCAATTGGAGGCGCGAATCGCAGCGGATGCGGTTTTCGCTCGCGAAGTGGCGGCGGCACGAGGGACAGAGCGGCAGGCACGGGCAGCATTGCAAGGCCACCTGGGCCACCAGGTAATCAGCGACCAGGCGGCGGGGCGCATCCGCGAGGCGATGCACGCAACGATGAGTGGGCAATCACCGCCGCACTCTGACCGCCCAGCGGCTCACCGCCAATTGAAGATCGGCTATGCGCTAGCGACTGTAATCCTGCTCGCTAGCTTTGGCGTGTTGGCTGTCAGCCTCCTTGCCAACAGCCAGCCGAACCAGCTTGCTGGCCCCAATACACTCCTTACTGCTGACTTCCGCTATAGCCAGCAGGCACCGGACGGCCTGATCGTGCAGTTCAGCTACAGCGGCATAGGGGCTGATACCTTCCGTTGGGAGTTTGGCGACGGCAACAGCAGCACTGAAGCCAACCCTGCTCACCGCTACCCCAGGGTGGACACCCTCTACCAGGTTACTTTGCGCGCCAGCAACAGCAAGCTGGGTCAGGCCGCCCCACCGATAGTCAAGCCGATTACCCTCAGACCGCCCGCCCCTCTTTAAGCATCAAAGAGAACAACCAAAAGCCCCTCCTGGTTGCAGAGGGGCTTCCTTTTGCTCGCAGTCACCGCCGCTCACAACACAAGTGCGTAGAAGATGAGGAAGACTATGCCAACCAACAATAGTGCAAAGAAGCTGCCAGGGCTAGCTACTATGCGGTTGATTGCTGCCGCTGCGAAGACAACCGCCGTCCACAACAGCCCGTCGAGAGCGAACGCCCCCCATCGCCACTGACCGAGGTTGAGGACGGTAGCCGGGTTGTCGAGGGCCTTGAAGGGGTCTTCCTTCGCCACCGTCGCGGCGGTGTAGGGGAAGGGGAAGCCGTAGCCAACGTAGTAACGTTTGTTTACCCCGTCTGACCTGTTCTCCTCGGTGGTGCTGACCATCAGGCTGAACAAGGTCAGCAGCAGCCCGACCGTCAGCGCAAGGGCAAAGAGGGGGGGACTGGGCTGGAACGGAGGGCGCACAACGGGAACGGGTTGCTTTTCTTCTTCGTCCAAGTTCTCTCCTAACGCTCCCAGGCCCAAAGCAGCGGCATCCGCGTCACCGCGATCAGCGCGACCGCCACCAGGATCGCAGTGAGGCTAAATAGTAGCCAGCGACGCGGCGTAGTCAGGCCGAACGCAACTGCGAACCAGAATAGCAGGTTGGTGAGGAAAGGAGTTACCTGCCAGCTATTGCCCTCCCCAGCCCGGCTAACTGTGTTCTCGCTGCGCTGTTGGAGGAGAGTGAGTTGCTGAAAGTAGCCGAAGGGGAAGCCGTAGCTGACTACCCGCTGCGCCACCTGCTCGCCAGGGAGCATCCTCCCACCGTCGCGGATAGTTAGCCCCGCAACGGTCAGCAGCAAACCAACCACCAAAGCGAAGGCCACTCGGCGGTAGATAGTTTGGAAAATGAACATCCGATCTGTGCTAGTTACCATGCTTGCCCCACCTTGCCCCTAGCAGGGGATAAGAAGATCAGGCCACCGCAGTTAGCTATCAGCCCCCAGCCAGGCCAACCAACAGATCGCTCTCTGGTTTCTCTGCCACTGCAACCAGCGAGCGGGCGCGAATAAACCAGTCATGGCCGAAGGCAAGCGTCTGCAAGTCCTCTGGCATAGTGAAGAACACACCGTCCTGGGCAAACTGGCTACGGTGGCAGCGAGCAGCCTGGAAGACCAGGTTGGTGTAAGCGGTATTGTCCATTTTGGTCGTCACGCGGGCAGCCTCAGCGATGCTCCGCTCCCTCTCCTTCTGCGTCTCATCAGCGCGCTTCTGCCTGTCCTCCTCGCTCAGATCGGCTGGCTCCTCGTCATCACCCCAGGGCGAAGGCAGGCCGCGCTCCTTGAGGGTCTCCGTCAGCTTCTGCCACTCCTCGATGTTCCAGGAGGTGTAGTAGAGCTTCTTTGCCTGCCAGGGCGCGCCCGCCTGCGGGTAGAGGGCGGGGTCAGCGGCGGCATCGAAGGCGGCGACTGCAATGCGATGGGCGTTGATGTGGTCGGGGTGACCATAGCCGCCGAACTCGTTGTAGGTAACGATCACCTCTGGCTGATAGTGGCGCACATGGGCCACTAGCCTGCCAACCGCCTCCTCCATGTCGGCCATGTGGAAGGAGCGGGGGTCGTCGTTCTCCGCCGTCCCTACCATGCCGCTATCACGGTAGCCGAGTTGCTCCGAGTGCTGCACGCCGAGGATCGCCAAAGCGCAGGCCAGTTCGCGCAGGCGGATTTCGCCGAGGATCGGGCGCGCTTCCTCCTCTTTCAGGTCGGGATCGTGGATCTCCCCTGCCTCACCTCTCGTGCAGGTGACCAGCACGCATTCCACCCCCTCATGGGCGTAGCGAGCCAGCAACGGCCCAGTGCCGATCAATTCGTCGTCAGGGTGGGCGTGTACCGCCATAACCGTCAGCTTACCATTGTACATAGTGCCTGCTTGCTCCTCCAGAGTGTGATCTTCAGCCCCTAATATACACCAGCAGCTGGGGATCGTCAACGTGGGGCAGGTACCTGTGCTGGCGGCGGCAACGGACAGCGGGCTAGGACAGCAGATACCAGTCAGGCCCGCAGTGCCTTCTCTGGCTTGGGCCTGGTGGCAAGGATAGCGGCAGGAGCAACCAGGCAGTAAAGTACGAACGGCCAGATCGTGCCGAGCGTAGTGATCCCAATCAGCAAGGCCGCCACCAGGCCAGCCAGCACCAACCAGCCCACTATCTTGTCCTGCCTACTTTTGGGTGCGGCAGGCTTGGGCGGCAGCACCCTGTAGTGGCCTGTGTAAACAAGCAGGATCAGCAGCAAGCAGTAAGCAGTTGCCGCAGGCAGCCGCCAGAAGTAGCCAGTGGTGAACCAGGCTACCCCGATAGCAAGTATCCAGGTGGTCAATAGGTACCAACTCGCTTCGTGGGTAAAGCTGCGTGCTGTTTTGGCGGGCGGCAAATCTACCTTCGTCGGCTGCAACATCATCCGCCTTGCAAGCAGCAGCAAGTAGTAGAGGCCGATAACGATGAACTGCGCAGGGGTGAGATTTGTACTAAAGATCAGGGCAATGAGGTACAACTGGCCTACTGCCTGCCACCACTCTGGCTCTACTGGGCTGGGAGCCGCCTCGCTGTGCTGCTCGGCTGGCAAGGAAGGCAAGGGCGCACGCGGGGGCTGCTCATCAGTATTATAGATCATGCTAGCACCTCTCTGCTGATTTGTCCACTATTGTGCATCAAGCGGGCCAGGCTTGTCAATCCCCCCCCAGTCAGGTATAATTCCAGTCGCGTCAAGAGCGATCTACGGCTGTAAACCAGGATGGTGGGGCAAAAAGATGGCTAAGTATTACAGTTTCACGGTCGGCTGCCAGATGAACGTGGCCGACAGCAATTACATCTGTCGCGCATTGGAGAAGCTAGGTCACATCGCTGTGGACACGGCAGAGGAGGCAGACCTCGTAGTGCTGAACTCGTGCAGTGTGCGCCTCAGTGCCGAGGAGCGGGTTACCGGCAGGTTGGGCGAACTCTACCGGGTCAAGCGCAACCACCCAGAGATGAAGATCGCCCTGACCGGTTGCATGGTGCCGGGGCAGGAGGAGGCTCTGGCGAAGCGGTTCCCGATCATTGACTACTTCTTCAAGCCCTCGGCCTGGGAGGATTTCATCGCTATGCTGCCAGCCGACTTCCGTCAGGCTGTCCCCAACAGCCCTACCCTGCCCCCCACCGCAAGGGAGGGAGAAGCACTGCCAGCCAGCCCGCGCCGCTTCAGTAGCATGATCAGCTTGCAACCAGCCGATGCGCCGCTAGTTGCTACCGAACAGGCGATCCCCACGTTCGGCGACCTGCTGGCAAACCGCGACCCTCTCGACCCTGACTTGCTGCTGACCGACCCGCGCCGTTCCCCCCTATCCCACGCAGAGCAAGCTATCGTGGTGACATCGGGGCGCGAGGGTTCACCCTTCCCGCGCCCGCTGGGTACGCTGGCTGCTGCCGAGCAGCAGAATGTAACCGCCTACATCCCGGTGATCTACGGCTGCAACAAGCAGTGCAGCTACTGCGTGATCCCTTTCCGACGCGGGCGCGAGCGAAGCCGCACTGTCGTGGACATCGTGAACGAGGTGCGCGACCTGGTGGCGGCTGATGTGCGCGAGGTAACGCTGCTAGGCCAGAACGTGGACACCTACGGCCACGATCTCAGCCCGCGTAGCGACCTGGCCGACCTGCTCGAAGCGTTGGAGCAGGTGGAGGGCCTCTGGCGCGTGCGCTTCCTCACCAGCCACCCGAAGGACATGAGCCAGAAGTTGCTGGACACGGTGGGCCGCCTGAGTAAGGCTTGCGAACACATCAACCTGCCAGTGCAGGCGGGTGACGACCGCACCTTGCGGGCGATGCGGCGCAGCTACCGCATGGACTATTACATCGACTTGATCGGGCGCATTCGGGCAGCGATCCCTGGCGTGTCGCTGGCGACCGACATCATCGTGGGCTTCCCTGGCGAGAGCGAGGAGCAGTTCGCTAACACCTTCGCCATGCTGGAGGAGATCAAGTTTGATGCTGTTCACGTCGCTGCCTACTCGCCCCGCCCTGGCACCTACGCCTACACCCTGGGCGATGATGTGCCGCTGGCCGAGAAGCGTCGCCGCTTGCAGAAGATCGAACACTTGCAGGAGCAGGTGTTGACTGAACTAAACGCTCCACTGCTTGGTCAGGTGGCCGAGGTGCTGGTCGAGGGGATGCACAACGGTCGTTGGACGGGCCGCACCCGCCCGAACAAGGTCGCGCACTTTGACGGCGCAACTGGGGTAGACTATCGCGGCAGGCTGGTCAACTTGCGGCTGACGAAGGTTAGTGCCTGGTCGGTGCAAGGGGAGCTGGTCTAGCTACGGGATAGACTGCAACGATAGAAGATAGTTAGAGGACAAAACCGAATTAGGCAAAAAGTGCGTAGATTGTGTATAATTTAACTAGCAACCGTGACCCCGCTGAGGGGGAGAACAGGGGTAGCCCCAAACGTGAGCCAATACAATCCTGAAGAGAAGAACCGCCTCCGCCGCCTGCGAACCGAGCAGGCGATCAACCTGGCGATGCAGGGCAAGTGGCAGGAGGCCGCCGAAACCAACCGCACGATCATTGCCATGTTCCCCGACGATGCCGAGTCTTACAATCGGCTGGGCAAGGCATTGGCCGAACTGGAGCAGTACCGCGACAGCCACGATGCCTACAGCAAGGCGAGTGCGCTTGACCCTAGCAATACGATAGCCCAGAAGAACAAGAAGCGGCTGGCGGTGCTGGCCGAGCGGCAGACCGCTGCCCCTCGCCGAAGTGCGCCCAGCCAGAGCAAAGCCGCCCCGATCTTGCCCACCACCTTTATTGAGGAGACGGGCAAGAGTGGCACCGCCAGCCTCAACCAACTGGCTTCCACCGAAGTACTCAACCGGGTGATCCCTGGCGACACCGTGATCCTCAAGGTAGACGGCAATAGCCTGAAGGTTGAGTCCCGCGAGGGCGAGTACATCGGCACGGTAGAGCCGAAGATGGGACTGCACCTGAGCCGCTTCATCCAGGCAGGCAACCGCTACGCTGCCGCCGTGACCGTGATCAGCGAGAAGCAGGTCAAGATCATCATCCACGAAACCCACCAGGATGCCTCCATGGTCGGTCGCCCCTCCTTCACTTCCCAGGGGATGCCTGCTCCACGCCCCTACGTTCGCAGCACGGCAGTAGCGGAGGACGACGAGGAGAACGCCTACGAGCCAGACTTTGGCGAGGAGAGCGAGGTAGAGGAGAGCGACAACGAGGACGAAGTACCCTTTGAGGATGACGACGATGACGATAGCGATGAAGAAGGATAATCCTCTGCAACCGATAAACCACCTGTTTGTATACAAGTGGGTGCAGCGGGGCGCACGGCTGGTGCGCCTCTTTTGCGCGCCTCCTTTGTGGCGGTAGCCACCAACAGGTGGCTGGCACGTACCATGCAGTGTAGATAGATTAGCGGCTAGCCAGAGGCAATAGACAAGTGAGGTTGATAGGGATGGAAGACAACAAAAAGCGGGAGGCGGACAAAGGCGTAGCCAACGAGGTTGGTGAGGTCAGCAGCAACGGCTCCACTCCCCATGCCCCTACTGGCAACGCAAGTAGTGGAGCAGCGGAGGCGATCCCACCAGCGGTCGGCTGGCACACTGATCTGAATGCCAGACCAGAGATGATCGCCAGCAGTAGCGGCGGCCAGCCAACCAGCATCCGACGCAGCGTTCATCGCGTAACCCCACCTGACCCAGATGCTGCTCCCCGCGATATGGCCTGGTCGGAGGTGGCAGTGCAGCAGGGGGTACACCCAGGTGACCTCTACATCAAGCACCTGCGCCCCAGCCGCCTGTTCAATCCTGATGGCGCAGACAATCAGCGGGCTAGCGAGGATACGATCAAACCGCGTGGCCCCTTCAGCCGCTTCACCCGCATCCTCTTTGGCAAGCCGCTAGCAACCAGCGAGGCAGCCCACGAGCGGCTCACCAAAGTTAAGGCTTTGGCGATCCTCAGTTCAGATGCGCTCTCCTCAGTCGCTTACGCCACCGAGGAGATCGTCAAGACGCTGGCGGTGGCAGGTGTAGCCGTAATCACCGGGGTTAGCATCCCCATCGCACTAGCTATTGCTACCTTGCTGCTGATCGTTGGCTTCAGCTATCGCCAGACGATCTTTGCCTACCCAAAGGGCGGCGGCAGCTACATCGTCAGCAAAGAGAACCTGGGGGTCAACTTTGGGCTGGTGGCTGGGGCGGCCCTGATGACCGACTACATCCTCACCGTTGCGGTGTCGGTCTCGGCAGGGACGGCGGCTATCGTTTCAGCCATCCCTGGCGCAGCTGACTCCAAGGTACTGATGGCTCTCGGCTTCGTGCTGGTGATCACGGTCGTCAACCTGCGGGGGATCAAGGAGTCGGGGGCAGTC
>Ga0209724_1001112_pt1 | contig 25009 bp, 21 predicted proteins | sample grotaG_FD_184143 | JGI IMG/M metagenome (GOLD analysis project Ga0209724, IMG submission 184143) | Glacier valley bacterial and archeal communities from Borup Fiord, Nunavut, Canada, to study Microbial Dark Matter (Phase II) -... | ecosystem: Environmental > Aquatic > Freshwater > Ice > Glacier ...
TCGACGACCAGCTTTTTGGTCTGGCCATCACCGCGACCTTCTTGCCTTCGAAGCCCTCGTCGAGGACTCCGCGCATCGAGAGCAACGTGACGTTCCCCGACGTCGCTTTGTCGACCTTGAATTTTTGGGAGGGAGGCGGTGGCGCTCTATCAGCGACGGACATTCGAGTTCCAATTTATACGGAACTACCCGCTTCAGGGAACATGTAGTGGCGACCACCTCGTAAGTGAGTCGAGCGAAGTTGCGCGCTGCAGACAGCGGTCCAACTCTTGCCCGCTCGCGGGCGCAGGGCCCTGAGTACATGCTTGCAGCGCTTCCAACCCGGTCTCGGCAAGAAAGCCTGGAGTGACCGTGTCCTGATCGGACCAGATGCCGCGTTCGAGCGCTCCCCAGCCGGTCTGCGGGTCGCTTCGCGCGCTCGTATCGATCCCGAAAAAGGCGTTATCGATTTGGAGCGCTGGCAATCCACGACCCTTGCTTAGGTAATAATTCTCGGCCTCTGCACGTGCGCTCGGGTCAGCCCACAGCGACGCGATGAGATCTCCAACCAATGCGTCGCGAGTGGTCGGGTCGAGCTCCGAATTTTTCGGCATCATTCCAAATGCGACTCGCTCCGTCATCGACACGACCAACGCGCGTTGCATCGTGTTGTGTGTCAAGTCATAGGGCTGCGTGCCGGTGTCTCCTTCATCCGTATACGGGACCTTGTCGTGACAATCCGTACAGTACCGATCGAGCTGCTTGCGCAACGTAGGTGATACACGCACCAATGGCAGGTCGATCGTCCGTGCGACGGCTGACGTAACAGCAGGCGTGCGTGGCGCCGTCCATTTGCTCGCGTAGCGTTCGAGTGCAACACGCATGACTCCCTTGAACGTATGAGTTGTGCCGTATGCGATCTCCACCGCGGCCCGATCATCGAGCGTGGCCTGATCGCCAAGCACGTAGCTCGTGAAGTGATTCGCCACGCAGCTTGAGAACTCCGGCTGTTCGCTGGCGAGGGTTGCGAAGCCGAGCGGGGTCAGCGGGGCGGAGCCGCGAGGATCGTCGATGTCGCGGCCGTACAACGGTCCGGTGCCGGGCGACACCATCGCCGGCACGAAGTGCGTGCTCGCACGGCTGTCGGGGTATCCGTTGAAGAATTGAAATCCGTAATCGAGTCGAGCGTGGCAATTTGTACACAGCTCGGTGTGCGCGAGTCGCGCCCACGAATCGGTTCCAAACTGCAGGTTACCGCTCGCACTCGCAAGATCGAGCACTTTTTGCGTGGTCGCCCCGAAGCTATTGCGCATCGTACACCACATGATCTCGTAGTACCCGCGTTGTCGCTGACGACGGTCGGGAAGCCAGTGCAAGATTTGCGGCGCGGTGAGCAAACCCGCATGTTGCCCCGCGCTGACTTCTTTGCGCGGCGCCCACTTTCCTGCGACCGGCCAGCTACCGAGGTCTGCGAGGGCGTCGCTAACATCGCGACGTTGGGTCGTTCCGATGGTTTGCCGACGGTAATACGCCTCCGCATTGCGGTCGCGCCACGTCGGATTGCCGGTGAACAGCGCCGCGATCGGCTCGTCATTCGCGACGACGTGTGCGGTTGTCTCCTTGACCTCAGCAATCAGACTCTTGTTGAGCTCCTCATACTGGTCCATATCGCGCAGACAGCGGACGAGATTTGGGCCACATCCGCAAACCGGTTTGGTTTCGAGCTCCGGCGAGCCGATCTGACTAGCGCACGTGATCAGGTTGTTTGCGCGATATCCGTATTCCGATGGAGTAATCGTCCATTTGTCAGGTTTGTACGAGTCAGGACAAACCTTCACGGACGTATCGAGCGCCCACCAAGGGCTCACCGGGACGGCTTCGCTCTCCGCACACGGCTGACGTAGATAAAAAACTCCATTTGCCTGCTTGAGCACGAAGCCAGCCGGTACCGCGTAGTAGTTGCGGATGTTGACGAAGCCCCCGAACATCAAGGTCGGGACGATCTCGTCGCCAAACCGCTTCTGTTCGAGCAGCTCGTCGATGTAGTGAATGATCGATGCGCCGTGAGCGATCTTGGTGGCCCATTCCGCAACGTGACCCTCGTCAGGAATTGCTCCCGCGAGGTGCGCCATCGCCGTCAACAGCTCCGCGGTCGAGCGACTCGGTAAAGGAGCGATGTTCCCCGTCGGCTGCGTGCTAGCGATGGGCTGAACCGTTCGAAGCGGCTGGGTACACACCAGGATTCCGAGTAAAACGCTCAGCGACCACAGCCACCGCGACGCTTTCACGTGCGATCCAAGAGGAAATCACAAGACCGCCCCGTGTAGCCGTACCTCTCGGGATCGATCCCAGCGATTTCCAGCATCGTCGTCCCGACGTCATCGAGCAGCGGTACACGGCCACCGTTAGCGAGCGCGCCATCGCGATACGAAATCCCTAGGCCTTCCATTCGGGTGCCGGTCCCGCCAAACACCCGCCCAGTGCGGAACGGAAGTCCGTGAAACAGGAACGACGTCTGCGGCATGTGATCCTTGCCGAGCATGTCGTTCTGATGCGGAAATCGACCGAGCTCCGAACCCACGACCGTGACCGTCTGCGAAGCGAGCGGACCAAACCGATTCGTTCGCGTATGGAGCTGCTGCAAGAACTCGTTGAAGTACGAGACGAAGTTGCTGCTCATCTCCTGCTGCTTCGACTCGTTCTTGAAATGCGAATCCCAACCAAGCAGTCCTAGATCGAGAACCACACCGGAGCAAAGGTCGTGCTGGATCAGCCAGAGGGCTCGCTCGAGGGTCTCGGACATTGACTGTGCGACGTAGTCGTTCGAACGCTCCAGCGGGACGAGGCCGGGTACGTGCTGCACCTCCGCAAAGAAGTCGCTTACCTCGCGCATGTATTTGGCCGTCTGCTGGACCTCACGTGAACCGCTCGCTTTTCGCATCAGCTCGTCGCTGCGCTTCGCATACACGCGCTGGAGGTGCTCGAGCTCGCCGGGCTTCGCACGTGAGATGGCGTCGAAAACGTCGCCCTCCCCGAAGTAAAAACGGTCAGCTGTGCCGAAGTACGCTGGCGAATGCATCGACCGTTGCGACAGGTTCAGGTACGCGACGCCAAGCGGCTGGGTGCTTCGGTGAGCAGCAATGATGTCGAGAACGCTCGGCACACCATCATTGATGTTGGTTTTCAGGTGAAAGAACTGCTTCTGACCCGTGTCGTGATTAGCAGTTCTGACCTGGATACCATTGAGAACCGTTAGTTGGTCGGCCCATGCCGCGAGGGGGGCGAAGTGAGGACCGAATGGAATCGCGCTCTGAGTGACGCGGTTATCCGTCGGTAGCGTCACGAACTGGTCGACCTGCGTAGCCGTCTTCGGATCGGTCGTGTAGAGCGTGTCGTGACCACCCGACAACAGCGCGAGGATCCAGTACCGCGGCCGTGACGAGCTAGCCTCGCGACCTCGCGGTCTGCTGCACCCCGTCGCAAGCGCTCCCCCGAGCGCAAGCTTCATGAAGTCACGTCTCGTTGGCACTACTTCGCAAAACCTAACACATTCGTTGTCGGAGGCACGCCTGCAACCGGGCGATCAGAGGATCGTCCAGCCAACGCTCAAATCGAACACGCTCGCATTTTGCGTATTAGAGCCCGTGATGAAGAATGCAGCCGCCGCACTGACAGTGACCTTGTTCGACACCGGGTATCCGACACCGGCACCGATCAGCAGAATTTTCTCAGCCAAGACCGGATCGTGAAACATGATGACGTCCGCTGGCAACGTACTGAAGTCCTCAAAATTGATGCCACCGTGAGTGACGCGGTAGGTCAAATTCGCGTTTATGTCGAGTCTGCCGTCGAGAACTTTGTAACCGAGGGCAGCCGCGAGATCGCTGTGGTTCTGCCCGTACTTCGCTGTATCGGCAGTTCGATCGTAGCTTCCAACGAAGCTGTACTCGTAGACGACCTGGCCATAGAAGTCATCTGTGATGAACTTGCCGATCGCGACTCCGAGGTGCAGCTGCTTGAGATGCCGCCCCGCCACCGTATTTCCAACCGTTTCGTAGTTTGCAACCGGAACCGAAAAGCCGATGTGGGGGGAAATCGCTAATTGGTCGATTGGTAACTGGTACCGTGCACGGAACGCCAAGTCGGTGAGTGTGCCGTGATTGGCGCCGTCATCGTACCTTCCACCACCAGGGTGAGGATACGCGTTCTTATCGCCGGTGTACTTCAACGCGGCAAACGGCAACGAGAGCGTGAGGCCGAGATGTTCGACTGGGACGTAGTCGGCGCCGAGCGTAAATTGGTTCGTCGTCGTCCCGGCGTTTGGAAATTTCGCGGTCGACGCACCGACGACCTTGTCGGAGATTCCGAGGTTGTAATCGAGGCTCGCGTCGAGGTTGCCCTTGTCGCTCACCCACGCCTGCGCGTGCGTGATTCGAGCACTACCGAAAAGCATGCCAAGAGCTAACGTGAGTCGTACCGCAATGGAGCTCATCGATAATCCTCTTCGCACACATTAACGTGGAAGCCCGCGCGGAGTGTGCTTCCCGCACGTATTTCACCAGACGCTGCAGTCCTACGCGGGCGCCATGGGAGAGCCAGCCGTCTCGGGACGTAGCGCCATCGTTCTTCCGTGACGGCCCAGGATGGCAGCGAGGAACTCTTCGAATGTCGTCGGGACGTTCGAGATCGTATCGGACCTCGGTGTGCGCATCCTTTGGACGTGCAGCCTCCGCCAACTCGAAGGTCGTGCCCTCGCCTCGAAGAAGACCTTGTTCTTGATGTGAGCCGCGGCAGTGAAAGTACCCGCGCGATGCCGTCGTTGGTTTACGGAGTTCCGCGAACAACAGTTCAAGTCGCCCGGGACAGTAGGCATCGAGTACTCGGTACATGCCGTCGGCGATCGGACAACCCGCCGGCCCCGCCGGCCTGTCCACCTGCCGCCGTTGTACTGGTTGATCTCGTAGGTCGCGCAGTACGCGAAGTCTGCGCATCCCAGGACGGTGGCCGTGGTGTCGCTGGTTCCGCACGCGCCAAGCAAGGCCCAGAGTAGGAGCGATCTCATACTCACTGGTGCACGGCCCTAAAGTTCGTGCGATGGTCGAACCACTCTAAAACAAGCTCGGCTGCACGGCCTGCACCGCCACCACGAGCGTCGCATCGTCGTTGGCGACCTTGTTGACCTTTGGCGAGACCTCATCGACGCGCCAGTCACCGAGCGCCGGCACCGTTAGCAACTCGCTCGCGCGCTCCGCGATGATCTCCGGATCGAGCCACGTGCTCCACACATCGCGCTCGAGCACCATCGGCATCCGATCGTGGATCGGCTTGACCAACGCATTGCCCGGCCCCGTCACGATGGTGAAGCTGTGCAGCGGCCCGGCACTCGCCCACAAGCCGGCGAACGCGACGAACCGCCCATCGCCCGGATGGATGTACATCGGCCTCGGCACCCTGCCGTTCTTGCACCACTCGAAGAAGCCATCCGCTGGCACCAGGCACCGTTTGTGCGCGAGCGCATCGCGAAACACCTGCTTGGCACCGAGCGATTCGACGCGCGCATTGATCATCAAAGGCGGCTTCGCGCCGGGCTTCGTTCCCCAGAGCGGCACGAGGCCCCACCGCATCATCTCGAGCGTGCGCACACCGTCGCGCATCATCACGACCGGCGCGGGTTGCGTGGGCGCGACATTGAAGCGCGGCTTCCACCACACGTTCGCCTGCACGCGATCATCGAGGACGGCTTCGAAGTCCTCGATCAGGCCCGCTTGCCTGGTGATCGTGTAGCGCCCGCACATCTACGCCAAGCGTAGCGCACAGATCTGGAGATACCGATCCTGCGGCTGCGCCACGACGGTCGGATACTCGGGCGGCAAGCCACCCTGCTCGACGATCGCGGCACTGCGGCCTGCGTTCTTGAGGCCCTTGAGCGCGAGCTTGGTCAGCGAGCCGAGCTCGTGCGTATTCGCGGCGAGCCACAGGATGCCGTTCGCGGGAATCACGGCTGCGGCTTGCCCGATGAGTTGCGGATAATCCCGATCGAGGACCCACGGTGTGCCGCGCGCCGTCGAGAACGTCGGCGGATCGATCATGACCAGGTCGTACCGCTCCTTGTCCTTCTGCGCACGCGCGAGATACCGGATCGAATCGCCTTGCTCGAACTTGTACTTCGCACCGGTGAAGCCCGCGCGGACGAAGTTCCCGGCGGCCCACGCTTGCACGCCTTGCGACGTATCCACGTTCGTCACGCTGACCGCGCCGCTGCGCGCGCACGCGAGGCCAAGCGCGCCGGTGTACGAGAACAAATTCAACACGCGCGCACCCGCGGCGAACCGATGCAAGCCGCGACGTTGCTCGCGCATGTCGGTGAACAGGCCCGTGTTCAGCCCCGAGAGCGCGTGGATCTCGTACGCGACGCCGCTCTCGCTCGCGAGATGCTTGTCCTCGACCTTGCCGACGACCTCTTGTTCGACCGCATCGGCGCCACCGCGCGCGCGCAACTTCACGACCGCGCCGGAGAGTTGCGCGAACCCGATCACCGCGTTCGCGAGCTGTTTGCCGAGCGCGCGCAGGCCTTCGCCGAGCACCCAGATCACCGCGACCTCGCCGAGCACGTCGCACGTGAAGCCCGGCAGCCCATCGCCCGCGCCATGCAACAGGCGATAGGCCTCGCCCTTGGTGACGAGCCCGAGCTGCTTGCGCCACGCGACCGCACGCTCGACGCGCAATGCGAGCAGCGTCGCATCGATCTTGACCAGGTTATCGCTCGGCAAAACGAGTACGCGCAGCCGTTGGTTCTCGGGATCCGCGATCGCGAGGCCGAGCTCTTCGCCACTGCTATCGACCAGGCGGACCTGCGAGCCCGCCGGGTAGGTCGGCAGGTCAGGCATGCGCGAGATATCGAGATCGCGACCACCGCCGGCAAGGAAGCTCTCGGCAAACGCGGGCAGTGCGAGCTCGGTCATCGTCCGCCCTTCAAAGTAGCGACAACGTACCAGCCTGAACTAAGTGTTTGAGGTACCGGCGCGTCACATTCCACGGGGTGTACGCGTAGATCGCCGCGGTCGCGTCGTAGCGCGGCACCAACTCGCGCCAGCGCGGGCTACTCGATTAGCCGTTACGGGGTGCCCCGGTGAAGCTGAAACGACAAGCAGCGTGCCCGAGGACGAGGTCGCCGTCGACGGTGCTCGTCGGGGTTGCGACCCAATCGCGTGCGATGCGCGCGTCGAGCAAGTCATCTGCGGAAGGTCGATGGCTCCACCTGGAGCTCCCGTTGACGGCGCCGAGTCACGTCGTATCGAACACGAGATAACCGTCGGCTACCCGGCACACGACATCGTGCGTGTATTCGTCTTGGACGATGACCTCGAGGAGCTCGCCGTGGGTCGCTGCCAGCCACGCCAACACATCTTGGAGCGTCGCGAGCGTCACCCGCTCAGTGTACATTCACGTGGTGCGAAGGCTCGTGACTTTCTTGGTGCTGATGATCGGCTGCGCGCGCGATCCGGTCGCCGCAACGTGCCCGGACGTTGCCGTCGGCGATCTCGCGGTCACCGAGATTCGCGGTCCACAGAATCAGGATGATCTCGGCACCTGGGTCGAGATCTACAACGCGTCATCGGGCTCGATCGATCTCGAAGGGCTCGAGATTCGCTTTCGCAAGAAAGACGGCAGCTCGGAGACCGACGTACGGGTCCGTCGTGCGGTGGTCGTCGCGGCCGGTGGCTACATCACGCTCGGCCGGTTCGCCGACGACAACACGCGGCCCGAGTATATCGATTACGGGGTGTCGGGCGATTACCACACGAGCTTCCTCCCGGCGGCCGCGGTCGATCTCGAGAGCTGCGGGACGCGTATCGATCGCATCACGTACGACGTGCTGCCCGCGATGGGCACGTACTCGCTCGGCGGCCGACCGAGCGCCGATAACAACGATCTCCCCATCAATTGGTGCACCGACGCCACGAACCTCGCCGGCACGTACCCGGGCACTCCACAACAGGCGAACATCGTATGTCCGTGAAAGTCTCGCTCGCGCTCGCTGCTTTGTTCGCGGTCGGTGCCGCGGGCTTCGCGTGCACGCACGACAATGCGCGCTACACGCGCAAGCAAGCGCAGAAGTCGCTCGGCAAGCTCGAGACCCCGGGTATCGAGATCGGCGAGTTCAAGATGGGCCGGGTCGTCGATGGCGACACGATCCATGTCGACGGCCTCGATAGCTCGCTGCGCCTGCTCGGCGTCGATACCGAGGAGACCTTCAAGCACGACAGCGAACGCCGCGCGTTCGATGCGGGCTGGGATGTCTACAAGAAGGGCGTGCGTGGAAGCTCGCCGCGGCCCGTGAAGTTCGCGACGCCGATGGGCATGACCGCGAAGGAGTGGGCCGATAACTGGTTCGCGGGCGTCGAGACGGTGCGCCTCGAGCGCGACAACCCGGCCGAGATTCGCGATCGCTACAATCGCTACCTCGCGTACGTGCTCGCGAACAAGAACGGCACCTGGCTCAACTACAATGTCGAGGCGGTGCGCGCCGGCATGGGTCCGTACTTCCCGAAGTACGGGCAGTCACGGCGTTATCACAAGGACTTCGTCGCGGCCGAGGCCGAGGCGAAGGCCGCGCATCGCGGGATCTGGGCGCCAGGCGCGCAGGCGTACGACGACTATCCCGAGCGAGAAGCGTGGTGGGGGGCGCGTGGCAAGTTTGTCGCTGCGTGGCGCGCCGAGGCCGAGGGTACCGAGGATGCGGGCGGCAAGCCGAACTACATCGATCTGACCCACTGGGATGCGCTCAACCAGCTCGAAGCCCTCGTCGGTAAGGAGGTCGTGATCCTCGCCACGGTCGGCGAGGTCCAGATCGGCGAGAAAGGTCCAACCCGCGTCACGCTGGCGCGCGCGCAAAAGAGTGACTTCCCGCTCATCTTCTTCGACAAGGACGTGTTCGGCACCTCCGGGATCGCCAGCTGGAAGGGCGAGTGGGTCACCGTCACCGGAACGCCATCGATTTACGAAAATAAGCACACCCACAAGAAGCAGCTGCAGATCGTGATCGACCACGCATCGCAGATCACGCTGTCTCCTGTACCGGGGCTCACGAAGACTACATTGCCGCCGACACCTCCGACGCAAACACCCGTTTCGCCCTCCGCAGACAACCTGGATTAATCTAATGTAGGGCGATGCGCCCCGTCGGTCTGACCACCTTGCTAGCGCTGTCCGCCTGTGGGCCGGCCGATTCGACCACCGGCTGCAAGGAGAAGTTCATCGCGGGCGACCTCGTGATCACCGAAGTGTTCGCCGATTTCCAGGCGCCCTCGGGTGGCACGGGCACCGACGACGGCAAAGAGTGGTTCGAGATCTACAACAACACCGAGCGCCCTGTCAGCTTGAAGGGTCTCACGATCTTTCACAGTCGACCGGACGACTCGAAGCCGCAGACCCACACGATGACCGACGTCACTGTCGCGCCGGGGCAGTACTACACGCTCGGCAACGCGACCTCCGATCTCGTGCCGGCGTACGTCGACTACGGTTACAGCGCCGACCTCGGCTCGTTCTACAACGCCGATGGCGGCAAGCTCGTGCTCGAGTGCGGTGACCACCAGATCGATTCCGCGATCTACGACACCGTGGTACCGGGCCACTCGCGCGAGCTCACGGATGCCGCCGCGCCCGATTACACGCTCAACGACGATCAGACGAACTGGTGCGAGGGCGGTACCAGCGAGTTCGAGACTGGAAACTTCGGCACGCCTGGCGCCGAGAGCGATTGCCAGCCGGTGGTCGTCGGCGCGTGCAGCGATGGCGGCGTGATGCGCGCGACCGTCCCGCCCGGCGTCGGCGATCTCGTGATCACCGAGATCATGCCGAAGCCAAAGTCGGTCTCGACGACGCTCGGCCAGTGGTTCGAGATCAAGGCGAACGTCGATGTCGATCTCAATGGCGTCGGCCTCGATCGCGCGAACGACAACAACGTCAAACCCGAGATCATCGCGCAGACCGATTGTCTCCACATGGCGGCCGGCACGTACGCGACGTTCGCCCGCAACACCGACATGACCATGAACGGTGGCGTGACCGCGATCGGCTCGTTCTCGTTCTCGCTCACGCCGACCTCGACCCCTGATGTCCAGCTCGTCTACGGCGCCGATATCATCGATGCCGTCACGTGGACCACGTCGACGAGTGGCGCGTCGCTGTCGCTCTCACCGATGGCGACCGACGCGGCCTCCAACGACGACCCCGCAAACTTCTGCAACGGCTCGGTGCTCTACAATCTGATGGATCTGGGCACGCCGCGCACGGCGAATGGCGCCTGCCCCGTCATCGTGCAGCCGGGTCAATGCCTCGACCACGGCACGCCCCGCGCGATCGTCAAGCCGGCCGCAGGTCAACTCGTGATCGACGAGCTCCTCGCGAACCCGGTGGGCTCGGGCACCGATGCGACGCAAGAATGGTTCGAGATCACGAACACCGGCGCCGCTGCGTTCGATCTCAACGGCCTCACGCTCAAGGGCAACGCCGCGGCCGGCAACACGATCACCGCGCAAGACTGCAAGTCGATCGCGGCCGCGGGCTTCGGCTTGTTCGCGCACTCGACTGATCCGGCGGTCAACGGTGGGCTCCCCGCCGTCGATGCGACGTTCACGTTCGCGCTCGCCGCGACGAACGGCGCGATCTCGGTGCTCGACCGCACGACCGTGCTCGACAACATCGCGTGGACCACGCCGACCCAGGTCGACGGCGTCGCGCTCCAGCTCCTGCCGACCACGACCACCAGCACCGCGAACGACAACTCCTCGCCGACGAACACCACGAACTACTGCAAGGCGGTCGCGGGTCAGAAGTACGGCACCGTCGAGAACTACGGTACGCCGGGTGCTGTCAACGTATGCATGTGAAGCTCGCACTGGTCGCGTGCGTGGCTGCCTGTGCGGGCTCGCCGGAATCCGCGTGCGGGCCTGGCTCCGGCGTCGTCGCACGCGTGATCGATGGCGATACGATCGTGCTCGCGACCGGCGAGAAGATTCGCTACTTGCTGATCGATGCGCCCGAGACCACCAATGGTCACGACGATTGCTACGGCTCGAATGCCGCGACGTTCAACTCCGATCTGGTGCTCGGCAAGACCGTCGACCTCACGTACGACACGCAGTGCACGGACCGGTACGGTCGTTCGCTCGCCTACATCTCGGTCGATGGCACCGACGTCAACAAGCTGATGGTCGAGCGCGGCTACGCGTGCGTCCTGTTCATCGCGCCCGACGGCACGTCGCGCTACGACGAGTTCAAGGCGTACCAGGCCAATGCGAAAGTGAGCCTCCGCGGGATCTGGGGTTCGTGCGACCCGCTCCCACCCGCGTGCTAGCGCGCCGCTTGCAGTGCTCGGCGCGCGATGAGGATCTTACTTCTCGTACTCCTGGAAAGCTGTGGCAGCTCTGCGTCGTTCAAGCCTGAACCGCTGCCGCAGCTCGTCGCTGCTCAACAAGCCTCGCAAGTGATCGCGCCGCGCCAGCTCATGCTCGTCCCTGGCGAGCACATGCGTTTCGCGGTGCGCATGCACGGGATCGACGTTGGCAAGGTCGAGCTCGAGGTCGGAGATACCGAGGTCACGAGCCGGTTTGCGACCGACAGCCTCGCGGGCGCGCTGATGTCGGTGCATCACGATCTATCGACGCTGATCGATCGCAGCAACGCGCGGATGACGGTCGCGAGCGAGAACCTCGTGATCGGCGAAGCGACAAAGCACTACGACATGGACGGCAAGAACGGGCAAAGCGTGCACGCGGCGCTCGGCATCCTGCGCAGCTGGGTCGCGGCCGATGCGACCGCGGGGTTTCTCACCGTGCAGGAGCTCGGGCATCAATACCGGCTCTCGGTGAAGCGCCCGCTCGTCGAGGACCTCGAGGGAACCCAGGCGTTTCATGTCACCGCGGTCGCGAATACGGTCGCGCGAACGACGATCGAGATCTGGTTTGCCACCACGCCGGATCACCTGCCGCTGCGCTTCGAGCTCGTGAACGACGATTACCACGTGACGGCAAATCTCATCCCGAGCTGAGGCTTTCGTGACGAACTGTTGCGAGCGCACAACACGTGTCACGCATCGGCACAGCTCATCTGGTTCAACCACTGATTCACGCGTCGCGTGGTCGCGGCACGCTTCGCGCACCAGCGGCAAGGCATGAGGGCCGTCTACACCGCGATCGCGGTGATCGGGATTGTGTTGCCTGGAGCACGCGCGTTTGCCGACGACGCGCTGCCACGGGCGATGGATCCAGATCATCCCGTGATGTGTCTCCGCGACGCATCGGATCTTGTCTGGCGCATCCAGTGCGACAACAGGACAAAGCAATGTCTCTACGCTCCGAACGAGGAGCTCGACGAGGCCGGGCATCGCGTGAAGCCGCTCGAACGCGCACGCACGTGCGAGCTCGACGTGCCGTTTGATCGCAAGAAGATGGAAGCCGATGGCTTCACGTTCACGCCTGCGATCGTCGATGCGCCGTACGGCTGGATGCGTGACGAGCATCAGCGCGTCTACCAGGTCAACTTCGATCTGCGGAAGCGGCTGTACGTCGGCGCCGCGTACACGCCGCAGAAGATCCTCGATAACCCGCTGGAGAGCACGCGGACCTCGGTCGATTTCGGGTTGTTCGTCTACAACCATCTCTCGAACGCAGACTCGAAGACCCCGACGATGCATCGCCTGCGCTTGTTCGAGGGCCAGGTCCACATGCAGCCGTTCTCGGCCGAATTCGTGATGGCTCACTACGACATGAGCCACAAGTTCCTCGATCCGCTACTCCGCATCACGACGTTCGTCGGCACGCCGCGCCGCCACGACATGGTGCTCGATCTCGGGACCTGGGGCGAGGTCGGGAACCTCGAGCTCCACAAGACCCCGATGGGCAACTCGCAGCTGTGGCGCCACGCGACCGCGCAGGTGACGATCGATCTCTGGCAATCCGCGGATCTCAGCTCGTTCGCACGCATCCGCACCGGCCTCGGGCTCGAGGGCCAGCGCGACGACGTCAACGGCTACCGCACCGCGATCACGGAGAGCTCGGCATTCGACATCGACTGGGTGCTCGACCCCCAAGGCTTCAACAACGTGCGGTTCTTGCTGTCGCACGAGGTGCCGCGCTACTTCACCGCGACCGAGACGACCGGCAAGTTCGTGCAGCGCTTCAAGGCGCAGCTCGAGTACGAGCGGATCATCCTCGCGATCAATGATCAACCGTTGTCGCTCCACGTCGCCGCCGGTGGCGAGAAGCGCGATGACCTCCCCGGCGTCCCGAATGTGTGGGCGTTCGTGTTCGATACCGGTCTTCGGTTCAGCCTATGGGCGCCGCCACGGTTAGCGCCGCACTCGTAGTCGCGGCGCTCGCGACGAACGCCTACGCCGACGAGTGCACCGGAATCTCGGCGCGCGGCGAACGGTTCGCGCAGTGCTTCGACCTCGGCAATCGGCTGAGCGTGACCGCGAGCTCCGAAGGCCTCGGTATCGCGGTCGGCGTGCGCCACGAGATCACGTTCGATGACGATCCGGATCTCGAATGGAAGATGCAACACACACTCGTCGACGCGAGCCACTCGGCCTTCGATGGTGCGTTCGAAGGTGCATTCTATCGCGGTCGCTATCTCCGCCACTCGCGCGATGGCCACCTCGTGATCCCGTTCGGTGGCGGCGCGCCCAAGAAGGTCTTTCTGCCGTTCGATATCGGAGCGATCTTCGAAGCGGGCAGCATCGCGTGGAAGCCGATGGATCCGGAATTCACGATCGGCGTGGTCCGCGTCGCGCCGCTGGTGGACTTCGCGCGCGCGCGTGACTACCACCGGATCTTCGCGCTTGGCCCTTCCATGCACTGGGACATGAATGTCGACCGCTCGTTCGAGGCGGTGACCACGCAGACCGTCGCGCCGTTCAGCGAGCTGCTCGCGAACGCTCACTTCGAATCGGACGACGGCCTGTGGGTCTCGGACATGCGTGTCGAAGCGGGTACCGCGTGGCGCAGCGACCGCGGCTGGTCCGCCGAGGCCCGGGCCTCCGCGACGGTCGAGCGGATCGTGATAGCGATCCGCGATCGCCCGGTCGCCCTGACCGCGGGGATCCAGTACGACAGCGTCCGCGCCGAGACCGTCGCCCGCATCGGTGCGCGGTTCGTGGTGCTCGATCGGACGCATCCGCGAGTCTCCTTACATCCGTTGCAGCCGAAACGGACGGACCCTCTCGTGGCGCCGCCGCCGCCCATTCCGGAGCCGCCACCGGAGCCGCCGGTGCTCGATCTCGAGCCTCACGCCCCTCAAGCAGAGCCCGACTCGTCTCCGATCGGTCAAGCGGTGCAGAGCCTGCTGCTGGGGAGCTAAGCCCCGTGTTAGGCTGCCGGCCGGGTGAAGAAGGCCATCGTCTTAGCCGCGATCCTGGTGGCCGTGCGCACCGCTCACGCCATTCCGTACGAGACGTTCATCGACGTCGACGACGAAGAGGAGCTAAATGACCTGCTGTCGTCGAACGCGATCGAGCAGGACACGTACGACGAGCTGCTCGACGTGCTCGAGCAAGGTATCGACCTCAACACGGCGAGCCGCGCCGATCTCTATACGCTGCCGAACCTGACGTACGCAGACGTCGACAAGATCATCGCGTACCGCTCGCTCAACAAGGGCCGGATCAACGATCCCGCGGATCTCGTCGCGGCCGGCGCACTGACCCAGGAGCAGCTGCTCGGCATCGCCTCGTTCATCGTCACCCGCCCCCCCGGCGAGAATCCCGCCGCGATCCACGGCTGGCTCAAGGCGGAATCGAGGTTCTCGTACAAGGACAAGGTCGCGCCGCCGATCGCTTTGCGCGCGCGGGTCACGTTCCTCAAGCACTGGACGGCCGGTATCGGCCTGACCACGACGCGGCTCGAGATCGGCGAGCCGCAATACGATCCGACGCGCGATGCGCTGATCGCGGATCCCGCGCGCTACAGCGCGAAGATCGCGAAGGCGTACCTCAAGTACGAGGACAACGACTACAACGCGATCGTCGGCAGCTTCCGCGCGGGCTTCGCGCAGCGGCTCACATTCGACAACACGCGCCACTACACGCCGAACGGCCTGTATCTCGACGATCAGGTCTACTACTCGGCCAACCTCACGACCGAGTGCAAGCAAGCGGCAGGCGAGCTCCTCAATTCGCCGTGCGCGGGCGCTGCCGCGAGCAGGTACGAGACACCCGATTGGGTCTGGCGCGACTCGCTGTTCGGCGTGGGCGCCGGCGCGAAGAAGATCGAGCTCGAGACCGGCTGGATCCAGGCGTACATGTTCGCCTCGGCGTCGCGCCGGTCGGTCTATCAGTACGAGCTCGTCGAGCACTACAACCCGGACGGTACGGTGCACTGCGCCGATCCGCACGACGATGCGGATCCGAACTGCGGCGCGCCGACCGTGTACGTGCGACCGAGCGGCAGCGTGCTCACGCCGACCACGCAGTTCTCGTTCACGACGCTGCCGAACATGTTCCTCGAGAAGCTCGTCGGCGGCAACGTCAGCTACTTCCACGATCGCCGCAACAGCGTCGGCATCACCGCGTATGGCGCCGAGGAGTCCAGCCTCGTCAACGGCATGGACCTCTCCTTCCAGGAGTGGTCGGCGCATCCATTCGGCAACCGGTTCGGCGCGGCCGGCGGCAACTTCGCTTTCGGCAAGGACTGGCTCGACGTCGCCGGCGAAGCAACCCTCAGCTTCGATAACGCACCGGCCTACGACCAGACCCTGACCAAGGCTCACGGCGGCGGCGGTCCCGCCGGCCTCTTGCGGTTCACCGCGACCCGCAAGAAGGAAGAGCTCGAGGTCGTCGCGCGCTACTTCTCGACCGACTACGACAATCCGTACGCCCGCCCGATCTCGGAAGCCGACGAGTTCGATGGCCAGCGCGCGCGCGATGAAGCGGGCGTGCGCGTCCGCTACATCCGATCGAGCAAAGAGTTCGTGCTGCGGACGCTCGCCGACGTCTGGTACAACCCGTCGACCGGCATCCCGAAGCTCGACACGTACGTGCGCGCGAACTTCCGCACGACCGACGCCCTGTGGCTCGGGTTGTGGGAGCGCTACCAGGACAAGGATCTGAGCCGCGGTGGTCACGACCAGTGCTTCGAGGTCTCGACCAATGCCGACATGATCACGGGGGCACCGATCCCGTGCGGCGGGCGCCAGATTACCTCGATCGTGCGCGCGAAGTACGACGTCAACCACGTGCTCGATGCGACGCTGATGCTCGAGCACCAGCTGCTCGACGACAACACGAAGGACGAGTACCTCCACAGCTTCCGCCAGGACATCGCAGCATGGTTGATCGTGCTCTACAAGCCGAACAACGACCTGCGGTTCCGCGGTCGCGTGCGCTACCTCGACGAAGCGAAGAACGACGACACGTATCTCGAGCGCTCGCTCTCCGCGATCGCCGATGCGACCTTCCGCGTGCGGAATGCAGACCATCTGCGGGTCCGCGTCGATACCAAGTTCTGGCTCGATCAACGCGCCGCGACACTGGTCCGCGAGCCGAATCCAGAGCTCACGTTCTGGCTGCAGTACGAAGCCAAGCTGTAAGTCGGCGGCACCATGCTAGCGTCGGGGCATGCGGATTTTCCCGTCGGCAATCGTGCTCCCGCTGATCCTCGCGGTGCCGTTCGGGCTCGCGATCCGCGACTCGCTGAAAGGTAACGATCCCGCGAGCGCGGAAGAGCGAGCGAAGAAGGAGCTCGCCGACCTCGAAGTGCGCGAGCATGATCAACAGATCGCCGCCGAACGCGACCAGTACGAGCGCGCCAACCAGATCGAGAAAGAGCGCGGCGTGCTGCTCGCCTCGCTGATCGGGAAGCAGCCCGCCGCGCTGGGCAGCGCCTTCGGCACCACGCAGCTCGGTACTGCCACCACCATCGAGCTCGATCACGCGGTCGACCGCATGCTGCTCGACCACGAGAGCGTCACCGCGCCCGACGGCAAGCTCGTCACGTACGGCTTCTCGATCGCCGGCGAGCAATGCCCCTCGATGCGCGCGCTGCTCGCGGCGGCGTGGGGTCCCGGGCAGACCGTCGCGAGCGATGACAACGTGGTGGTCTGGGTCGATGCGGTGAACCATAGGCGCGCCGCGATCCGCTCCGTCAACCTCGCGTGCGCGCTCGATTTCACGCGCACCGTCGACGACGCTGCGTGGGTCGAGGCGGCGTTCCCGGAGATTCTCGGTAAGACCTTGCCGCAAGCCGAGAAGCTCCTCGGCCCGCTGCCCGATCCCGTGATGCCGACCTGGTACCTCGCCGGCCCACCGGTCGGTTACGACGCGACCTCCCTCACCGCCCAGATCGAGGGCGACAAGGTCACGGGAACGAACGCGGGCGCGGCGATGTTCGGCGAAGACGCCGCTGCGATCGTCAAGCTCGTGACCAAGCGGCTCGGCAAACCACCGGTCCACGACACCGCCGACGAGTGGTCCTGGGGCAACGGTAACGTGACGGTCACGTACTACGCTCCGAACCTGAACCTCTTCCATCAACCATGAAGCTCACCACCATCCTCGTCGGCGCCGACGTGTCGAGCCCCAGCGATCAAGCGATCGATCGCGCCGCTGCGCTCGCCACCAAGCACGGCGCCAAGCTCGTGATCATCCACGCCCAAGCGAACGACGGCGCGGTCGATGGCGCGACGCACGATGTCGTCAAGCATCTCGGTGAAGTCACCGCCACGATGAAGCTCGAGCTCGCACGCAGGCTCGACGAGCGCCTGCATGCGGTACGCGCACTCGGCGTCGATGCCGAGGTGATGGTGCCGACCGGTCCGCCGGGTGAGGTCGTCGCCCGGATCGCGCGCGAGCGCGGTGCCGAGCTGATCGTCGTCGGCACGCACGGCCATACTGGCATCTCGCGATTCTTGCTCGGCAGCGTCGCGATCGCGATCTTGCGCCACGCACCGTGCGACGTGCTCGTCACGCGCGGCAACGCGAGCAGCCGCCCGTTCGTCAAGCCGCTGATCGCGGTCGATTTCTCGGCACCTTCGAACCGCGCGCTACGCAACGCCGCGAGCCTGACCGAGGACGGCGTACCGATCGAGCTACTTCACGTATGGCAGCTACCGGCCGGCTCGATCGGCGCGTCGCTGTTCGGCGCCGATCGGTTTCCGTGGTCGACGATTCGCGACGCGGTGCTGAACAGCGCGAAGCAGAAGGCCAATCACCTCGTCACCGATAACATCGCGATCGGTCATCCGCTCCATGTCGAGCTCGTGCAAGGCACACCGATGGCGATGATCACGCACGCGGCCGAGCGCGGCGGCCACGACCTGATCGCCGTCGGTACGCATGGCCACGGCGGCTTTCGCAAGCTGCTGCTCGGCAGCGTCGCCGAGGGCGTGATCCGTCACGCGCCGTGTTCGGTCCTGGTCGCGCACAGCGAACACGCTGGCGAGACCGGGAAGTTCCAAAAAGCTTAAGCGCCGCCTTCGAGGGTGAGCGCGCCGATCTTGTTGTCTTCCTTGGCCGCATCGTCGGCGCCCGGAAGCGCCTTTTTCTGCTCGGTGATGTTCGGCCACACATCCGCGCTCGCCGCGGCCTCCTTGAGGTTCGCCGGCCAGTTGGTGGTCTCGATCTCGGTCGCCTTCTTGGCACCACTCACGAGCGCGTTGATGTCCTTGTAGACCGCCCACTTCGTGGGGAGCTCGCTCTCCTCGAAGATCGCGGTGGTCGGACACTCGGGCTCGCAGGCGCCGCAGTCGATGCACTCGTCGGGGTGGATCGCGATCGAGTTCTTGCCTTCGTAGAAACAATCGACCGGGCACACCGCGACACAATCGGTGTACTTGCACTTCACGCACGGATCAGCGACGACGTATGCCATGCCCGGATCTAGACACATCTTTTCGCTCGTCGGAAGGTAGGAGCGTCATGAAAGGGATCGCGGTTTTGTCGCTCTTTCTGATCGCTTGCTCGACTCGCCACGAGCCGCAGCCGGCTCCGAGCCCGGGCTCGCCACGTGCCAGTTCAGCGGCACCGGGTACGGGCGGCGGCCCGATCGCCGACGACTACAAGCTCGACATCGAGAACCTGTGCAACGTGCTTCAGCGGTCTGGCGCGGACCAGGAGGCTCCCGCGGCGCGCAACGCGCTGATCGCGATGTGGCTCGGGCCGAACATCAAGACCACGGCAGGGCACGCGTTCCTGGTCCAGATCCAGCCGGTCCAGGGCGGCGATAAAGCGAAGGCGCTCGAGGACGAGGCGACACGGGTCGGCATCGCGACCTGCCCCCTCGCTGTCGAATGGCGACAGCCTGGCGCCGTCAACCCCGAGAACTAGACCCGGTCGTTCTTACGTGACACGCTCTGGGTCGTGAGGCTGTGGATCGCGAGCCTGCTGGTGGGTACTGGATGCAACCAGATCTTCGGCGCCACTGACGTCAGCCTCCTTCCCCCGGACGACGCGGCGCCGCTGGCGGATGCGGCGCCGAACTCGATGATGATCACCGGGATGGCATTCAACTCGGCGAAGGTTGCCGATTCGGTGACGTACCCGGTCCTGCCTGGCGTGACGGCCGAGCTCGGTGCGATGCCCGCCGCGACCGCGAGCGGATTTCCGGTGCTCGCGAATGCCCCGCTCGATGTTACCGGGACGTTTCAGGTGCCATTCGAGCTCTCGCAATCGGCCTATCGCATCGTCTATCACCCGCCCGATGGCGTGCCGGTCGAGTACCAGACATCGGTCCACGGGTTCCCCGGTCACTTCATCGCCAACATTGATGTCGGTCGGCCCGAGCGCATCCCTGCGCCGCCGACGGCAGCCATGGACATCTCGGCCGCCAACGAGCAGGATCCGATGACGGCTGGCCGATTGATCGAGACCGGCTCGTGGGCCTCGTTCTACCTGGGGACCCGGTCCGGTGGCACGGCGAACTCGATCGGCCTCGCATGGAGCACGACCATCCCGTCGCAGGTCACGAGCTCGGTGACGACGACCGTCACTTCGCACGTCGGCGCGCTGGGATCGCCCGAGACCGGCAAGGGCGACCGCCTGTTGCTCGTCGACGCGACGGCGCCAGCAAACCCGGGCCTCGCGAATACCTACTCGGTCGTCACGATGGACGGCTTCAACGGAGCCACCGCGAACAACCTCACCGCGACCCCGTGGACCATGGCTTCAATGGCCGCCGCGAGCTACACGGCGGCACCCGGGCTTGCACTCGCGGCAAGTCGGGTCAACGACTCGACACGCACGAACATGGTCTCCGACGACGACAACCTTGTCGGCGGTCATAACGTGCCGTTCGTGTGGTCCGGCGTGATCCCGAGCGTGGGGTTACCGAACTTCGTCACGAGCGGCGCCGGTGGCAAGGCGATCCCACCCGCAGAGGTCAACGGTGCTGGGGGGCTTGGCATTCCCATGTTCGCGTTCATGTCGACCCGCGTCTCGGAGCTGCAGCTGCCGTACGTGAACGTCTTCGACGGCACGATCGCACCGAAGTTTCCCCAGGCAATCTTCGCGCGCGTGTCGCGTTCTCGCACGACCCACAACGTGAAGGTCACCGAAGGGATCCAGTCGATCGCGCTGACCAACCTGACGACGGCAGCGGTCGATCTCGCAACCGGTCAGGCCTATCAGGCCGGCGCGCACATGATGCTCAACAACACCGACATCTGGTTCGCCGATTCCATCTCGGCCGTCGTGCCTCGCGCGGCCCTGATGACGTTCACGTTCGGCGTCGACGGCGTCGTCGATGATTGCGTCTCGACGTTGTACAGCGTGACCAACAACGCGTACGTGCCGGTACGGCGCTACCTGATGCCCGCGACCGCGAATCACGGCTCGCCTTCGGGCATCGTCGTCGACAATCAGGTGATCCTGAAGAACCAGGACTACGTGTTAGGTGTCGCCTGTCACCTCGGCTATCCGGACGCGGTGAACGGCGACTGGTCGGTCGTGAAGTACCCGTTCTCCGAATCGGTCGTGTACAGCTTTCCGTTCGTCGTGATTACCGATCCGGTCTAACGTCCGGGTTCCGGACACGTTGTCCGAGAATCGTGGACGCGACTCGGACATCTCGGACACGGTGGCTCGTCCTTTCGCGCGCTTGCGCGGGCACGAGAGTTGGATCTGCCTGGCGCGGAGGTCCAGATGTCCGAAGACAAGAAAGACAAAGCGATCGGCGAAGCCGTTCGCGCGATCCATAAACAGTTCGGGAGCGGCGCCCTCATGCGGCTCGGAGGCGGCGAGATCCAGGCGGTCGAGGTCATCTCTACGGGATCGGTCGCGCTCGATGTCGCGCTCGGCTGCGGTGGGCTGCCGCGAGGGCGGATCATCGAGATCTACGGACCGGAGTCATCGGGCAAGACCACGCTCACGCTGCACGCGATCGCCGAGGCGCAGCGCGCGGGGGGCGTCTGCGCGTTCATCGATGCCGAGCACGCGCTCGATACGAGCTACGCCCGCCGGCTCGGTGTCGATCTCGAAGATTTGCTGGTCAGCCAACCGGACTGCGGCGAGCAGGCGCTCGAGATCACCGATACGTTGGTGCGCACCGGCGCGATCGATCTGATCGTCGTTGATTCGGTCGCCGCGCTCACACCGCGTGCCGAGATCGAAGGCGACATGGGCGAGGCGCACATGGGCTTGCAGGCACGGCTGATGAGCCAGGCGCTGCGCAAGCTAACCGGTCAGATAGCGAAGACCCGGACGTGCCTGTTCTTCGTCAATCAGTTGCGCCAAAAGATCGGCGTGGTCTACGGCAACCCCGAGACCACGCCTGGTGGTAACGCGCTGAAGTTCTACTGCTCGGTCCGGCTCGATATCCGGCGCAAGAAGTCGATCAAGCGCGGCGAGGAGATCATCGGTAGCGAAGTGAAGGTGAAGGTCGTGAAGAACAAGCTCGCGCCTCCGTTCCGAGAGGCCGAGTTCGAGATCCTCTACGGCACGGGCATCAACAAGCTCGGCGAGCTGGTCGATGTGGGAGAAAAGCTCGGTGTCATGGAGAAATCGGGCACCTGGTACTCGTACGAAGGAGAGAAGCTCGGCCAGGGCCGGGACAAGGTCCTGGCGCATCTGGACGAGCGTCCAAAGCTTCAAGAGCAGCTCCAGAGAGCCGTCGTCATGGAATCCAAACGCGTAGCGAAGGGCAATCAGCGGTCTGAAAGGGCGCTCACGACCGGTACGTAAGCTCCCTTTCCGCTTGGAGTTCTTCTCGGTGATTGATGCATTTTGTGGCAGTTCGTAACATCCCACAATCGTTGGATTGACGAGCCACCGCTCAAATCGGACGATGAGCGAAGTCGTGCCTCGGGTTCGTTCTGTACTGATCGTCGACGACGATCGAACCGTTTTGCAGTCGTGCGAACGCATTCTGAAGTCGGAGCGTAAGGTGTACGCGACGACCGATCCTGCACACGCCCGCACGCTCGTGCGCATGCACAAGCCGGACGCGGCGATCATCGATCTGCGCCTCGGGGACGAATCCGGTCTCGATCTGATTTGCGACCTTCGCAAGCTGCACCCCGGCGTGAAGATCGCGATGCTGAGCGGCTATCTCTCGGTCACGGTAACGATGGCCGCGGTCAAAGCAGGCGCCGAGCTCGTGCTGTCCAAGCCGTTCGGTCCGCGCGAGATCATCCGTCACCTCGAAGAGGGCACGTCACCGGAGCCCGACATTTACGAAACACCGACCTTGCAGCGGGTGGAGTGGGAGCACATCAATCGTGTCGTCGCGGATGCTGACGGGAACCTCTCCGAGGCCGCTCGTCGTCTAGGCATCTACCGGCACACGTTGCAACGACGGCTCAACAAGAAGCCGCCGAAGGCAGGCCGTTAATGATCCAGCATCTCAGCATTCTCGCATCGGGCGACTCTGCCGCCACCCTTCTCGCGGATCGGCTCGAGTCTTCGATCACCATTGGCTTCACCGAACGTGTCGGCCTCGCCGACCGGCTCGCGGAGCTGGCGCTCGTCTTGCCCCGCCAGCCGCGCACGCTCGATCTCGTCGGCCTCACCAGTCGCAACAAGCTGCTCTCGTTTCACGGCCGACCGCTCGATACGAGCGTTGCGCGCGTACGCGCGTTTTATCGCGAGCTCACGGAGCAGGGCATCCTCGCGCAGCTCGGCATCACGGCGATGCGCCTGGTCGGCTGCTGTAGCGCAGTCGGCGAACCTGCACTCCGGACGATCTCGACGCTGTCCGAGATCGTCGGTCTCGAAGTCACGGGCACCCAGGACCTCGTCTCGATCGAAGACTTCGAGCCCACCGGCTTCACGACCACCTCGACGCGTGACTGGTCGGAGAAGGGCGTGCTGCTCGATCTCGATGCGTTGCGACCCGAGCCACTGACGACGCGCGCGCGGCCAGTCAGCCAGGCCGCAGGCCGCGACGTTCTCGCCCACGTGCGGCGCAACGCTGGCGTGGCGCTGCCCTTCCTGCTGGCGGTGCCTCATGCCGAGCTCGCGCTGCCAAGTGTGACGGCGGGTCTGTACTACCGCCTCGAGATTCTCCTCGATTACGAGCTCGTCCGCGCAGATCTCCGCGGTAGCTCGGTCGTGTTCCCGGTCGACGACCCGCGCGCGCTGCGTACGCTGCTCGAAGCTTGAGGCGAACCGCCGCGGCGCTACTTTGTCACCGGCGGCGCGACGGTCTTGGGTCTCATCACGCCGAAGATCACCTTTTTCGGATCGAAGAAGTGCTTCGCAGCGGCTTTGACATTGTCGCTCGTGGCACGCGCCGCCATCGCATCGGCGTCGGTCATCGCTTCGAAGTCATCGCCGGACCACAGCGACTCGTGGATCGCCTGGATCCACCAGGCGTTCTCCTTGGTGTTGGTCTCGTGCTCCCGCTTGATCTGCTCGCGGACCTTGGCGAGATACGCCTCGGTGACGCCGTCCTCCGAGATCTTGGCGATCTCGGTGTAGGCGGCCTGCTTGAGCTTGTCGACGTTCTGCGGATCGCAGGTGAAGCTGATCTCGAAGTCACGACGCTGCTCGGGCTCGCGGGTCATCGATGCGAACACCCCGACCCCGTAGACGCCGCCCATGTCCTCGCGCATGACCTCGCGGAGGCGAATACCGAGGACCTTCGTGAGGATCTCCGCGTCGCGCTCGGCGTCGAGCGACCACGTGTCGCTAGCGGTGACATCGATCATCACGTGGCTCTTCGGCTCGGTGCCAGCGAGGATGGTCTTGGTCACCGGGCCGTTCGCGAACTTCACCCCGATGTTCTTCCACTGGCTCTTCTTGCCGGTGCTCGGGAGCGAAGCGAGGTAGGTCGCGACGAGCGGCCTGAGTACCTTCGGATCGACGTTGCCGACGAACGTGAACGTGAAGTTGGAGAAATCGCTGTAGCGCGACTTGAAGACGCTGATTGCCTTGTCCGGATCGACCGCGTCGAGCATCGCGATCGTCTGCGGACGGTGGCGGAAGTGGTTGTTCGAGCGCAGCGTGCTCAGCTGCTCCCAGAACTGCATCTCCGGCAGCACGGAGCGATGGCGGATCCACTCGCCCTGATCATGCTTCCACGCCGCGAATGCGCGCGCGTCTTTGCGCGGCGCGGTCATCCGCAGGTAGGCGAGCTGCATCATCGTCTCGAGGTCGGCCGGGCGAGTCGAGCCGTTCACCGTCTCGGCGAGCTCACTGTAGCCAGTGCTGACGTTGACGAGGTGACCGGCGAGCACCTTCTCGAGCGAGATCGGATCGAGCTCGCCGACACCCATCGAGGTGAGCAGGCCCGAGAACCGGACCTGGCCGTAGTCGGTGTCGCTGAGCAGCGACGTGCCGCCTTTCTGCCAGGCGTCGAACAGGATCTCGTCGTTCTGGAACGTCGTCGATTTGACGATCACGCGGATGCTATTGGATAGCGTCCACACGATCGCGCCGAGCTTCGCGTCGAACGTCTCGTTCGTGATCGTGCCGGGCTTCGGCGGCTGCGCGATCAGCGGCTTGTCTGTACCGACGTCTTTCCACGCTTCGAGCGGCGCGCTGCTCGAAGCCTCGACGAGCTGGCGAACCTCGGCTTCGGTCGGCATCGGCGTGGTG
>Ga0209724_1001115_pt1 | contig 24973 bp, 22 predicted proteins | sample grotaG_FD_184143 | JGI IMG/M metagenome (GOLD analysis project Ga0209724, IMG submission 184143) | Glacier valley bacterial and archeal communities from Borup Fiord, Nunavut, Canada, to study Microbial Dark Matter (Phase II) -... | ecosystem: Environmental > Aquatic > Freshwater > Ice > Glacier ...
GTTCGGCGCGTTCGGCGCGTTCGGCGCGTTCGGCGCGTTCGGCGCGTTCGGCGCGTTCGGCGCGTTCGGCGCGTTCGGCGCGTTCGGCGCGTTCGGCGCGTTCGGCGCGTTCGGCGCGTTCGGCGCGGCGGGCACGAGCTTCACGGAGCCCTCTTCCTTCCCAGGCACGACCTCGAAGCTGCCGACGTAGTCCTGGCTGTTCGCCGAACCGACCGCGACGATGATGTTGTAGTAAATGCAGTAGATCGTTACCGCGAACGCGGGCAACGAGATCCAGATCCCGAGTAGCCACGGATCGAATGGCAGCGCGCCGAAAAACCGCGGACCGTAGATCAAGTGGCAATGCCAGCCGAGCGCGACGGTGTAGCCGACGGACGAGAGCTCGTCGATGACGGTATCGACCCATGCACCGAACTTCGACGACAGCAGCTTCACCCGCGCGACCTCGCCGTCGCAGCAATCGACGTACGAGGCGATCAAGATGATCACGGTGCCGAGGGTTGCCGAGGCGTGGGAGGGTTGCGCCGTGAAGTAGAGGCCGATCGCGACGAGGATCGCGACCACGTACGAGATCTGATTCGGTGTGATCGGGGTCCACACCAGCATCCGCGTGAGCGGGAACGAGATCGGGCGGTAGAGGTAGCGCGTGATCGCGTTGTCCTGCGGCTTCACCAGGATCTGGTAGAGCAGGCGGTGCGCGGCGCGTTGCTCTTCGGGAGTGCGGATCGGCGCGCGCGCGATCGACCCGTGCGGGATCTCGGTCGCGCCCTCGACGAAGCTCGTCAGCTGCGTATCGCCGCCTACGATCGCAGCGAGCACCGCATCGGCGCGCGTGCCGGTGGCGATCATCGCGCCTGCGTAAGCCCCGGTTGTCAGATCCTGAACAAGCGCTCCGACCGGCACGACCGCTGCGACGATTCCGTCACCTGGGAGCGCCGCTGAGACGAGCGGCGCAGCCAACGGGGTGTGGACGAGTTGTTCGGCGCTCAGGATCAGCAGCGGGCAGGTCCGACCGTCCCTCCAGCCCGCGACCTGTGTCGTGTCTTCCACCACCAACACGCGGTTCGCACCCACGCGCTTCGCGACGCGGAGCGCCCGCTCCTTGGCTGTGAGCCCAGCGATGCGCGTGTTCGCCAGCGGATTCACCGCCAGTACGAGCGCATCTATCCCTGCTTCGGCACTGACCAACCCGCCTCGTACTTACAGAAAGCCGCTCGGGAATGCCAGTGACAGGATTTCATCGCTGTAACGCCGCCGAGGTGGCCAGGAGTGGTGAAAGGCTGACACCTCGTCAAGTCCCGATGTGCCAAGTGCGCAACAACACCGTGCCATTCCGGAGTACTCGTTGTCGCACACGGATTGCAGAAGGCCGGCCGGTCTATGAAGGCAGTAATCCTGGCTGCGGGTTGCGCGACTCGGCTCCGTCCCCACTCGGACGACACGCCAAAAACGCTCCTTCCCGTCGGTGGTGTGCCCATTCTGCGTCGCACGATTACCAGCCTGATGCGCTGTGGTTTCGACCAGTTCGTGATCGGCACGGGCTATCTCGAGCACATGGTGCGCGATTCGGTGGCCGCGTGGTTTACGGACCTCGACGTCACGTTCGTCTCGAACCCCGATTTCCGAACCACGAACAACGCGTACTCGTTGCTCCTGACGCGGCCTCACGTCGAGAACCATCCGTTCATGCTCCTCGATGGCGATGTCGTGTTCGACATCGACGTCGTCGAAGAGCTCGTCGACCGCGGTCCCGATTGTCTCGCGGTCCGGTCGGTCGGCGAGATCGGCCTCGAAGAAGTCAAAGTCACCGCTGACAACTACGATCGCGTCCTCGCGATCGGCAAGCACGTGCCGGTTCGCTCCGCGATGGGCGAGTCGGTCGGCATCGAGCTGTTCTCGGCCGCGTCGAGCAAGCGGCTGTTCGAGGCGCTCTACCAGCGCGTGACCGTGCAGGGTCTCGTCAACGAATACTACGAAGCTGCCTTCCAGCAGATCGTCGATGAAGGCTCCACGCTCTACGGCGTCGATATCGGCTCGATGTATGCGACCGAGATCGACACCATCGACGACCTCCATGCCGCGAACGCACGCCTCGCGCAGCGTCCGTCGTTCGATGTGCGTGTCGACGCCGTTCGTCTCGCAGTCTGAGCACCTCGGGGGCCGCCGACCACATGTGTGGTTGATCATTTCCATCATCGGGCGATGATGGTTAAATGGGTTTTTTACGTGTGTTCCTGAGTGGCGTTGTCCTGACTGCGTGCACCACCGCATCGACGAGTATCGTCACGCCAGACGAGGAATCGACGACCGTCGAGGGAGGCACCGTCGATGTACCGAGCGCGACAACCCCGACCGCGATTCGCCTCTCGCAGACCGACGACGCCAGGCCAATGGAGCCGGGCTACGCCGTCGGTTGCGCGGACAAGGTCGGCTCGTTCGAGACCAGCTACTACCGTGTGTTCGCGCTCGCGCCGCAGAAGTTCGAGAATCGCTACTTCAACATCAGCCGCGTGAACTTCGCGGTGCAGACCGCGACGGGCGAGCAGCGCGTGAAGGTCTTCGTCGGCACGTACGCCGGCACGATGGGTGATGAAGAGCTCGATCTCTCGAAGGCCGAGATGCTCGGTCAAACCACGATCGACGTTGCGCCGACGAACCAGGGCGAGACGTTGCAAGCGAACTTCGCCGCGGTCGGCATCCCATCGCACGCAAATCTGATCATCGAGATCAAGACCGACGGCCATCCGGATGGCGCCCAGCGCGACCCGAAGGGCTCGTACTTCTATCTCGGCGCGACGCCGGGGTACGAATCGTCTCCGGGCTACCTCCGGGCGCCGGCCTGCGGCTTGCCGAATCCCGAAATGACTTCGACGGTTGGGAACCTGCGGTCCCACCTCATCATGTCTGTTTCTGGAACTAATTGAAAACAGGTTGTTTTCAGTGACGCCCGTGGGGCACGATATGATTCATGAGGCGCTTGCTGTTCCTGGGTTGTCTCGGCGCGTGCGCCCAAGCGGGTAAGGCCGACATCACGGGGCGTCCCGACGGTGGAATCTCGGTGGTCGATTCGCGCATCACCACGCCCGACGGGTTCGTCGTTCCGATCGACGCGCCGCCGGGCATGACGACCAAGACGCTGACGCAAACCACGAACGAGACCCTCGTCCAGAACACAGCGCCTGCCTGTGGCAATAGCTCTGGCACCGAAGCGAACAACTACTATCGCGTGTTCGATCTGCCGACGCTCGGCATCACGACTGACTTCAAGGTCACGTCGGTGGCGTTCCAGGTCGACTACTCGACCGGCCAGACCGCGACCGTGCGGGTCGGCACGTATAACGGCACGCCCGGCACCGCGCTCACCCTCGCCAATCTGACCGTGGTCGCATCGAATCAGACCGTGACGATTCCTTCGACGACGACTGGCGCGACGGTGACCGCGCCAATGACCAGCGCGACGATTCCTGCGGGCAAGAAGTTGTTCGTCGAGCTCGATTCGCCGGCCGGCGCGTCGTTGTACATCGGCGCGAACACAGGAGGCGAGACCAAGCACGGCTACATCATGGCGACGGGTTGCAGTATCAACGTGCCGACCAACATCAGCACGGTCTCGGTGAACTATCCGACCGTGGACATGCTGATGACAGTCACCGGCACGTACTAGCTATCGCAACCGCTTACCAGTCGATCGAACCGTCGTCGGTATCGCGACCGCCGACGATCTGGATCTTCATCGTCTTGCTCTTGCCCTTCGGACCCACGGCTTTGATCACGTGCGGGCCGGGCTTGAGCGGGAGGTGGGTCAGCGGCGTCTCGCCGATGTTCTTGTCGTCGACGTAGATCGTCGTCTTGGCATTCGCAGTGATGCTGTAGAAGCCGTACCTCGAGAGCGCGCGAATCTCGTCGTGATCATCCGGCGCGGCATCGAGCGGGATGTCCTGGATCGGCTTCTTGATCGCGGCGTCGGCGACCGGCGCGAGCTGCGCTCCGTTGTTCGACGTCCTCGATCCGAGGAACGAAATCACGAGGAACACGCCGAGCCCGAGCGCGGCAAAGATCGCGAGCGCGACGACCGTGTTGCGCAAGCTCTTCCAGCGGTGTGACGCGAGCAGGTTCGTCCCGTCGTCCGCCATCCACGAATCGGCGCCGACGTCCTCGGTGAGATCGAGGACCTTGGCAAGCTCGACCGTCTGCACCGGGACCTGTGCCTGCATCCGGCCGGTGCCCGGCGAGTGTACGATCATCGACGGGATGGGGAGTTGTTGGATGGGGGTCTTCGGGAGGAGCGCTGCCTGCTGCATCTCGCCGCTCGTCGCGGGCAGCGCCGGGATCGGAGGTGGCGTCGCTTGCGGCACGCGCGCGGGGATCGAAACAGGCGCGGCGTTCGGATCGTCGGCGGCCTTGAGGATCTCGTCGCGCGAGGCCATCTCGTCGCCGAAATCGGTGAACAAGAGGCGCGCGAGCTCTTGCGCCGACGCGGGCCCACCGAGCGTGGCGACCGATTGCTTGATCGCGTTGCCGAAAGCCTGCGCGGTATCGAAGCGACCGGCGGGGTCGCGCGCCATCGCCTGCAACAGCGCCGCACGCATGCCGGCCGGGAGATCCGGACGACGCTCGCGGATCTCAGGGATGGGCTCCTCGGTGATCGCCTTGAACGTGAGGAAGTCGGAGTCGCGATGGAACAGACGACGGATCGCGAGCATCTCGTACATCACGACCGCGAGTGCGAACACGTCGCTGCGACGATCGAGCGGTTTGCCAAGGATCTGCTCGGGGGACATATAGGCGTTCTTGCCCTTGACCGTGCCGGTGCGCGTACGCGAGTTCGCTCCGCGCGCCTTCGCTATACCGAAATCGAGCAGCTTCACGAAGCCGTCGCCGGTGACCATGATGTTCGGTGGCGAGACATCGCGGTGCACGACACCCAGGAGGTTGCCCTGCGAATCGCGCGCCTCGTGCGCGGCGTGGAGGCCTTCGCACGCTTGCATGATGATGCCGGCAACGACGCGGTAGTCGAGCATCTTTCCGGACTTCGAGAGCCGCGTCATCATCCGCGAGAGCGGGACGCCGTGGAGATACTCCATGGCGATGAACCACGTGCCGCCGAACTGACCGAACGAGAGCACGTGGCAGACGTTCTTGTGGACCAGCTTCGACGCGAGGTCCGCTTCGTCGCGGAACATCTGCACGAAGTGCTCGTCCTCCGCGAGATGCGGGAGGATTCGCTTCAACACCATCACGTCTTTGGCACCTGCGATCGTGTTCGACTGCGGGCGCGCTAGATAGATCTCGGCCATGCCGCCAGTCGCGATCTTCGCGAGCAGCTGATAGGACCCGAAATCTCTGGCGTCGCGGGGCACGAGGGTCCCCGCCGGAATCGTCACGATCTCGAGTATGCCTGAACGAAATCCGCGATTTAAGTGCGAGATGCACTAAGCGGGATTTTGACGATATCTCCCGACATGACACCCTAGCCCCGGCAGGCCTGCTGAATCTGCGGTTTCCCCCGAAACCCCCGCTCAGGCACTGCCCGCGCCACCAGTACCCCCCCGATAGAGTTGGGCTCGCTACCGACCCCGGGAGTGCCGTCTGGCCAGGACCGCGGCCTGTCCGGCGCCCCACCGCCCCCGCTCACGGCGAGCCGTCATGCAGCGCCGACGGGCGGCGGGGCGATCACGTAGTCGTAGTACGCGCTCGGGTCGCCCAGCTTACCGTCCATCGCCGCACGTGCGACATTGAACATCTCTCGCGCAGTTACGTAGTGAAGGCGAAATCCGTCACGGGTCTGTGCGTGGAGCGCGGCGTGCAAATTTCGTCCACCCTCGCCGAGCAGTGATTTCGCGGTGCTCTCGATCGCACCGTGCGTGTGGACCTTCACGAACACCCACTCGGGACGGCCCTCGATGTGGATCGCTTGATCGATCCAGCTCTTCACGCGCGTCGCGGTCGGCGGGTCATCGCCAGTGATCGCGCCGTTCTCGAGCCGCATGCCGAGACCTTTGCGTGCGAGCGAAAGCGGTCCGGTGATCATCAACAAGCGATCGTCATACATCGCGCCAACCCGCGCCCGCTCGCCATGCTCGAAGCAACGGCGCTTCGAGAGGTCACCATCGGGCCAGTAGATCAGATTGACCTTGTCGGGCTGACACGGATCTGGCGCCGATGGAAATGTGAGGTCTGCATAGCAACCGAGCTCGTGCAGCACGAGGAGCTCGTCGTCGACGCCGCACCACTTACGATCGGGGCGGCTGTTCGCGAGGCTCCAGTTGCCGTGAATGAAGGCCCACTTGTACTTGCCCTTCGCATCGCGTGAGATGTGGCCGTGCTGCGCGAACGTCTTCAGCGTCTCGTTCAGCTTCTCGGTCAGGGTCGCCCTGGTGTCACCGTCGTGATGCAGATGAACCTCGACCTCTCCAAAGCCTTGCTTCACGAGGCCGGCGAGCTGATCCATGAAGTACGGGCGATATTCTTCGCCGGGAAAGAAGAAGCCGTGGCGCGGCGGGCGGCCGTTCGAATCGCGGAACTCGCCGAGCGCCGGATAACCTTTGACCCACGCATCGACCCGCGCCGTACCGGTCGCATCGTCGGCGTGGCCGTGGAGTGGTTCGTAGTGATCGCAGAGCGCGAACAACAAATGCGCATCACCGCGAGTGCGCGGGGTACGTCCTCGCCTGGCGAGGTGGCGCGCGTAGTCCGGCAGCCACTGATGGAGGTTCTTCTTGCGAAGTCGGGAAAACACGGGTGCAGCGCGAGGATGGAGGATCGATGCTAAGAAGGAACGACGCTATGGATCTCTACCGGCCGCTACTCGCGAAGGTATTGTTCCCTGCGTTCGAGGCGGTGCGCGGTCGCCCGACAGTCGGGTTGCTCCAGTATCTGCACACCACCGAGCGTTGGTCGATCGATGCGTTGCGCGATCTTCAAATGGGCTTCCTTCGCAGGCTACTCCGCCACGCTTACACCCACACCGCGTACTACCGCGAAGTTATGGACGCGGCTGACGTTCACCCCGAGGATGTCGTTTCAATCGATGGGCTCCAGCGTCTGCCCCTGCTTGACCGCGCGACGCTGAACGCGACCCTGAACACGCGTCTGTCGGCAGCGCCGCCGTTCGCGACGATCACGAAGATGTCGAGTGGCACGACCGGCCAGCCCGTCGTGGTGAAGTACAATGCCGAGTCACGCCACTGGCGCGATGGCGGGCGCTGGCGCGGCTACGGCTGGGCTGGCTACGAGGTCGGCATGCGCTCGATGCACTACTGGGGTGTGGGGCCGAAGGTCACGAGCTTCACGAAGCGTTCGAAGATCACGCTCGACCACGCGTTCAAGCGCGAGCTCTATGTCGATTGCACGCCGCGCAGCGACGCCGCGTTGACCGACGCGGTCGAGCAGTTTCGCGCGTACAAGCCGAACGTGATCGTCGCGTACGCCGCGGGTGCGGCGGCGCTCGCGCGCTTCGTCAATGCCAAGGGCCTGCGCGACTGGCGCGACACGCCGGTGATCGTCGGCGCGGAGCGGCTGTGGCCCGATGACCGCGACGAGATCCAGCGCGCTTTCGGGCCCGCGTTCGAGACCTACGGCGCGCGCGAGGTCCAGCTGATGGGTGCGGAGTGCGAGGTCCACGACGGGCTGCACACCACGATGGAGACCCTGATCATCGAGCTCGTGGTCCGCGAGGCCGACGGCACCGCGCGCATCGCGAAGCCGGGCGAGACCGGCGAAGTGGTGGTGACCGATCTCCACAACCTCGCGGGCCCGCTGATCCGCTATGTCACGGGTGACCTCGCGGTCCAACACGACGCGACCCCTTGTCCGTGCGGTCGCAACCTCGTGAAGATCGGGCCGATCGAGGGCCGCGTCACCGAGACCCTTCGCGACGGCAAAGGTAACCCGGTCGGCGGTATGGTGTTCAGCGTCTTGTTCGCGCTGATCGCGTACGAGGCCAGGCAATTCCAGGTCGTGCAACGTGTCGACGGCGCCATCCAGTTGAAGCTGGTGTTGGTGCAAGGCACCGCGTTGACCAAGGTGACCGACAAGGCCGTGCGCGACTTCGTCGAGAAGTACTTGTCCGGTGTCCCGTTCGTGATCGAGCTCGTCGACGTCATCCCGCTCACCGCGGCGGGGAAGCGCAGACTGGTGATCGTCGAGAAGTGAAGAGGCTCGCATTCACTGGCCTGATCAGCCTGACCGCCCTGACCGGCCTGACCGCCCTGACCGGGTGTGGTCGCCTGACCGGCCTGACCGGCCTGACCGGCCTGACCGCCCTGACCGGCCTGACCGCCCTGACCGCCCTGACCGCCCTGACCGGGTGTGGTCGCCTGAACTTCGCAGCGCATTTCGATGCGCCGGGTCAAAGCGTCCTGATCACGGCAGTCGCGACGGCACTTCCCGCGACCGACACCCAGCTCACGGCCGATCGCGAAGTCACGTGGTCCACAGATCTCGGCACGATCAGCGGCGGCGGTGTGTTCCGATCGGGCGAGCTCGCCGGCATCGCGACGATCACGGCGACGAGCGCCGCCAATCCAGATGAGGTCGGGATGGTGACGATCGAGGTCACGCAGTCGATCGCTCCCATGGCCATCGCGATGACACCTTCGGTGGTGACGCCGACCGGCCTCTCGAACCAGGTCCATGGCTTCTATTCCGATCGCACCAAGGCGTGGTGGTACTTCTACGCCGATCCGAGACCGGGGCAGCTCGTCCACACCCTGACGTCTGCGGACTTCGCGACGTGGTCCACCGGCCCCACAATCGATACCGGCCACGAGATCGGTGACAACGGTGGCAACTTCTCGCTCGCGCGGCGCGTGATCGCGGACCACGAGGTCATCCATCTCGCGCAGAGCTACGAGTTCCCATCGCGCGGCCGCACGCACGCGCGTGCCGAGCTCACCGCAAGTGGGCTGGTGTTCGGCGCCGTGACGAACCCGAACGCGGGCGGTCAGCTCCAGTCGCCCGACGGTCCCGCAGTCATGATCACCGAGGCCGGCGCCGTGATCGATGCGAGCGGCTACGACTTCACGCCGATGACCGCACCCCTGTCGCCATGCGGTGATGGTGATGCCGAGCTCTACACGGCGGTGCAACCCGAGACCGGCACTACGAGCTTCGACGCGATGACGTACGACAAGACCGTCCTGTGGTGCGCGGCCAGTCGCGTCAACTCGCGCTGGCTCGCGAGCGACGGCGATACGCTGTTCTACCTCTACGAGGACGGCGCGCAGGACCCGCAACCGGTCAACATCTTGTTTCACGTCCGCCGCGCAGGCGTGTGGGCGCCCGACGAGACCACGGTCAAGACCACCCCGCCCGCCGTGTTCCCCCTGAATGTTTCGTTCTCAATCTCCGACTGGACCGCGCTCGTGCACGACCGCACGTTGCTCGCCATGCGCCGTCGTTCGACGGGACTGACCGAGGTTCGCTACCTCGATCTCGATGCGCCGACAGCATTCACCGGCTCGACGGAGCTGCCCACGAACCGCGGCAAGCTTGGCAGTGGCATCGCGATGGTGCCTTATGGCACTGGTGTGCTGGCCGTGGAGCTGACCTCGAATGACGCCAACAACTTCAACTTGCTCGAGTACTGCTTCTGGGACGGCTCGAGTTGGACCCCGTGGCACCCGCTGATCGCCGTGAACGCGGCGCGTGACGCGATCGCCGGTATCGCCGGAGGGGTGTCCGGGCGGCCCGCGATCACGTGGGCGGAAAACGACGGGATCGTGGGCGTCGCGTTGCCGTAGCGGTATGGTGCGAGCGTGCGCTGCCCTCTCGTGCTCGTGACTGGGTTCCTCGGTGCGGGCAAGACCACACTCGTGAACCACTTGCTCGCGCGCCGTGCCGAACGTGGTGCGACGGGCAAGCTCGGCGTGATCGTCAACGAGCTCGGCGAGGTCGGCATCGACGGTGCCTTGCTCGGTGACAAAGCGGCGCGCCAGGTCGAGCTCCCGGGCGGCTGCGTGTGCTGCGTGCTCGGTGATGATCTCGATCGCACGCTGCTCGACCTCGTCGCGACGAATCCCGATCTCGATGCGATCGTGCTCGAGACCACCGGTGTCGCCGAGCCCCTGCCGATCGCGTGGGCCGTGCGGCGGGAGCCGGTCGCGAGTGCGGTGCGGCTCGCGATGGTGGTCGCGCTCGTCGATGCGACGCACTTCATCAGCGCGGCGAAGCTGACCGCGGCGGTCGGCGCGCAGGTCGCGTATAGCGATGTCTTGCTCGTGACCAAGGCCGAGCTCGCGGGCGAAGATGCCACCGCCGCCACGATCGCCACTGCGACCGAGCTCGCACCGCGCGCGCAGATCTTGGTCGGTACCACCGACGAGCACGTCGCCTGGCTCGAGCAAGTGCTCGCGGATCCCGATGTCGAGCACACGCCGACCGGCCCCGAAGCTCACGACCATGCGGGTCACGACCACCACGGCATCTCGACGCTGGCATTGCCGATTCCAGGCGCGATCGATCTCGAAGAGCTCGAGGACCAGCTTGCCGAGCTGCCCTCGGAGTACGTCCGGATCAAGGGCATCGCCGCCACCGCCACTGGCTGGGTCGCGTTCCACCGGGTCGGTCTGCGGGTCTCGAGCGAGCCGCTGCCCGGTGCACCTGACGGTTTTGCCGCGAATCAGGGCCGGATCGTCGCGCTCGGTCGCGACCTCCGGCAAGATCGTTTAGCCGCGTGCGTCCAGGCGGCTCTGTCATGAGACTCGCAGTCCTGGTTTCGCTCCTCTCGCTCGGCGCAGCCGCGGCTTGTGACAAGAGCGTGATCGCGGTCAAGAACACGCCCGACGCGGATTACAACCACGCGAACCTCGTCGCTGCCGTCGACGTGTTCATCGCCTCGAAGCGCACGCCAGCGGCGTACGCCGATCTCGCGAAGAAGGTCATCAGCATGCGGCCCGGCATGGATGCCACGGTCGCTGCCGAGGCCGAGCGCCGGGTCATCGTACTCGCGCTTGACCCGATGATGCAGCTCAGAGACCGCAGCATGGCGGAACAAACTCAGGCGCTTGCACTCACCGTGTGGCCAACGTTGCTCGCACCCGCGATCGAGGCCGATCAGCTCAATCGCCAGCCCGATCCCAGAGCGCCGCTGATTCCGCCCAAGGCCGGCGAGGATCAAGCCGCGTATATCTTGCGGCTGTGCGAGACCGCGCTCGAGCGCACGTGCAAGCACGCTGTGCCCGAGCTCCAGGCGAACATCGTCGCGGCAATCGCGATCCGTCACGCGACCGAGCGCGTGCGAACCGCGATCAGCGAATGCCTCGAGTGCTCGAGCGAAGGTGCCGATCCAGGTTGGAGATCGGCTGTCGCGGGTTGGGAAGCGCTCGATCGCATCGCCGCCGATTCGCTCACCGATATCGAAAGTGCCGCGGACCCGGATAACTGGCCGCGCGCAGGTGCGGCCTCGGACGAGGACCCAGGCCTCGCAGAGGCCGAGCTCACCATGCGTGGCGATGTCGTCGTCAACGGCCACGCCTACGGGCCGAACCAGCAGCGCATTGACGTGCTGAAGGAGCTGCGCGGCGCCGGCGATGTGATCGCGTTGCACTTTCATCCCGATCAAACGCTCGCGCAGGTCCGCGCGGTACTGGTCGATGCGCGCAAAGCCGGCGCCAAGCGCGTCGCAATCATCGCGCGCGAATCGGTGTATCCGTATCGCCGTCGCGTCTACTGGGTCGCGGACGGGAGCGGTTTGCGCGCGAATCTCCGCGCGAACGATTCGCTCCAGCTCTTGCTCCACGCGATCGACGAAGTCGCGGGCCCCGGCACCGTGGCCCGTGTCGACTGAGATCGTCGACGAGCGCTCGGGGCATTACGCGCTCGTCCACCACGAACGCGAAAAAGCCCACCGAACGCTCACGCGCGGCGTGATGTTGTTGGCCTCGCTGCCGGTCGTCACGGTCGCGCTGCTCGTGCTCGGCGGGCTACTGAGCTCCTTTGGCCCCGTGTTGATCACCTTCGTGTACTGCATCATTGCCGGCCCGTCGGGCCTCGTGATGACGAGCCTGGGGCTGATGGGGTCGCGCGCGGCGACCAAGAAGCTCGCTGCGCTCGATCGCGAACGGTTGCCCGAAGCGCGGCTGCTGCGCTAGGAGAGCGGAGCTGGCTTGATCGACGTGATGTGTAGCGAGCTCTCTCTGCTCGTCTCGATCGTCACGCGATCGCCTTCGTTGAAGCGCGGCACGAGCTCTGCGGGACCTTGAAAACGAAGATCGACGAGATTCTCGAGGTCGAGATCTTCACCCTTCTCGTCGAGTGCGCGCTCGATATCGAGGCTGATCTTCGCGACCTGCCGAGCAGCAACATGCTCGAAACGCGTCGTCATCGTGTGGAGCTCGATCGTCCTGATCACTCCCACCACGCGCAGACCGATATCGGCCGCCATGAGTCCATGGTCTCAAGCTTGCGGTGGCAATTGAAGCTCGATGCCGTCCAAAGCGCGCGCCACGAAAATCACGTCCTCGTCACCTTCGACGGTGAGTAGGTGTGAGCTGCTTTGTGCGTACACGAGCTCGTCGCCCGCGCGGTAGAGCTTGCCGTCGAGATCTCGCAAGGTGCCAGAAAGGACGATGCTGTGTTCCTCACCGCGGTGCTTATGCGGCGGAAACGTACTGCCGACCCTCATACGGACGATGCCGCAGTCGGCATTCACGGCCGCGGGACCTGCCGCGAAGTGGATGAGGAAGATGCCCGGGGCCTCTTCGCCCCACGAAGACTCGCGCTCGCACAGGCCGAGGAGCTCGCGAGTCCGGTCGACGGCAAGATCGAAGACTTCGGCAAACCGATCCGCGAACCGCTCGAACCGACCCCCGCCGACGGAGGCCATCAGGCGCCTCAGGAGAGCTGCCGGGGGCTCGATCGGCAGCACGAACGACGACAGGAGCGAATGGGTGCCCTCGCGCAGGGCGGCGAGCTGCTGCGCGAGCGCGGGATCGACCTTGACGGCCTGGTCGACCGCCTGGGCCTCGTCACTCTCGAGCAGGCCCAGGGCGTGGAGCGGGAGTAGCTCTTGGAGGTCAGAGCTCATTGCCCACCTCCCATTCCTTCGCGGAGCCGGGTCAGGCCGGCCGCGAGGCGCGACTTCACGGTCCCGATCGGCTTGGCAATCTTTGACGCGATTTCAGAGCACGAAAGGCCGTCGAAATAGGCGAGCTCGACGACCTGGCGTTGCTCGTCGCCGAGGGTGCCGAGCGCTTCGCGCACCCGCGCGTGATCGGGGCTCGGTCTTTCGCGTTCGTCGACGACGACTTCGAGACCGGCATCGCCAGCATTCCGCGCCACGCGCGCAGATTTTTGGTGGTCGAGACAGCGGGAATGCATACGAATCGCAAGCCAGGTACGAACGCGACCGCGTTTTGGATCGAACTCCTTGGCCGCCCGCCAGGCTTCCAAAAAGACGTCGTGCAGGAGGTCCTCCGCCTCACGGCGCTCGCGGACGATCCGGACCGCGAGACCGAGCAGGAGGGGCGCGTGACGCGCATACAGCGTTGCCAGAGCCTGCCGATCGCCTTCGGCCATGGCCCGGACCAGGCCGGCGTCTTCGGCGTCATCGCCGCTCTCCATCTTGTTGCAACGTATCACGGCTTTGGTCTGGCCGCCGCGCGTGGTAAACGCCCGTGCTTGCTCCGAGATGTTGTCCGTGCCGAGGCGACTGAACGCACCTGGACCCAGGGCGTCCAGCTTGCTCGCGACCAGCGAGTGGTCGGCCGTGGAAAATCGGGTGGCGAGCTCGCGCTCGATGTCCGGGTCCCCGGCAAGCCGACGCCCTTCCACGTCGTGCTCAACCTCGAGCACGAAGAGTGGGAGTGCGATTGCGCGACCAAGGAGGCGGTGTGCTCGCACGTGGTCGCGGCCGTGCTCGCGACCGAGCAGGCGGGTGGCGAGATGCCGACCTCGAAGCGCGCGTCTGCGACCGTGCGTTACCTGCTCGAGCCCGATCCGGCCGGCGTGAAGATCACGCGCGAGCTCGTGACCGATGATCAATCGACGATCCTCAAGGGATCGATCATGTCTCTGCTCGCTTCGGGCAAGGCCTCGGCGATCGCGACCGAAGAGTGCGACCTCATCGTCGATCGGTTGCTCGGTGAACGCAGCCGGCCGATCACCGGCGACAAGCTCGATCTGGTGCTCGGCGCACTGGCCGATGCGGCCGACGTGCGCTGGCGCGGCGAGAAGGTCACGACCAGCAATGAGCCGGTGATGCCTCGCGCGACCGTCGACGATTGGCAAGATGGCGTGCGGGTCAAGATCATCGCGGACCCGTCGGTGGCCGAGGTCGCGGCGGTCGGCATGGTGCTCACACACGACGCGATGTTGCGGCCGATCGGCGCGATCGATCTTTCGGGCGCACGCCTCGAAAAACTTCCGCAGCAGTTCGAGGTCGGCAAGAAGGCCGTGCCCGAGCTCCTGACCAAGACGATTCCCGCGCTCGCGCAACGCATCGAGATCGATATCCGCGCGAAGAAGCTCCCGAAGCTCGGCGCGAAAGAAGAGCCGCGGATGCAGATGGAGGTGTCGCAAGACGGCGACACGCTCACGGTGTTCCCCCTGCTCGTGTACGGCGATCCGCCGCGCGCGCGCGTCGATGGCCGCACGATGGTGTACCTCAACGGCGCGCTGCCGATTCGCGACGAGGACACCGAGCGCCAGCTCGTGCATCGCCTGCGCGACGAGCTCAACCTGGTGCCAGGTCGCCGGGTCTCGCTCGTCGGACGCGAAGCGTTCGTGATGCAGCAAGGGCTCTCGGGTTGGTTGCGCCACGACGCGCGCAGCGCCTCGGTCGGCAAGCTCGCCGCGCTCCAGGTCCGGCTCGACATCCAGGGCAACAAGCTCGAGGTCGAGCTCTACGGCACCGACGGCACCACGACCGCATCGGTCTCGGCCGCGTTGCGCGCATGGCAAGCGGGCATCGATGTCGTGCCGCTCTCCGGCGGTGGCTGGGGACGCGTCCCGAAGGAGTGGTTCGATCAGCACGGCGAGCGCCTCGCCGATCTGCTCGCGGCGCGCACCGGGGACAAGAAGGTGCCGATCTACGCGCTGCCCGATCTCGCGAAGCTCGCGGCCGACCTCGATCAACCGCCACCGCCCGAGCTCGAGCGCTTGCGCCCGTTGCTCGCGGGCTTCGAAGGCATCCCGCACGCGAACGCCGTGCCCGGCTTCGTCGGCGAGCTTCGCCCGTATCAGCAATCTGGAATCGACTGGCTCGTGTTCTGCCGCGAGGCCGGCCTCGGCTGCGTGCTCGCCGATGACATGGGGCTCGGCAAGACGATCCAGGCGCTCGCGGTGATCCCGAGCAAAGAGAAGACGCTCGTCGTGTGTCCCAAGAGCGTGCTGTTCAACTGGATGGCCGAGATCGAGAAGTTCCGCCCCGACCTGCGGGTCTCGACATACGCCGGCACGCGCCGCGCGCTCGATACCTCGGCGGACCTCGTGCTCACGAGCTATCCGATCCTGCGCAACGACATCGACGAGATCGGCAAGATCGCGTGGGACGCGGTGATCCTCGACGAATCGCAGACGATCAAGAACCCCGATTCGCAGGTCGCGCGGGCGGCGTACAAGCTCAAGGGCTCGTGGAAGGTCACGCTGTCCGGTACGCCGGTCGAGAACCGGCTCGACGAGCTGTGGAGCCAGCTCCACTTCACGAACCCGGGCTTGCTCGGGGGCCGCGGTGACTTCATCGAGCGCTGGGCCGAGCCGATCAACCTAGGTGATCGCGCCGCGGGGGCACGCTTGCGCGAGCGGATCCGGCCCTTCGTGCTGCGCCGGCTCAAGAAGGATGTCGCGAAGGAGCTGCCGCCGCGGACCGACGCGATCATGTACGTCGAGCTCGAGGAGTACGAGCGGGTCACGTACGACGCGATCCGCGCCGCGACCCAGCGCGAGATCGTGAAGATGCTCGAAGCCGGTGGCGGCGTGATGCAAGCGCTCGAAGCCTTGCTGCGCTTGCGCCAGGCCGCGTGTCACACGGCGCTCTTGCCGGGTGGTTTGCGCTCGGGTCCCGCACCGCAGACCTCGTCGAAGATGGAGCGCCTGATGGACGCGCTCGCCGATGCGGTCGCGGATGGCCATCGCGCGCTGGTGTTCTCGCAGTGGACGTCGTTGCTCGATCTGATCGAGCCGCATCTCGACAGCGCGAATACCAAGTTCGTGCGGCTCGACGGCTCGACCCAGGATCGCGCCGCGGTCGTCAACCAGTTCCAGGCCGAGGATGGTCCGCCCGTGATGCTGCTCTCGCTCAAGGCGGGCGGCACCGGCCTCAACCTCACCGCCGCGGATCACGTGTTCCTCGTCGATCCATGGTGGAACCCGGCGGTCGAAGATCAAGCCGCCGATCGCGCGCATCGTATCGGCCAGGACAAGCCCGTGATGGTCTACCGCATGGTCGCGCGCGATACTGTGGAGGAGCGCATCCTCGAGCTCCAGGCCAAGAAGCGCGGCCTCGCGGATGCGGCACTCTCGGAAGCCGGCGGCGCGACCGCGATCACGCGGGACGATCTGCTGGCGTTGCTCGCGTAGCGCCTGGTAGTCGTGCCGCGTCGCCGCCGGCGCGGCGATTAAGCGCTACACTCGATCCATGCCGGTCTTCCGGCTCGATGATCGACTCGTGTTTCCGCCGGTCCACCTAGCCGAGGACGGCCTCCTCGCGCTCGGTGGCGACCTCCGACCCGAGCGTTTGATCCTCGGTTACACGCAGGGCATCTTTCCCTGGTACGCGGAGAACCTGCCGATCCTGTGGCACTCGCCCGATCCGCGCATGGTGATGTCGGCGGGTGACCTCGTGATCCAGCGCAGCCTGCGCAAGCAGATCAAGCGCCAGCCGTATCGGATCGCGATCGATACCGCGTTCGAGCAGGTCCTGATGGGCTGCAGCGCCGCCCCCCGACCCGGTCAGACCGGGACGTGGCTGATCCCCGAGATGGTCGACGCATACGGCACGCTGCACGAGCTCGGCTTCGCGCACTCGATCGAGGCGTGGGATGGCGATCAGCTCGTCGGCGGGCTGTATGGCGTGTCTCTCGGCGCCGCGTTCTTCGGCGAATCGATGTTCGCGAAGGCACCGGATGCGTCGAAGATCGCGTACTCGGCGATCGTGCGGCAGCTCGAGCTCTGGCAGATCGGCCTGATCGATTGCCAGGTCCACACCGATCATCTCGAGCGGTTCGGCGCGCACGAAGTGCCGCGCCAAAAATATCTCGAGCTCCTGAAAGTCGCACTCGACGAACCTACGAAGCGCGGCCGGTGGAGCTTCGAGATGTCGCTCGACGAGTTCGCCGCGACGGGCGGCATGATAGGCCACGTCGATGCGCCCGTGGTCTCGTCCGAACGCAGCAAGAGAGCCTCAGGCGGGTAACACCGGCTGGAGCTCCGCGATGATCGTCTGGGTCACGATCGGGTGGAGGGCGCCTGCGAGCGACATGACGAACGTCATCAAGTCGCCGCGGTTGTGCGTCCACAGCGCGCCGTGGAGGGCGAAGCCGTTCGCCGTACGGATCGCGGTGCGCGCACCTAGATCGGCGTAGACCAGCTCGCGCGTCGTGACCAGCCGCTTCGCGATCGACGAGAGGGGGGCGGGCACGTAATCTTCGAGCAGCTCGCCGAGCGCGGCCTTCGTCGCGGCGTCGAACGCGGTGCCGACGATCGGATCCACAAACACCGGCAGCGGATGCGGACCCGCGATCACGTGACCGCTCGGCGCGAACGTCGCAACATGGGCGTAGAGGGGCGCACCGAAGCGGACCTCCGCGCGGCCTTCGGTGAGCGTGCGATACGGATCGCGGCGCTCGTAGCCGAGCTCGTCGATCACCGCACGTTCGACACCGTCGCGCACTTCGCAGTAGCCGCGGTTAAACGCGACGCGCGTGTGTGGTGCGGGGGCGAAATCGACCACGACCGGATCGCGGGCGAGGCGCATCGCGCGATCGAGCACGTCCGCGCAGAATTCGGCTTCGCTCCCGGTCGTGCGAAAAGATCGCGCGAGCGCTGCAAACAGCGCGGGTGTCGGGTACGGGCCGGCGTAGCGAAGCGCGACGATCCCGGCATCGCGTGCGCGCTCCGCGATGAAGTTGAGCAACAACGCGCCGCTACCGGGCGGCAGCTTCGCGGGCTCGGCGATGATCGGGAGCTCGCCGGGGCGGTCGAAATCGAGCGCCGACATCGCGGTCAATGGCGCTCCGGCAACATCGCAGATGATGAACGCGTCTCCGAGGAGAGGATGGTTCTCGGCTTCACACGAGATCACGAGGTCGCCAACAGCGAGATCCACGCCCCGGAGCTTTGCACGCTGGCACCGGGTTTGGCACATTCGCCCCCGGTATGAAGTTAGGCGTTGTCCAGGAGACCAAGCCCGAAGAACGGCGTGTCGCGGCCTCGCCCAACGTGGTGGGAAAGTGGGTCAAGGCCGGCTGGTCCGTGGTCGTCGAGACGGGTGCGGGTGCGGCGGCAAACTTCCCCGATAAACAGTTTGTCGCAGCCGGCGCCGAGATCGTCGAGCGCGCGACCGCGTGGCACGCGGATGTCGTGGTCAAGGTTCGTCCGCCCCAAGAGATTGAAGTCGAGCAGCTGAACGAGGGCGGCACGCTGATCTCGTTCCTGTATCCCGCACAGAACGAAGCACTGCTCGCGAAGCTCGCGGCGCGCAAGTTGACCGTGCTCGGCATGGATCAAGTGCCGCGCATCAGCCGCGCGCAAAAGATGGACGCGCTGTCGTCGATGGCGAACATCTCCGGTTACCGCGCGGTGGTCGAAGCGGCGAATCGGTTCCCGAGCTTCTTCACCGGTCAGTTCACGGCAGCCGGCAAGGTCGCACCCGCGAAGATCCTCATCATCGGCGCAGGCGTCGCCGGGCTCGCGGCGCTCGGCGCGGCAAAGGGCATGGGCGCGATCGTGCGCTCGTTCGACGTGCGCGCGGCCGCGGAAGAACAAGTGAAGTCGCTCGGTGGCGAGTTCCTCACCATCACGATGAAAGAATCTGGCGACGGCGCCGGCGGCTACGCGAAGGAGATGAGCAAGGAGTTCATCGACGCGGAGTACGCGCTGTTCCGCGCCCAGGCCAAAGAGTGCGACATCGTCATCACTACCGCGCTGATCCCGGGCAAGCCGGCGCCGAAGTTGTGGCTCAAGGACATGGTCGAGCTCATGAAGCCGGGCTCGGTCGTCGTCGATCTGGCAGCAGAGCAGGGTGGCAACTGCGAGTACACCGTGCCGGGCCAGGCCGTCGTCGAGCACGGCGTCACGATCATCGGCTACACGGATCTGCCGAGCCGCATGGCCTCGGTGTCGAGCGACCTCTATGGCATGAACCTCTGGCACTTCATCGAAGAGCTCGGTGGTGCCGCAAACTTCAAGATCGATCACGACAACGATGCGGTGCGCCCCGCTCTCCTTCTCGAGCAGGGCGAGAACCGGTGGCCAGCTCCGCCGATGGCGAAGAAGGTTGCCGAGGCGCCCAAGCCAGCTCCCGTCGCGCCAAAGCTTCCGTCGGAATCGCTGGCTCCGCCCGCGAAGACCCACGGTCACGGCGGTCCGAAGATCAAGGCACCAGCGGGCGGTGGCCTGCTCGCGGTGGTCGGCCTGCTCGCGGCGATCGCGTGGGTCGTGTTGCGGCTGACCAAGGGCAGCGCGCACGTCTCCGAGGATTCATTCGTGCTCGTCCAGCAGCTCACGGTCTTCGTGATGGCAGTGATCGTCGGCTGGCAGGTGGTGTGGAGTGTTTCCCCCGCGCTGCACACGCCGCTGATGAGCGTCACCAACGCGATCAGCGGCATCATCGTGGTAGGCGGTATCATGGGGGGCACAGGCACACTGCACGCCTCGGCCGCGGTCGCGATCATCGCGACCGCGTTTGCCACGATCAATATCGCCGGTGGATTCCTCGTGACGCGACGCATGCTCGCGATGTTCAGGAAGTAAGGCGATGAACCTCGCGCACATCCTCGTTCTCCTCGGCTACCTCGTCGCCGGCGTCTTGTTCATCCTCGCGCTGCGCGGGTTGTCGACGCAGGAGACCGCTCGGCGCGGCAATCTGTACGGCATCGTTGGCATGCTGATCGCGATCGGCACCACGCTGAGCGTGACCAGTGAGCTCACGCACCCACTGATCGGCGTCGCGATCATCGGCGGTGCGGCGATCGGTGCCTTCATGGCGATGCGCGTCGGCATGACGCAAATGCCGGAACTCGTCGCGATGCTGCACAGCTTCGTCGGCGTGGCCGCCGTCCTCGTCGGCTACTCGCTCCAATTCACGGATATCTCGGCGAAGCCCGAGCTGATCGAAGTCTTCATCGATGTCGTGATCGGTTCGATCACGACCACCGGCTCGATCCTCGCGTTCATGAAGCTCGGCGGGCGCGTCTCGGGCAGACCCCTGCTGCTGCCCGCACGCCACTTCGCGAACCTCGCGATGCTCACCGCGATCGTCGTGTTCGGCGTGCTCTACGCGAGCGACCACGAGACCTGGGCCCTCGCGGGTGCCACCGCGGTCGCCTGTGTCCTCGGCGTTCACCTCGTCGCTGCGATCGGCGGCGCGGACATGCCGGTCGTCGTGTCGATGCTCAACAGCTACTCGGGCTGGACCGCTGCCGCGGCCGGCTTCATGTTGAAGAACGATGCGCTGATCATTACCGGCGCCCTGGTCGGCAGCTCCGGCGCGATCCTCAGCTACATCATGTGCCGCGCGATGAACCGTTCGATCTGGAACGTGATCTTCGGCGGGTTCGGCGCGGCGCCGCCGAAATCGGCGAACAAGGGTCCCGCGCAGCCCGCGGGCGACGTCCAGGAGATCACCGCGCCGGATCTCGCGACCACGCTGCTCGGCTCGAAGAATATCGTCATCATCCCAGGCTACGGCATGGCCGTCGCGCGGGCGCAGCATGCAGTGCGCGAGCTCACCGAAGTGCTCCGCGGCAAGGGCGTCAACGTCCGCTTCGCGATCCACCCGGTCGCCGGTCGCTTGCCGGGGCACATGAACGTGCTCCTCGCGGAAGCGAACGTGCCGTACGACATCGTCCTCGAGATGGACGAGATCAATCACGACTTTCCGACGACCGATGTCGCGATCGTGATCGGCGCGAACGACATCGTGAACCCCGCCGCCGAGGATGACCCGACCTCGCCGATCGCTGGCATGCCGGTGCTCCAGGTCTGGAAGGCCAAGCTCGTGATCGTGAACAAGCGGTCGCGCGGAGCGGGCTACGCCGGCATCGACAACCCGCTGTTCTACAAGCCGAACACGAAGATGCTGTTCGGCGATGCCAAAGACGCGATCGAAAAAGTCGTCGCGGCGCTCAAGGCGTAGTCCGTAACGCTAGGCAGCGAGCTGCTTGACGAGCGCGAGCGCATCGTCGACGTGCTTGCCGACGCGGATCTGAGACTCGAACCGGCTCTTGCAGACGCCGGACTTGTCGAACACGAAGGTGACGCGGCCCGGGATGAAGCCGAGCGTCTTCTTGATCCCGAATGCCGCGCCCGCTTTGCCGTCGACATCGCTCAACAGCGTGAACGGCAGCCGATGGTTCTGCTTGAACGAGGCGTGCGAGGCGCCGTCATCCCGCGAGATGCCGAGGACCTCGGCGCCCGCTGCGGTAAAGTCTTCGTACGCGTCGCGAAACGAGCACGCCTCCTTCGTACACCCTGGTGTCTCGTCCTTCGGATAGAAGTAGATGACAAGAGTTTTGCCAAGCTTGTCCCTCAGCCTCACGGGACCGGACTCACCAAGGACAGTTGCGTCCGGCAACTGATCGCCGACATTCACCATGCAAATAGCTTACGCCAGATCGAACGCGAGCACTTCACCGTCAGCGACACCCTCGATCCGGACGCTGCTCTCGTTCTCGAACGAGGCGGCATCCCCGGCCGAGAGCTCCGTACCATTGATCCGGACCGTACCCTTCGCGACGTGGAGCCACGCTCCACGACCCGGTCCGATCGCGAGCTCGGCGGCTTGCCCCCCGGTGAACAGGCCCGCGTAGAGCTTGCCGTCGGTGTGGACCGTGATGCTGCCATCCTGGCCGTCCGGCGACGCGACGAGCCGGAGCTTGCCGCGCTTGTCGGCCTCGGTGAACATCTTCTGCTCGTAGCCGGGCTTGATGCCCTGCTTGCTGGGGATGAGCCAGATCTGGAGGAAATGCACTTCGTCCTTCTTCGAGCCGTTGAACTCGCTATGCTGGACGCCGGTGCCCGCGCTCATGCGCTGGACATCGCCGGGACGGATCGTCTCGCCCGTGCCCATCGAATCCTTGTGCGAGAGCTCGCCCTCGAGGACGTACGAGATGATCTCCATGTCGCGGTGCGAGTGCGCGCCGAAACCTTGGCCACCCGCGACGCGATCGTCGTTGATCACGCGCAGCGAGCGGAAACCCATGTGCTCGGGGTCATGGTAGTCCGCGAAGGAGAACGTGTGGCGCGAATCGAGCCAGCCGTGCTTGGCATGGCCACGGTCGGCTGCGTTGCGGATCGTCATCATGGGCTTCACTATCGCCATCGCCTGGCATCTCTGGAATCGGCATAAAATCGATGCCGTCCATCTGGTCATGAGATGGTAGCGAGATGCTCGATCCCATTACCCTCGACCAGCTGCGGGTGCTCGCAACCGTGGTCGACGAAGGGAGTTTCTCCGCCGCCGCACGCAAGCTCCAGCGCGTCCAGTCCGCGATCTCGACCGCGATGGCGAACCTCGAGACCCAGCTCGACGTCCCGGTCTGGGACCGCGAGCAGCGCGCGGCCACGCTGACCAGCCAGGGCCAGTCCGTCCTGGGTGCCGCGCGTCGGGTGCTCGCAGAGGTCGATTCGCTGCGGCGGCTCGCGGCCGGGATGCATACCGGCGTGGAGGCCCTGGTCTCGTTGTGCGTCGATGCGGTGTTCCCGAGCTCGGCCTTGATCGGGATGTGTCGCGGGTTTGCCAAGCAGTATCCGGTTGTCGAGCTGCGCGTCGATGTCCAGACGATGTCGGTGGTGACCCAGCGCGTGCAAGACGGCGCGGCCACGCTCGGCGTCGCCTCCGCGATCGCGCGATCTCCCGCGCTCGAGCGCCATGCACTCACGCCGATTCGCATGGTTCCGGTCGCGGCCGCGCGCCATCCGCTCGCGAAGGAGCGCGGCAAGCTCGCCCACGCACTCCTCGCCGAGCACATCCAGATCGTGCTCTCCGAGCGCTCGGATCAGGGCACGCGCGATCAGGGCGTGCTGTCGCCGCGAACCTGGCGCGTTCACGACCTCCAGACCAAGCGCGCGATGCTGCTCGCGGGCCTTGGCTGGGGAAACCTGCCGATCCACATGGTGCGCACGGACCTCGCGAAGAAGCGGCTCGTCCGGTTGCGGCCCCAAGCCTGGGCTGACGACGAGCACACGCTGCACCTCGCGCTCGTCTATCGCCACGATATGATGCTCGGGCCCGCACATCGCTGGGTCGTCGATCAGCTCACGACGCTCTGCGCTGCCGAGCTCTAGCCCGCGCTCTAGGTGCCGGTCAGCAGCAAATCGAGCGCCGCGATGATTTCCGTCCGACTTGTCGCGAGCGAACCGATCGACTTTCCGAGCGCAACCTTCGGAATCGCGGCTAGCAGCGGAACCACGAGCACGTATTCGATTCCACCGGTCGTCACGGTCGGGTTCAAGCGCTTGAGTCGAGCAGCAGGGTACTTTTCGAGCTTCGCCAACGGAACGACCACACGCGTGCTCAGTTGCGAGAGCAAATCGGTCTGCACGTCGAGCAGCAGCGGATACTGACCGGCGCGGGGATTCTTGTAGAGATCGAACTGAGGCATCAGAACTGTCGCCAGTCGTCGCTGAACACGCCGTTCTCCTCGACGAATGCATTGTATTCGCGAATCGCCTCCTGATTTTGCTCGAGCCAGCGCGTCTGCTCGACACTCTGGATTGCCGTCTCGAGCGCAGCTTCCACGAGCTCCGAAAGATTCAACTGGAGCACTCTGGCTCGCTGGACTAGGTCCACTCGAAGCGACAGGTTCGTGGCCGCCTTTCGGCGTGTCGTCGCCATTACCGCCGGTTTGCGCTTTGACCGTTTAGCTGCGCCCGCTTGGACCATATGCGCATGATATGCGCATGCGGCACGTTCACCAACCGCGTTTCTTCACACGGCTTTCGTGACGACGGATGCGCCGTTCTGCACGAGGAGTGTGTGCCGAGCGTCGCGACCGGTGTTCGTCCCACCGGCGCTCTCGTGCTCGTTCGCGGTCAGGTGGTGACCGTTCGCGGTGATCGCCGTCGCGCGGCGATGAGAGCCATCCGGTGAGTGTGGTACGAATTCGTGGCGATGTGGCAGCCCCCCGAGCGGATCAAGCACGAGCTACCGCCCGGCGCGTGGCCGACCGCCGAGCAGGCCGCCGAGGCGCGGCTGTTCCAGCCGCTCGCGATCGGACCGCGGCTCGCACGCACGCGGACCTGGGTGCCCGCGATGGTGCCGTGGCGAGCGACCGAGGACGGCTTCGTCACCAAGGATGTCATCGAGTGGTACGCGCGCTTCGCCCAGGGTAAGCCCGGGGTGATCGTCGTCGAGGCGACCGGGATTCGCGATGTCGCCTCGGGCCCCTTGCTCCGCATCGGCCACGACCGGTTCGTGCCGGGCCTCGAGGAGCTAACCGCCGCCGTCAAGGCAGCGTCCGGTGGCCAGACCCTGCTGTTCATCCAGCTCATCGATTTCTTGTCGATCCGGCGCCGCCCGCAGCGCGAGAAGTTCTTCGCGCGGTTCCTCGAGATCACCGACACCCATCGCGCGGCGCTAGGCGGCGGTCCGGGCAACGACGGTGGCCCTGTTGGAGACGACGAGCTGCGCACGCGGCTCGCCGCGCTGCCGGAGGCCGAGCTCGAACAGGTGCTCTCGGCGCGCGAGCTCGACGATCTGCAGCGCGGTGCGCGCGAGCGGGTCACGGATACGCACGTGCCCGCGATCGCGGAGCTGCCGCGCGTGTTGCCGAAGCTGTTCGCCGATGCGGCCGCCCGTGCGATCGAAGCAAAA
>Ga0209724_1001121_pt1 | contig 24927 bp, 25 predicted proteins | sample grotaG_FD_184143 | JGI IMG/M metagenome (GOLD analysis project Ga0209724, IMG submission 184143) | Glacier valley bacterial and archeal communities from Borup Fiord, Nunavut, Canada, to study Microbial Dark Matter (Phase II) -... | ecosystem: Environmental > Aquatic > Freshwater > Ice > Glacier ...
CGCCGGCCGACGCGTTCGAATCACTCGTGACGGGCGGTGGTGGAGGGGCCTGTTGCGGACGGTCGGCCTTCTGGACGGGCGCGTCGGCGATCGGCGGTCGCCCCGGCATCGGCGGCGCGGATGCCGCTGCGGCAGGTTCGGCGACAGGCGCAGGATCGATCGACGGGGGCGGTGCGGCCGACGGGGGTGGAGCAGGTGCAGGTGATGGTGATGGTGTCGTCGATGCTGGTGCTGATGGCGACGGGGCTGGCGACGGTGATGGTGCTGGCGACGGCGAAGGGACTTGAGGCAACGGACGCCGTGACGGCTCGGCCATCGACTTCGCCGCCTGCTCCGCCGCCGCGACCCGCGACGGCTCGAGCACCACCCGCAACTCGGGGGCTTCGGCGCGTCGCGTCTCCCAGGGGAACGTGAAGCCCGGCAGCCCGTGCTCCTGCGCATCGAGATTGAGGGTCACCAGCCACGCGTGAACCATCAGCGAGAGCAACAGCGCGAGCGCCAGTCGCCTGCGGGTACGCAGCGACAGGGGACCCGTCCGCAGACTGTCGCCCATGGCGCGCAGCGCGCGAACGACCGCGGAGTCGGTCAGGGTGGAACGGTCTACCAAGGCGTGCTTCTCACGGGGTCGGCCACGGTGCAGGCAGCGACGCGCTCATGGCCGCCGCTCGCCGATGAAGTCGACGAAGGCCCGCAGCGAGGCCGCCAGGCAACGCCGGCTCGGATCGTAGAGAAACGGGCCCGTGAACGGGTGCCACCAGGGCTCGAGCACGGGTTCGAGCGCGCTGCCGTCGAGGAAGGGCCGCAGCCAGTCCTCGAGCAGGTAGATCGCCGGTCCCCGCGATGGCGGCGAGCAGCGCCGTGAGCTCACCGAGGTCCGCTGCCATTGTTCGAGATTCCGTACGGCCCGTGCTGAATCGTCCATCTTATCTTGCGGATCGATGCTCGCTACATACACGGCCACTCGAAAGGAACGACTTCATGAGCGACATCGGCACGGCAGGCCTGTTCACCCCCGGCACGCGCGCGGTCCGCGCCTCGGCTACGGCGCGATGCAGCTCGCGGGCCAGGGCGTCTTCGGGCCGCCCGAAGATCGCGCGGGGGCGATCGCGGTACTGCGCGCGGCGCTGGACCGCGGCATCGGCCGGGACGCGAAAGAGGGCCGCTTCTCCATCGGCACCGGTCCGGACGGCCAGACCTCGGACCACGATCACTCCGGACTCGACGCGCAGATCTGGCCGCTGATCGCGGTGGCGAAGCCGCCGGTGGAGTGGATGCGCGTGCTCGCGTTCGTCGATGCGGCGCACGGCGTGTCCGGCGGCTACGGCTTCAACCGCGGCCCGGACGGCATCTGGACCGAGGCACCGCCCAGGTGGCGTCGGTCTTCGTCCTGCGCGGCCTGGCGCGCCGCGCGACGCCGCTGTGGCCGCTGCTCGCGCAGCAGCAGGTCGACGGCGGCTGGCTGCTCGCGACGCCGAAGCCGCGCATCAACACCGGTCTCGCGATCGGACCGGACTCGGTCACCAGCGACTTCTACTACTACCGCGTGCCGCACCTCGGCGCGACGGCCTGGGCCGCGCTTGCGGCGAAGGGCGTCAATCCGTTCATCCGGCGGTGACGAGGTTCGCGCCCGGTGGTCGGGCGTGGAAGGATGCGCCGCGCACGATCGTCGGGATGTCCCCCCACCTCCAAGACGACATCGCGCTCGAACGGCGCATCAACGATGCTGCCCCGCCACGACCTCGAAGCGATACAGCCGGCACTCGATCGCACCGTTGAACAGCACGACGCGCCGGTCGGGCGACAGCCTGAGCTTCTTCTGCAGGTTCATGTCCGACGTGAGGATGTGGCAGGTCCAGCCGGCGAAGCGCTGCTTGAGCGTGTTGCCGAACTCGCCGAAGAACGCCGTCAGCTCGTCCTCGTCGGGTTGCGGTCCGCGCTCGCTGCGCTCGCCGCGGATCGCGAGGCGCTCGCCGTACGGCGGGTTGGCGATGACGATGCCGTGGTCGGCCTGCGGCTTCACCTGCCGCGCGTCGATCTGCTTGGGCGCGATCGCCACCGCGAGGTCGTCCGGGATGCCGGCACGCTCGAGGTTGCCGCGCGTGATCGCAATCGCGTCGCCCGACACGTCGCTGCCGTGGATCAGCGCGACCGCGGCCAGCTCGCTTTCGCCGGGCGCCGACACCGACGCGTTGCGCATCCGCTCCCACGCGTCGCCGTCGAAGTTCCTGAGCCTCTCGAAGCCGAAGAAGCGCGTCTCGCCCGGCGCGATCTTCAGTGCCATCTGCGCGGCCTCGACGACGAAGCTGCCGCTGCCGCACATCGGGTCGAGCAGCGCGGTGCCGGGCTGCCAGCCGGCCAGTCGCAGGATGCCGGCCGCCAGGTTCTCGCGCAGCGGTGCGTCGCCGGCCTCCGTCCGCCAGCCCCGTTTGAAGAGCGGCTCGCCCGACGTGTCGAGATAGAGCGTGCAGGTGTTCGCGTCGAGATACGCGAAGACGCGCACGTCGGGCCGTCGCGTGTCGACGCTCGGGCGCACGCCGGTCGCCTCGCGAAAGCGGTCGCAGATGCCGTCCTTGACGCGCAGCGTGACGAACTCGAGGCTCTTCAGGCCGCTCTTGTTCTTGCCGCTGCCCGCCGTGGTGTCGACGCGCAGCGTCTGTGCGGCATCGAACCAGAGCGTCCAGTCCTGCGCGTGCGCGAGCTTGTGGATGTCGTCCTCGGTGCGGTAGCGGCCCTGCACGATGCGCACCAGCACGCGGCTCGCGATGCGCGAATGCAGGTTGATGCGCCACGTGTCCTGCCAGGTCGCGCTGAAGTGCACGCCGCCCGCGGTCGCGTGCGCGGGCGCGATGCCGATCTCCTTCAGCTCGTCGACCAGCGCCTCCTCGAGCCCGCGCGGGCAGGGCGCGAAGCAGAGGGAGGTCGCCTGCGCGTCCGCGCTCATCGTCTTCGGCTCAGAACGGCTTGACGATGACGAGGATCACGATCGCCGCCAGCAGCAGCACCGCGGACTCGTTGAACACGCGGAAGAACTTCTCCGAGCGCTGGTTCACGCCGCGCTCGAACTTGCGCAGCATCGTGAAGCACGCCCGGTGATAGCCGAGCACCAGCAGGACCAGGAACAGCTTCGCGTGCATCCAGCCGTTGCCGGTCCCGCGCAGGCCGATCCCGTAGCCGACGAACAGCCACAGCCCGAAGAGCACCGCGGGAATCGCGAGGATCGTCGTGAAGCGCATCAGCTTGCGGCCCATCAGCAGCAGGCGCGCATGCGCGGAAGGCTCGTTCTCGAGCGCGAGGTTCACGAGGATCCGCGGCAGGTAGAACAGGCCGGCGAACCAGGAGATCACGAAGATCAGGTGTAGCGATTTGACCCACAGCATCGGATGTCCGCGAATGGAAGAGGCAGCGGCGCAGGCAAGCGACGCGCCGGGTTCAGGAGGAGGTGTCGCGCTTCGCGGCCTCGCTCGCAGCGAGGACCTCGTTGAGCGTGCGTTCCAGCGTGGCGAGGTCGTAGGGCTTGGCGAGGACCGTGACGCCTGCCCCGAAGCTCTGGCGGTTGAGATCGGCGCCGTAGCCCGATGCCACGACCACCGCCTGGAACGGGTCCGTCGCCCGCACCCGCTTGAGCAGCTCGATGCCGTTCATGCCGGGCAGGCTGATGTCGGTGAAGATCACGTCGAAGCGATCGCCGTCCAGCGCCTCGAGGGCCGCCTCGGCAGTCTCGACGGCGACGACGTCGAAGTCGACCTCGTTGATGAACTCGACCGTGGTCTCGCGGACCTCTTCGCTGTCCTCGACGAGAAGCACGCGCCGGCGGGCCGGGGATGCCGCGGCGACCGCCGGCGGCGGCGCGGGTGCGACGGCCTCCGGCGCCGCGACGGCACCGGGCGCCGGTGGCGCCGGGGACCCGGCCGACAACTCGTCGTCGAGCAGCTGGCGGATCTTGCGTGCGAGGTCCTCGCGCGCGTACGGCTTGCTGATGAGGTTCACGCCGGCCTGCAGGCGGTCGCGGTGGACGATCGCATCGCGCGTGAAGCCCGACGTGAACAGCACCCGCAGGTTTGGCAGCAGCAGGTGCGCCTGGCGGACCATCTCGGTGCTCGCGACCGGCCCGGGCATGATCACGTCGGTGAACAGCAGGTCGATCGGCACGCCGCTGCGGATGATCGTCAGCGCGCTCTGGCCGTCGGACGCACGCAGCACGCGATAGCCGAGCTCGGTCAGCGTGTCGACCACCATCACGCGCACGCCGTCGTCGTCCTCGACCACCAGGATGGTCTCGCCGTTGCCGCGGGCCGGCGTCGCGGCGGGCAGCACCGTGACGTCGCTCAGCGGGTCTTCGGAGCGCGGCAGGTAGAGGCGGATCGTCGTGCCCTGGCCGCACTCGCTGTACAGCGAGACGTGGCCGCCGCTCTGCTTCATGAAGCCGTAGACCATCGACAGGCCGAGGCCCGTGCCTTCGCCTTCGGCCTTGGTGGTGAAGAAGGGCTCGAACGCGCGGCGCTGCACGTCGGGGGTCATCCCGGAGCCGGTGTCGGAGATCGCCAGCGTGACGAAATCGCCGGGGTTCAGGCCGTCGTCGCGCTTGGCGCGCAGTTCGTCGACCACCGCGTTCTGCAGTTCCATCGTCAGGTTGCCGCTGTGGTTCATCGCATCGCGCGCGTTGATCGCGATGTTGAGGATGACGTTCTCCAGTCGCGGGACGTCGACCAGCGTGTTCCACAGGTCGCTCGCCACGTGGGTGCGCACGTCGATCGATTCGCCCAGCGCACGGTGCAGCAGGTCTTGCATGCGGGCCAGCACCTGCGCGAGATCGACCACGATCGGCTCGAGCGGCTGGCGCCGGCCGAACGCCAGCAGCTGCGACGACAGCTTGGCGCCGCGGTCGACGCCATCGAGCGCCGCCTCGACGCGGGCGTTGAGCTTCACGTCGCCGACGAAGTTCCGCTGCAGCAACTGCAGGTTGCCGCGGATGATCTGCAGCACGTTGTTGAAGTCGTGCGCGACGCCGCCGGTCAGCTTGCCGACCGCCTCGAGGCGCTGCGCGCGGTGCAGGGCAGCCTCGGCGTTGCGTCGCTCGATCTCGCTGCGCTCGAGGGCGCGCGTGCGTTCCGCGACCATCTCCTCGAGCCGGGTGCGATAGGCCTGCAGCTCGTCCTGCGTGGCCTTGGCCATCGTCACGTCGTTGCCCTGCATGAAGACGCCGATGGTGTTGCCAGCCCCATCGACGATCTGCTGGATCACGACGTCGACGTAGATGGTCTGCGTCCGCCCTTCACCGTCGGGCACGCGCAGGGCCAGTCCGTGCTCGATGATCGGCACGCCGCTCTCGTAGACCGCGTCGAGCAGCTTGGTCGGCACCGGTGGTTCCTGGCTGCGATGGCCGATCCCGTAGCTGCGGTCGCGCAGGTCGTCCTCGCCCACCATCTTCAGGTACGCGGGATTGGCGAGCTCGACGATGTGCTCGGGCTCGCGCATGAAGACCGTGAACGACAGCGCCTGGTCGAACAGGCGCAGCAGCCGCAGGCGCTCGCTCTCGAGGCTGCGGTTCTCGGACTGGACCGACTCGGCACGACGCAGCAGGTCGTCGTGACCGAGTGCGTCGAGTCCGTCGTCGTTGAGGGCTGCCGCTGGCTCCGCGTGGGAGCGCTCCGCGGTGGAACGGACCGCCTCGCGCAGGAGGTCGCGCAGGTCCGACAGGTTCTGCGGATGTTGCAGGACCAGCGAGACGCCCCCGCCCGGGGCCGCCAGCGGCAGGTGGTTCGCACTCCAGATGCTGTCGCGGTACCCGGCGCCCTCGACCGTGTCGAGGGGGATCGAATAACGGAAGAAGGGGACCGCCTGCGACATCCCGGTCGCGAAGGTCCGGTCGATCGCCTGCTGGACCACGGCCGCGTCGTTCGGCAGCGAGCCGTCGGGTTCCGCGGGGAAGGCCTCGAACAGGTTGCGACCGACGACCTCGTCGCGCGCATGATTGGTCAGCCGCAGGAACGCCGCGTTCGCATCGATCACGTCGTACGCCGCGGTCACCACCACGTAGGCGTTCGGGGCGACCTGGAACAGCGCTTCGTAGTCGATGTGCGGCTTCATGGACGGACCGGAACGGTCGGCACCCTTCGGGCGAAAAGCGCGGATTGTAGCGACTCGCGGGACGGCATCGATCGAGCAAGAAGGCGACGGGTGTCCACGTCAGCGTCGGATCTCGCCGTGACCGAACACCACGTACTTGAGGCTGGTCAGGCCTTCGAGCCCGACCGGGCCGCGCGCATGCAGCTTGTCGTTCGAGATGCCGATCTCGGCACCGAGGCCGAATTCGAAGCCGTCGGCGAAGCGGGTCGACGCGTTGACCATCACCGAGGCGGAGTCGACCTCGCGCAGGAAGCGCAGCGCCCGTGCGTAGTGTTCGGTGACGATGGTGTCGGTGTGCTTCGAGCCGTGCGTGTTGATGTGGTCGATCGCCGCGTCGAGGTCGTCGACGATGCGCAGCGACGCGATCGGTGCGAGCCACTCGACGTCGAAGTCGTCGGGACCGGCGGCGAGGGCGGCGATGCCGGCCCCGGCGAGGATCGCGTGGCTCGCGGGGCAGGCGCGCATCTCGACGCCCTTGTCGGCGTAGACGCGGCCGATGCGCGGCAGGAACGCGGCCGCGATCCCGCGCGAGACCAGCAGCGTCTCCATCGTGTTGCAGGTGCCGTAGCGCTGGGTCTTCGCGTTGTCGGCGATGCGCACCGCCTGGTCGAGGTCGGCGGCCGCGTCGACGTAGACGTGGCACAGGCCGTCGAGGTGCTTGATCATCGGCACGCGCGACTCGCGCATCAGCCGTTCGATCAGACCCTTGCCGCCGCGCGGGACGATCACGTCGATGTACTCGGGCATCGTGATCATCGCGCCCACCGCCGCGCGGTCGGTGCTGTCGATCACCTGCACCACGTCCGCCGGCAGGCCGGCCGCCTGCAGTCCTTCGTGGATCAGCTTCGCCAGCGCACCGTTGCAGCGGATCGCCTCGGAGCCGCCGCGCAGGATCGCCGCGTTGCCCGACTTGATCGTCAGGCCGGCCGCATCGATGGTCACGTTGGGACGGGCCTCGTAGATGATGCCGACCACGCCGAGCGGCACGCGCATGCGGCCGACCTGGATGCCGGACGGCTGATACCGCAGGTCCCCGATCTCGCCGATCGGATCGGGCAGCGCGACGATCTGCTCGAGTCCCGCGGCCATGCCTTCGATCGCGCGGTCGGTCAGCGTCAGGCGGTCGAGCATCACCGCGTCGAGGCCGGCGGCGCGCGCGGCGTCGAGGTCGGCGGCGTTGGCGACCTTGAGCTGCGCCGCGTCGCGGCGGATCGCGGCCGCGATCGCCAGCAGCGCGCGGTTCTTGCACTGCGTGTCGGCCTTCGCGACGACGCGCGACGCAACGCGTGCCGCGTGCCCGATCTGCAGCATCCGGTCCTGCAGGTTCGATGCGTTCAAGACGGCGCTCCCCGCCCGGCCACGAGCAGGCCGAGCCGCGACAGCTCGGTCCACGCATCGCCCATCGGCTGGCCGCCGAGGTTGCGCAGGCCCTTCACGATGCGATCGATCTCGGCGCAGCGTGCCAGCGCGTTGCGCAGGACCGGCAGCGACAGGCGCCGCATCGCGCCTTCGAACAGGCGCTCGCGCGCGCCCCACACGCGCAGCTGCCGCATCAGCGTCGACAGCGGCTGGCCGTTGGCCACGCCGAGCTTGGCGCGATAGAGCGCGCGGACCTCCTCGGTGACCGCCCAGTGGACCAGCACCGGCGACTCGCCTTCGCCGCGCAGGCCATCGACCATCCGCGCGACGCGCGGCGCATCGCCGGCCAGCATCGCCTCGCCGAGCTTGAAGACGTCGTAGCGCGCGACGTCGAGCACGGCATCGCGCACGTCGTCGAAGCGCAGCGTGCCGGTGGGGTAGAGCAGGCCGAGCTTCTGCACTTCCTGGTGCGCCGCGAGCAGGTTGCCTTCCACGCGGTCGGCGACGAAGGCGAGCGACTCGGGATCGGCATGCTGCCCTTGAGCCGCGAGGCGCTCGGCGATCCACGCGGGCAGTCGGGTGCGATCGACGATCGGCGCCTCGACGGTGATGCCGGCACCGTCCAGCGCGCCGAACCAGGCCGACTTCTTCTGGTCGCCGTCGAGTCGCGGCAGCGTGATCAGCGTGATCGTGTCGCCTTCTGTGACCGACTTCGCGTACGCCTGCAGCGCCGCCGAGCCGTCCTTGCCGGGCTTGCCGCCGGGGATGCGCAGCTCGATCAGCTTGCGGTCGCCGAACAGCGACAGGCTCTGGCCGCTCTCGACCAGGCGATTCCACTTGAAGTACCGGTCGACCTGCAGCACGTCGCGCTCGCTGAAGCCGCCCTGGCGGGCCGCGGCCCGGATCCGGTCCGACGCCTCGATCGCGAGCAGGTGCTCGTCGCCGTGCACGACGTAGAGCGGCGCGAGCCGCTTCGCCAGGTGCGCCGCCAGTGCGTCGAGTCGGACCTGCATCAGCGGTCGTCCCGCGCGTCGGGCTTGACCGCCGCGAGACGGCGCAGCAACTGCTGGACCAGGTCGGACTGCATGTCGCGGTAGAGCAGGTTCTCCTCGGCCTGTTTCGCGAGGATGGTGTTGTTGTCGACCGAGATGTCGCGCTTGAGCGTGATGCGCGTGGGCGCGATGTAGTCGCGGCCCTTGCCGTCGTCGACGCGGAAGACGAACACGTAGAACAGCGTGTACTGGCGGACCTGGCCCGTTCTGTCGAGGCTCAGGATCTCCTTCTCGCGCGACTCGCTGATCACCTGCAGCTTGGCTTCGGCCTGCGCCGCATCGTCGACCAGCCGGGTCGACGTGCCGCTGCGGATATAGCGCTTGAACTCGGTGCCGAGCGGCGAGGCGTCGGAGAAGCCGACCCAGAGCGTGCGGAACGGCAGCTCGGTGGAGCCGCGCAGCTGGAAGCCGCAGGCGGCGAGGGTGAGGGACAGGAAAGCCAGCACCGCAAGCCGTGCCATCTCCCTCCCCCTCCGGGAGGGGGTTGGGGAGGGGGCCTGCCGTGCGTGGTTCATCATCGTTCCCATTCAAGCCACCACGTTCACGAGCCGCCCCGGCACCAAGACGATCTTCTTCGGCGTCGACGTGACGAACTTCCTCACCGCTTCGTCGGCCATCACCAGCGCCTCGATGCTGGCGCGGTCGGCGTCTGCCGGCACGCGGATCGCGCCGCGCAGCTTGCCGTTGACCTGCACCATCAGCTCGATCTCGTCGCGCACGAGCGCCGCCTCGTCGACCTGCGGCCACGGCGCATCGATCAGCGGTCCGTGCACGGCCGCGTAGCCGAGCTCCTTCCACAGCGCATGCGTGATGTGCGGCGTCACCGGGTAGAGGACGCGCAGCACGATGCCGAAGCTCTCGGTGACCGCGGCGGCGGATGCCGACCCGGCCGACTCGAGCGTGTTGAGCATCTTCATGCACGCCGAGACGACCGTGTTGTACTGCACGCGCTCGTAGTCGAACAGCGCCTGCCTGAGCGTCGAGTGGATCTCGAAGCGCAGGGCCTGGTCGGCAGCCGCGGTCGAGCCCTTCGCGTTCGGCACGATGCGACCGGCACGATGCGCGGTCAATGCCGAGGTCCACAGCCGATTGAGGAAGCGCGACACGCCCTGCGCGCCGCTGTCCGACCACGACGCGCTCTGCTCGGGCGGCCCCGCGAACATCGAGAACGCGCGGGCGGTGTCCGCGCCGAACCGCTCGATGAACGCGCGCGGCTCGACCACGTTGTTCTTCGACTTCGACATCTTCTCGTTGCCGCCGAGCATCACCGGCTGGCCGTCCTCGCGGGCGACGGCGCCCACGGGCTTGCCGCGCTCGTCGGTCTTCACGTCGACCTCGGCCGGATAGAACCACCGCGTGCGGCCCGAAGTCTCCTCGCGGTAGTAGCACTCGTTGGTCAGCATGCCCTGCGTGAACAGCTTGGTGAACGGCTCGTCGAACTTCACCAGGCCGAGATCGCGCATCACCTTGGTCCAGAAGCGCGCGTAAAGCAGGTGCAGGATCGCGTGCTCGATCCCGCCGATGTACTGGTCCATCGGCATCCAGTAGTCGGCGCGTCCGTCGAGCATCGCGGCGTCCGCATCGGGCGACGCGTAGCGCATGTAGTACCAGGCCGAGTCGACGAAGGTGTCCATCGTGTCGGTCTCGCGCTGCGACGGCTTGCCGCAGACCGGGCACGCGCACGCGAGGAACGCCGCGCTCTTCTTCAGCGGATTGCCGCTGCCATCGGGGACCAGGTCCTCGGGCAGCACGACCGGCAGGTCGGCCTCGGGCACCGGCACCGCGCCGTGGTCGGGGCAGTGGATGATCGGGATCGGCGTGCCCCAGTAGCGCTGGCGGCTGATGCCCCAGTCGCGCAGGCGCCACGTGGTGGTCTTCTCGCCGAGGCCCTTGGCCGACAGGTCGCGCGCGATCGCGTCGACCGCGGTCGTGAAGTCCATGCCGTCGTAGATGCCCGAGTGCACGCACACGCCGTATTCGGCGAACTCCTCGCGCCACTCGGCCCACAGCGTGTCGTCGGGCCGCGGGATCAGCGTGGTGTCGCCGTCCGGCGCGACGACGACGGCCGGCCCCGGTTCGACGACCGCTTCGGCCGCGACGTCGGGCGCGGTCGCGCGCAGCGACGGCGGGACGATCACCGGCTTGATCGGCAGGCCGTACTTCTTCGCGAAGACGAAGTCGCGCTCGTCGTGCGCGGGCACGCCCATCACCGCGCCTTCGCCGTAGGTCATCAGCACGTAGTTGCCGATCCACACCGGCACCAGCTCCCCGGTGAGCGGATGCGTGACGTGGAAGTGCGTCGTCATCCCCTTCTTCTCCATCGCGGCCATGTCGGCCTCGGCGACGCCGCCCTGGGCGCACTCGGCGATGAAGTCCTGCAGCGCGGGCTGGTCCTTCGCGAGGAAGGTCGCGAGCGGATGCTCGGCCGCGATCGCGACGAACGAGACGCCCATCAGCGTGTCGGCGCGGGTGGTGAAGACGCGCAGCGTGCCGGTCTTCGGGAATGCGTCCTCGGTGGCCGTGGAGGCGTCGGAAGCCACCGGCTCGCCGCCGAACAGCGACAGGTCGTAGGGAAACGAGACCGTCACGCCTTCGCTGCGCCCGATCCAGTTCTTCTGCATCGTCTTGACGCGCTCGGGCCAGCCGAGCGCGTCGAGCGAGGTGAGCAGCTCGTCGGCGTAGTCGGTGATCCGCAGGTAGTACATCGGGATCTCGCGCTTCTCGACGAGGGCGCCCGAGCGCCAGCCGCGGCCGTCGATCACCTGCTCGTTGGCCAGCACCGTCTGGTCGACCGGATCCCAGTTGACCTTGCCCGTCCGGCGGTACGCGATGCCCTTCTCGAGCATCTTGAGGAACAGCCACTGGTTCCAGCGGTAGTAGTCGGGCTTGCAGGTCGTGACCTCGCGCGACCAGTCGATCGCGAGGCCGATCGCGGCGAACTGTTCCTTCATCGCCGCGATGTTGTCGTAGGTCCATTGCGCCGGCGGGACCTTGTGGTCGATCGCGGCGTTCTCGGCCGGCATGCCGAACGCATCCCAGCCCATCGGCATGAGCACGTTGTAGCCCGACATGCGCAGATGGCGCGCCAGCACGTCGTTGATCGTGTAGTTGCGCACGTGACCCATGTGCAGCTTGCCGGACGGGTACGGCAGCATCGAGCACGCGTAGAACTTTCCCTTCGGAAAGCGCGGGTCGTTCTCGACCATGTGCCACGCCTTGGCGCCGTCCCACTCTGCGCGCGCGGCGGCTTCGACAGCTTGGTGATCGTAGGCGGGAAGCGTGGCGTCGGACATGGCGGGCTGGTGCGGCGCCGGGGGCGGCGCGATGCGTGGCGGTGGGAGCGGACTGCGACGGCCCGGCATGCGGAGCCCTGGCGGACCGCGATTATAGCGACGGGGTCCGCCCACGAAGGCCCCGTACGCCCGACTTCATGCTTCGATCACGGCGCGCCCGACCGGGTCGCGATCGGATCGGATTCCATCGATGGGGCTACGGAAGGAACCGGTCGGTTGTAAATGAAAATCATTCGCGTTTATAATCGACCTGCGCCACGCACTGTTCCGACCGGGTCAGGCGTCGATCGCATTCAGGGAGGTCTGCCGAACATGATCCCGTCCGACTCGTTCATCCACGCCGATGGTCCGTCGCAATCGACGGACCATCCGGCGCCGCGGACCAGCGTCATCAGCAGTGCCGAACTGCTGGCCGACGGCAAGCTGATCCACATTCAGCATCGCGGCGAGCTCTATTCGCTGCGCGAGACCCGCCTCGGGAAGCTGATCCTCACGAAGTAGACACGACCGATCGAAGTCGTTGCGAGCCGGGTGGTCGGGAGGCCGTCGCCGCGGGTATCATGCCCGGTCTCCCACTCTCGCCTGGCGTCCCTTCTGCCGCGGCGTGCCGACCCAGAATTCATGCAAGAACCCGACGAACTGCCGGTCGCCGAACTGGACCGGCTCGCCGCGTCGTTCCAGCAGCCTTCGCTGCTGTCCGGCCTCAACCCAGAGCAGCTCGCTGCAGTCACCCTGCCTCCGCAACCCGCGTTGATCCTCGCGGGCGCCGGCAGCGGGAAGACGCGCGTGCTGACGACGCGCATCGCCTGGCTGATCCAGACCCGGCAGGTGTCCGGTGCCGGCGTGCTGGCCGTGACGTTCACGAACAAGGCCGCCAAGGAGATGCTGGCCCGGCTTGCCGGCATGCTGCCGTTCAACCTGCGCGGCATGTGGATCGGCACCTTCCACGGGCTGTGCAACCGCTTCCTGCGCACCCACTACCGCGACGCGGCGTTGCCGCAGACCTTCCAGATCCTCGATTCGGCGGACCAGCTCGCCGCGGTCAAGCGGCTGCAGAAGGCGTACCAGATCAGCGACGACCAGTACCCGGCGCGCCAGACCGCGTGGTTCATCAATGGCTGCAAGGAGAAGGGTCTGCGCGCGAAGGACGTCGAGGTCGACACCGACTTCGACGGCAAGCTCGTCGAGATCTACCAGCTCTACGAGGACCAGTGCCAGCGCGAAGGCGTGGTCGACTTCGCCGAGCTGCTGCTGCGCTCGTACGAACTGCTGGTGCGCAACCAGCCGCTGCGCGAGCACTACCAGGCGCGCTTCCGGCACATCCTCGTCGACGAGTTCCAGGACACCAACATCCTGCAGTACAAGTGGCTCAAGCTGCTCGCCGGTCTCGGCACGCCCGACCCCGCCGCGATCTTCGCGGTCGGCGACGACGACCAGAGCATCTACGCGTTCCGCGGCGCGAACGTCGGCAACATGGCCGAGTTCGAGCGCGAGTTCCGGGTGCAGAACGTCGTCAAGCTCGAGCAGAACTACCGCTCGCACGGCCACATCCTCGATTCGGCCAACGCGCTGATCAAGAACAACGGCACGCGCCTGGGCAAGAACCTGTGGACCGACGCGGGTCTCGGCGAACCGGTGCGGGTCTACGAGGCGATGAGCGACGGTCAGGAAGCGCAATGGCTGGTCGACGAGGTCAAGTCCCTGGTCCGCGAGGGACTCAACCGCTCCGACATCGCCGTGCTGTACCGCTCCAACGCGCAGTCGCGCGTGATCGAGCACGCGCTGTTCTCGGCGGCGATCCCGTATCGCGTCTACGGCGGCCTGCGCTTCTTCGAGCGCCAGGAGATCAAGCACGCGCTCGCCTACCTGCGGCTCGTGGCCAACCCCGACGACGACACGTCGTTCGTGCGCGTCGTCAACGTGCCGGCGCGCGGCATCGGGGCGCGGACCATCGAGGTGCTGCAAGACGCGGCCCGACGGGCCAACAGCTCCCTGTATTCGGCCGCGCTGCATCTGGACTCGAAGGCCGGCGCAGGCGTCGCGGCCAAGATCGGCACCTTCGTCAAGCTGGTGGAGCGGCTGCGCTTCGAGACCCAGGCGATGCCGCTGTCGGAGATGATCGAGCACGTCAATCACGCGAGCGGACTGATCGCGTTCTACGAGTCCGAGAAGGAAGGCCAGGAGCGCGTCGAGAACCTCAACGAACTCGTCAACGCGGCCGCCAGCTTCTCCGGCGAGGAGGGCTTCGCGCTGAACGCGCGCGCGAACCAGATCCCCACGACGCTCGCACCGCCGCGCGCCGAGCTGCAGACCGAAGGCGCGATCGACCTCGATCCGCAGGGCGACCTCGAGGTCATCGACGCCGGCGTCGCCGATCCCGAATACGCGTCGCCGCTAGATGCCTTCCTCGCGCACGCGTCGCTCGAGGCCGGCGACAACCAGGCCAGCGCGGGCCAGGACGCGCTGCAGCTGATGACGGTGCATTCGGCCAAGGGCCTCGAGTTCGACGCCGTGTTCATCGGCGGCCTCGAGGAAGGGCTCTTCCCGCACGACAACAGCACCACCGAACTGGCGGGCCTGGAGGAAGAGCGGCGGCTGATGTACGTCGCCATCACGCGCGCCCGCAAGCGGCTCTACCTGTCGTTCTCGCAGACCCGCATGCTGCACGGCCAGACGCGCTACAACCCGAAGTCGCGCTTCTTCGAGGAACTGCCGCCCGAGTCGCTGAAGTGGCTCACGCCCAAGCAGGGTCTGCAGCGCATGGGGATGGGCGGCGCATTCGGCGGTCACGGCGGCAGCGGCAACACCTACGGCCGCTTCAGTGCCGCGTGGGAGGAGCCGTCGTCGAAGGAGCCGTCGCCCGCCTGGGCCACGAAGCAGCGGGGCGGCGAATCGCGCTTTCGCATCGGGCAGTCGGTGGTCCACGCCAAGTTCGGCGAAGGCGTCATCGTCAATCTCGAAGGCGGCGGCGCCGACGCGCGGGCACAGATCAACTTCGGTCGGCAGGGCATGAAGTGGCTCGCGCTCGGCATCGCGAAGCTGGAGCCGGCATGAGTGCGCTCGAGATCTCGGCCAACGTGTTCAACCTGCTGTCGGTGTGGTTCGCCGCGCGCAACAGCGTGCACACCTGGTGGTGCGGCATCGTCGGCTGCGCGCTGTACGCGTGGATGTTCGTCGACGTGAAGCTGTTCGCCGACGTGACCCTGCAGCTGTTCTTCATCGCCTCGTGCGTGATCGGCTGGTTCAACTGGAAGCGCGGCAACGACCGGGCTTCGCCCGGTGGAGCCCGGCCCCCGGCGCTCGAGTCGGAATCGGTCACGGCGCCTGACGAACTGCCGATCACGCGCGTCGCGCCGTACACCGCGCTCGGTTTCGCGGCGCTCGCGATGCTCGGCGCGGCCGGCTACGGCTGGATGCTGCACACGATGACGTCGGCCGCCAACCCGTTCGTCGACTCGATGGTGCTGACGCTGTCGATCCTCGCGCAGCTGCTGATGGTCGGCCGGAAGATCGAGACCTGGCCGGTGTGGTTCGTCGTCGACTGCATCGCCGTCCCGCTGTATGCGTCGAAGGGCCTCTATCTCACCGCGGCCGTCTACGCCTTCTTCCTCGTGCTGGTCGTCATGGGCTGGATGCGCTGGTCGCGGCTGATCGGGACGCGGGTCATCGCGGTGCCGGCATGAACGATCGCGACCCGACGATCCGCGAGATCCCGGCGCTGAGCGCGCAGCCGCTGCCGTCGGCGCTTCCGGCCGAACTCGTACCGCTCGTGTTCTCGCCCGACGGTCCGGCGCGCTTCGACGAGCGCCGCATCGCGCGCATCGCCGTGGTGGGCGGCGAGAGCACCGGCAAGAGCACGCTGGTGAACGCGCTCGGCCAGCACTACGGCGAGCCCTGCGTGGCCGAATACGGGCGCACGTTGTGGGAAGAGCAGGGCGGTCACACCGACTACGACGACCTGCGCGTGATCGGCCGGCGCCACATCGCCTTCGAGGAAGCCGCGATGGCGGTCGCGCGTCACTGCGTGTTCATCGACACGACCCCGCTGACGACGCTCTGGTACAGCATCGACGGCTACGGCCGCGCGGACCCCGACCTCGTCGAATCGTCGTGGCGGCCGTACGACCTGACGCTGGTGTGCGCGCCGGACTTCGCGTTCGTCCAGGACGGCACGCGGTCGTCGGAAGACTTCCGCCTGCGTCACGACCGCTGGATTCGCGCCATCCTGCGCGCGCGCGGCGCCGACTACATCGACGTGCGCGGGTCGGTGCCGGACCGCCTCGCGCAGGTGGCGGCGCTGATCGATCCGCTGTTCGAGGACGCGTGAGCGCAGCCCTGGCCGTGGTCGGCGATGCCACGTCGCGGACCTTCGAGTTCCATGTCCGCGTCTACTACGAGGACACCGACACCGGCGGCATCGTTTTCTACGCCAACTACCTCAAGTTCTTCGAGCGGGCCCGCACCGAGTGGCTGCGCCACGGCAGCGTCGACGTACCGGGCATCTCGCAGCAGCAGGTCGGCGCCACCCATGGTCTGATGTTCGTCGTGCGTTCGACGTCGGTCGACTACAAGCGCCCGGCCCGCCTCGATGATGCGATCCGCATCGTCTCGAAGGTGGAACGGCTCGGTCGGGTCGGGATCGACTTCCACCAGGAGGCCTTCCTCGCGGACGGGACGCTGCTGGCGGTGGGTCGCATCAAGGTCGGATGCGTGTCGCGCGACGTGCTGAAGCCCGCGCCGATCCCCGACGCGGTGCGCCTGATCTTCGTCGATCGGTAATCCGGATCATGGCCTCGCGCGTTGCACCGCTTGAGTCCGCGTCCGCGAAGGGGAGCCCATTGCGCGTCCCGCATCGTTGCCTCGCACCTTTGAACCTCTGGCCGGGCCCGGGGTCGATACGCCCGTCCCTCCTGGCCACGGCCTTGCCGTGCGCCTTCCCGTTCTTTTCCCTCTTCGCCTGAACCGCTGCCGCCCATGAATGTTTCGCAGGACATGTCGATCATCTCGCTGATCGCGAACGCCAGCGTGCTCGTGCAGATCGTGCTCGCGCTCCTGCTGCTGGTGTCGCTGATGAGCTGGACGTACATCTTCAAGAAGTACTTCGACGTCAAGAAGGCGCAGCGCCAGACCGATCGCTTCGAGGAGGACTTCTGGTCGGGCGGCGACCTCAACGATCTCTATGCGCGGGTCAACAACCGCCGCGAGGTGGTCGGTGCCGAGGGTCGCGTCTTCGAGGCGGGCATGCGCGAATTCCTCAAGTTCCGCCAGATGAAGAGCGACACCGGCGCGCAGCTCGATGCCGCGCGGCGCGCCATGCGTGCAGCGTTCCAGCGCGAGATGGACGTGCTCGAGGCGCACCTGTCGTTCCTCGCCTCGGTCGGCTCGGTGAGCCCCTACGTCGGCCTGTTCGGCACCGTGTGGGGGATCATGAACGCGTTCCGCAGCCTGGCGAACGTGCAGGCCGCGACGCTCGCGCACGTCGCGCCCGGCATCGCCGAGGCGCTGGTGGCGACCGCCATCGGCCTGTTCGCGGCCATCCCCGCGGTCATCGCGTACAACCGCTTCATCCACGAGACCGACCGTCTCGCGGTGCGCTTCGAGAACTTCATCGAGGAGTTCTCGAACATCCTGCAAAGGCAGGCCCGCTGATGGCCGGCTCGGTCTCGCGCGGCTCGCAGATGCGCGGCGGACGCAGCCGCCGCGCGATGAGCGACATCAACGTCGTGCCGTACATCGACGTGATGCTGGTGCTGCTGATCATCTTCATGGTCGCCGCGCCGCTGACCTCGCCGGGCACCATCGACCTGCCCAGCGTGGCCAAGAGCTCGCAGGCCAGGGAGAACCCGATCAGCGTCATCGTCAAGGTCGACAAGAGCGTGACGGTGAAGGACACCAAGACCGGCACCGAGCGCGGCGCGACGCTCAAGGAGGTCGCGAACGTCGTGCTGGAACTGCAGGGCGGCGACAACCAGCGGCCGGTGGTGATCTCCGGCGACAAGAAGGTCGAGTACGACGCCATCCTGCAGGTCATGGACGGCCTCAAGCAACAGGGCATCGGCCGCGTGGGGCTGGCGGTGCAGCCGAAGACATGACCGCGGCGACCGTCGCGCGCCCCTACGGCGTCCCGCAGTCGGGCGACGGCGGGCGCGCGATCGCGCTCGCGGTCGTGATGCATCTGCTGCTCGGCGGCCTGCTGTTCTTCGGCATCCGCTGGCAGAGCAGCCCGCCCGAAGTGATCCAGGCCGAGCTGTGGAGCGCCACGCCGCAGGTCGCGGCGCCCGCACCCCGCCCTGTGCCGCCGCCGCCCAAGGTCGAAGCACCGGCACCCGTACCCAAGCCCGACCCCGAGCCGCCGCAGCCGAAGGCCGACATCGTCGAGAAGGCGCCGCCCAAGGTCGAGCCGCCGAAGAAGAAGGAGCCGGTGAAGGTGGAAGCGCCGAAGCCGCAGCCCAAGCCGCAGCCGCCCGCCCCCAAGGTCGAACCGAAGGTCAACCCGGAATTGAAGCGGCTGCAGCAGCAGGTCGCGGTGGAAGCCCCGGTTCGGCCGCCGTCGGATGTCAGCAGCCTGATCGCAGCGGCCGGCAGGGAATCCAACGGCAAGGACCAGCAGACCAGCGGGCCGCGCGGCAGCGAGGGCTACAAGGCGCGGCTGATCGCGGCGATCCGCTCGCAGATGCGTTACCCGGCCACGGCGCCCGGCAATCCGTTCGTCAGCATCCGCATCGAGCAACTGCCGAACGGCGAAGTGGTCAACGTGACGATCGTGAAGTCCAGCGGCGTGCCTGCGTTCGACCAGGCGGTGGAGCGGGCCGTGCGTGCCGCGTCACCGCTGCCGCGCGACGAGAAGGGTGGCGTCGAGCGCATGCTGACCCCCGACTACTACATGTACGACAAGAATTGAGACCCTCATCAGGATGACTTCCTTCATGTCCCTTCGATCGATCCTCCGCCAGCTCGGCCTGGGTGCGCTGGCATTCGCTGCCGCGACCGGCGCCGCGCAGGCCCAGCTCAAGTTCGAGATCTCCGGCTCCGGTGCGAACCAGATTCCGGTGGCCATCGCCAACTTCGTCGCCAACGGCAATCCGCCGCAAGACGTCCCGCAGATCGTGCGCGACGACCTCGCGCGAAGCGGCCTGTTCAAGAACGTCGATCCGGGCGCGACGCCGTTGTCCGAGACGTCGCCGGTCAACTTCGGCGAGTGGAAGGGCCGCGGGGCCGACGCCGTCGTGACCGGCAGCGTGAGTCGCCTGGCGGACGGCCGCTTCGACATCCGCTTCAAGCTCTACGACACCGGTCGGCAGCAGGACCTCGGCGGCATCGCGCTGACGGCCGCGCCGGCCATCATGCGGCTGTCGGCCCACCGCATCGCGGACTTCGTCTACGAGAAGCTGACCGGCGAGAAGGGCGTGTTCTCGACCAAGATCGCCTACGTGATGAAGTTCGGCGCGCAGCGCTACGAGCTGCAGATCGCCGACTGCGACGGCTACAACCCGCAGAACGCGCTGGTCTCGAAGGAGCCGATCATTTCGCCGGCCTGGTCGCCGGACGGCGGCAAGCTCGCGTACGTGTCGTTCGAGCAGCGCAAGCCCGTGGTCTACGTGCACACGGTCGCGACCGGCCAGCGCATCACGGTGGCCAACTTCAAGGGCAGCAACAGCGCGCCGTCGTGGTCGCCCGACGGCCGCATGCTCGCCGTGACGCTGACCCGCGACGGCAACTCGCAGGTCTACCTGGTCAATGCGGACGGGTCCAACGTCCGCCGCTTCACGCAGTCGGGCGGCATCGACACCGAGCCGGAGTTCTCGGCCGACGGACAGATCTACTTCACCAGCGACCGCGGCGGCGGCCCGCAGGTCTACCGCATGCCGGTCGGCGGCGGCGACGCGCAGCGCGTGACCTTCAAGGGCGACTACAACATCAGCCCGCGGCCGTCGCCGGACGGCAAGTCGCTGGCCTACGTGTCGCGGCGCGGCGGACGCTTCCAGGTCTACACGCTGGATCTCGCGGGCGGACAGGAGGTGTTGCTGACCGACACCGCGAAGGACGAGTCCCCGAGCTATGCGCCGAACGGCAAGCTGCTCCTGTACGCGACCGATGTCGGCGGACGCGGCGTGCTGGCGATGGTGTCGTCCGACGGCCGCGTCAAGCAGCGCATCACGACCGCGCAGGGCGGCGACGTGCGCGAACCGACGTGGGGGCCGTACCTGCCGTGACCGCGAACCCCTTCGATTTTCACTGGGCGGGACTCGGTCGGCGTCGGATAGACATCGATCGCCGGTTCTGCCATACAACCAAGTGACGCAGTGCAGTGAAACAACAGTTCAAACGTACACCCACCCTCCAAGGAGCAACCCCATGAAGCTCGGCATTCGCTATGGCGTGATCGCAGCCACACTCGTCGTCCTCGGCGCCTGCAGTACCGGCAGCAAGCTGCCGGCCACCGCCCCCATTACCGACAGCTCGAGCGGCGCGACGCCGGCCGACACCGGTCGCGTGCCCACCGTCAACGCCGATGCGTCAGGCCTCGATCCCGAGGCACGCGCGCTGATGCAGCAGAGCATCTTCTTCGACTACGACAGCTACGCGGTCAAGGACCAGTACCGTTCCACGATCGATGCCAACGGCAAGTTCCTGAGTGCCAATCGCGCACGCAAGCTGATCATCCAGGGCAACACCGACGAGCGCGGTGGCAGCGAATACAACCTCGCACTGGGCCAGAAGCGCGCCGAGGCCGTGCGCAAGCAGCTCGCACTGATCGGCGTGCCGGAGAACCAGATCGAGGCGGTCAGCCTCGGCAAGGAAAAGCCGCGCGCGACGACCCACGATGAAGCCGGCTGGGCCGAGAACCGTCGCGCCGACTTCGTCTATCAGGCGCGGTGATGCGCGCAGGTCGTCCGGAAGTTCGCGGTCGCGCGTCGCGCCGTTTCGGCGCGGTACTGGTCGCATCGGCGGCGGTCTGGTCGGTGCTGTCGAGCGCGCCGGCTTCGGCCGGCCTGTTCGACGACGACGAGGCGCGCAAAGCCATTCTCGACCTGCGCGCCAAGTCCGACGCCAACCAGCGCGACATCGCGAGCCAGCTCGAGCTGCAACGGCGCAACCAGGCCGACGTGGCGAACCAGCTCGACGCGCTGCGTCAGGAGATCGCCAGGCTGCGTGGGCAGAACGAGTCGCTGGCGAACGATCTGGCCAACGAGCAGAAGCGCAACAAGGACTTCTACGTCGATCTGGACGGGCGTCTGCGCAAGGTCGAGCCGCAGCAGGCCACCGTCGACGGCGCGACCGCCACGGTCGACCCGAACGAGGCGAAGTCCTACGAGGCCGCGCTGACGCAGTTCAAGTCCAGCGACTTCAAGGGCACGGTCACGTCGTTCCAGACCTTCCTCACGCGGTATCCGTCGTCGGCGTACGCACCCGCGGCGCAGTACTGGATCGGCACGAGCCTCTACGCGCAGCGCGACTACAAGGGCGCCATCGCGGCCCAGCAGCAGGTCGTCAGAAACTACCCGACGAGCCCGCGCGCGGCCGATGCGATGCTCAACATCGCGAGCAGCCAGACCGACATGGCGGACAAGCGAGCGGCGAGGACCACGCTGGAATCGCTGATCGCGAAGTATCCCGACCAGCCTGCCGCAGCCACGGCCCGCGAGCGCCTGGCGGCCCTGCGGTAGGGGCGCCGAACGACGTTTTTGCGAGCACATGACGCTTGGCGGAACCGGGTGTATCTTTGCCGGTTTGACCGCGAGGGCTGCGCTTCCTATAATCGCGCCTCTTTGGGTCGTTAGCTCAGCTGGTAGAGCAGCGGACTTTTAATCCGTTGGTCGTGGGTTCGATCCCCGCACGGCCTACCAATTGAAGCAGCACCGAAAGCACCGCCAGACCGAACATCAGTACCGTTTACCGTGGGTCGTTAGCTCAGTTGGTAGAGCAGCGGACTCTTAATCCGTAGGTCGAGTGTTCGAGCCACTCACGGCCCACCATCTAAATCAAGGGGTTAGCGAAAGCTAACCCCTTTTCTTTTTTGCCGGGGTCAAACAGGGGTCACGGCGCTGCGCCGACCGCTCCCTTCAATCAAGCGCCGGCCGCGATCCTTCGTTGATCGATGCGATCGACCGTCGATCAATCGAATGCAACCACCACGCGTCCTTTTGCGCGGCCTTGCCCCACGAGCGCGTGCGCCTCGAATGCATGCGCGAAGTCGAAGTTGCTCGCGTCCATCAACGGCACGAGCTTTCCGTCTTCGATCAGTACGGTCGCATCGCGAAGAATGTCGCCATGATGGGCGCGCCCCTTGCCCGTGAGCAACGGCAGCAACGTGAAGACTCCGGAATAGGTGGCGGCCCGGAACGACAACGGTGCAAGCTTGTGCACGCCCCAGCCCAGGCAACTCACGACGTGTCCTCCATAGGTCCTCGCTGCTGCGAAGGAGTCGTCGAGCGTCGATCCTCCTACCGTGTCGTAGATCACGTCGAAGCCTTCGCCATCGGTACAGTCATCCACATACTGCGAAACCGTGGTGGTCGTGTAGTCGATCGGTGTCGCGCCGTAGCCCCGAAGGATGTAGTGGCCCGATGGAGCGGCCGTCGCGTACACCCGCGCGTCTTCATGGTGCGTACTGCGCTTCGCCGTTGCCGTACGACCAGTTGTCCTTGCTGACCTCGACCAGATTGACGCACACGTCCTCCCGTCGCATGCCGAGCCGCTGCTTCAGACCGTCGGCGATCGCCTGGTAGAGGCCGCGCTCCTGCGCGAGCGTGCGACCTTCGTTGAGCGTGAATCGGCAGGTAGGCGAGCATACCGGTCGGCGACTCGCTCACCGTCGGTGCGTGGATGTCGTGCCTCATGCCGAACTCTGTTGCGGGTGACCGACGGATTCCATCAGCGCGCCGTCTGCGTGCGGCAGGTTCGCGAGCCACTGGGCCTCGTCGCCCGGCTCCGGCAACACGTGGCCGAACTCGGCCATGTGTGCAGCCGGCAGTTCGACGAGATAGACCCATACGCCCGTCGACGCCACGCCCGCCGTGCCGGCCGTGGCGTCGAGCAAATCCGTGAGCAAGGCACGCTTCAGCTCTACGGAACGGCCGCCCCGGATCTGGCCGTGAACGAAGATCGAGCGCGGTGGCACCGGGGCACCGCCGATGAACCAGTTCGCTACATCGACTTCAACGAAGATCACCTGTGCGAAGAAGGTCTGGGCGCCGGTCGCTTCGTGATGCGTGCGCGTGATGGCGGTGGCGACGCGCTGTCGACGGTCGGCGTCCAGCGTGCCGGCTGTGGAGGTCACGGTGTAGGTGGGCATGTCGGTCTCCGTTCAGTAGGTCGTCGTTCGTGCTTGCGGATTCGACGCCGGCGGCGCGCACGTCCACACCGCACCACCACCGAAGTTGTGCGTCTGCTCGACGCAGATCACGCGGGGCATCGGTGCGTAGGGACTGGGCGTGGTCCGCAATCGGCGCAGCGCGGCGCGCAGGTCGTCGACGCCGAAGATGCCGCGCTCGGTCACGATCGGCTCCACATGGACCGCCGAGCTGAAGGCCACGCCGGCCGACTCGGCGCGGATGACGTGGGCCATCCAGTCCGCGAGGACCGCGTCTGCAGGCCGGGTGTGCACCTTGATCGCGACGAAGTTGCACATCGTGCCGCCGGGGAACCAGAGCGCGGCTTCCTTGCCGAGCAATTCGGCGACGCGACTCTGTAGCCGGTTGACGGTCGGGTCTTCGCCGCGTTGTTCGTCGCCCACCTCGGCGTTGGCGATCGCCGTGCGCATCGCGGGGGTCGGTCGGCTTTCGGTATCGCTGATGAGCGGGATGAGGGGTCGTGGCGTCGGCATGGGGGTCTTCCAGTTGAGGATCGAAAGAGTGGCCCTCGTCGCGCACGCTGTCTTGGACAATCCTTACTTGGGGACGCTTCACCTGTCAGTGAACGGCCCTCGCGAACTGCCCGGGCGTCTGGCTCGTGATGCGCAGGAATTGCCGGCACAGGTGGCTCTGGTCGCTGAAGCCCGCCATGAAGGCGACCTCCACCAAGGGGTGCCCCTGACGGATCAAGAGTTTCGCGCGCTCGATGCGGAGCGCGATCAGATACGCGTGGGGGGCGAGACCGATCGAAGCCGTGAAGGCGCGGATCACCTGCGTCCCCGATACGCCGGTCTCGATGGCCAGATCGTCGATGCTGATCGACTCGGAGCAGCGGTCGTGCAGCATCTGCCGCACCAGCGAGACCGTGCGCGGTTGCGGTGTCTCGTCGGGTCCGGGCCCCGCCCGCGCGTGACGCACGAAGAGGTCGCGAAGGAACATCAGCGTCCGCGATTCGCGTTCGAGCAGATCCGCCGTTCGCTGCGACGACCGGTGCATTGCCTCGAAACGCCGGAACAGCGCCAGTTCTTCGAGCACGTGACCATCGAACGAACTGGGTGACGCGTCTTCGTCCACGAGCGCCCGTGCCCCGAGATGCTCCGACGGATAGAACATCCGGTATCGCCAGCCGCCCTCTGTTCCTGCCTTGCCTTCGTGGACCATGCCCGGATTGATCACGCACAGGGTGCCCTCGGTCATGAGCACCGGTGAGTGCCGGCCCGATCGAAAGGATTGCGCGCCGCGCTCGATCACGCCAATGGCGTAGGCATCGTGGAGATGCGGAGGGAACACGAAATCCTGTTAGTCGGCGCTGAGGTATTCCACCGACTCGACGGCATCGTCCGTCCACGTGCGAATGTCGTTGATCGGCATCAAAGCAACTCCGGTGATGGTCGCGGAGGTCGTCACGCAATGACGTGCCGCTGCCTGCGTAGCATGGACCTGCATCGAGGATGCAGCTCAGCGGGTCGTGTGGGACAAGATCACGTTCATGGTCGCGATCGTGTCGCTGGTCAACGCCGAGTCGACGCCTTCAGGTTTTCGTGCAAATGCGTCACCGACGTAGTGCCGTGAATTTGCGGGATGTTCCGGAGCGCGTTGCAGGGGCTACGCGAGCGCGACCCACCTCGGCGTCACGCCGAGAGCCGAGACCATCGCGGACAACGCGCAATCCGTCGGCGACAGAGGGCACCGGGAACGGTGTTGTTCATCAAGGCTCGCGTAGGTCGACTAGAGACCTACGCC
>Ga0209724_1001123_pt1 | contig 24901 bp, 23 predicted proteins | sample grotaG_FD_184143 | JGI IMG/M metagenome (GOLD analysis project Ga0209724, IMG submission 184143) | Glacier valley bacterial and archeal communities from Borup Fiord, Nunavut, Canada, to study Microbial Dark Matter (Phase II) -... | ecosystem: Environmental > Aquatic > Freshwater > Ice > Glacier ...
CCGGTCATGCCCGTGATGCCCGAATCGCGCGAACAGCCGGCCCCTTCGCCGTCGATGCTCGCGCCGCGCACCGCGATGCCGTTTCAACCGGGCGCGTCGCCGATGCAGCAGCGCGTACCGGTCCCCGGCGGCCTCGCGCCGCCGCCCGGCGTCAACCAGTAGACCTCGTCCGGTTCAGGTTTCCTCGCCGTCTCGACGCGTCGCGATCAGGGTCTTCGGCCCGCGCACCTGCAGCACCGGCCGGTGCGCCTCGACCGCCGTCAGCGGCGCGACCTCGACCATCGATCGCAGGCAGCGTTCGCTCAACGCCTGGTAGCCGCGCGTCCCTTCGACCTTCCACGCGAGCTCGGACTCGGTGAGCGGCCGCTTGACCTTCGCCGGCACGCCGGCGACCAGCGTCGCGGGGGCGATCTTCATCCCGGCCGGCACGAACGACGACGCAGCGACGAAGGCCCCCTCGCCCACCTCGGCCTCGTCCATCACCACCGCGTTCATCCCGACCAGCGCGTTGCGCCGGACCACGCAGCCGTGCAGGACCGCGCCGTGGCCCACGTGGCCGTCCTCCTCGATGCGCGTCACCGCGCCGGGGAAACCGTGCACGACGCAGGTGTCCTGCAGGTTCGCGCCGCGCTCCATCACGATGCGCCCGAAGTCGCCGCGCAGCGACGCGCACGGCCCGACGTAGCACGCGGGTCCGACGATCACGTCGCCGATCAGCACGGCGCTCGGATGGACGTAGGCGCTGGGGTCGACGACCGGGGTGACACCGTCGATCGAGTAGCTGGGCATGCGGAGCCTTTCGTGGCGGTGGTCGGGGACCGCGATGCCGCGATTGTGTCGTCAGAGTCGGCCGAGCGCCTCGACGATCGCGCGGCGCAGCCACGCGTTGGCCGGATTCGACTGCTGCCGCGCGTGCCACAGCACGCGCACCTCGAAGCTCGGCAGCGCCACCGGGAGGTCCACCGAACGCACGCCGGCGAAGTGCTCGAACACCTTGCCGAGCCGCGACGGCAGCGTGACGACATAGGCGTTGCCGGGGATCACGGCCGGCAGGATGCCGAAGTGCGGCACCTTGAGCGCGACGCGGCGGCGGATGCCGCGCTCGCTGAGGCTCTCGTCGATGTGCTGATGCAGGGAGTACGGCGACACGACCACGATGTGGCGTTCGGCGGCGAACTGCTTCCTCGTCATCTCGGCCCCGATGCGCGGATGGCCGGTCGACAGCAGGCAGACGTAGCGCTCGGGGAACAGCAGCTCGCTGCGCGCCGCCGGATGGCGCATCGGCAGGTTGCCGACCGCCATGTCGAGGCGGCCGGCCGACAGTTCGTCCATCACGTCGTCGACCGGCACCTGGGCGATCTCGAGGGTGGCCTCCGGCGCGAGCGCCTGCAGGTGCGCGAGCAGCGGCGGCACGAGGCAGATCGCGCCCACGTCGGACATCGCGACCCGGAACACGCGGCGCGAGGTCGACGCGTCGAAGCTCTGCGTCGACTCGACGGCGCTCTCGACGGTCGCGAGCGCATCGCGCAGGCGCTCGTAGAGCTGCTCGGCGAGCGGCGTCGGCGCGACGCCGCGGCCGCCGCGCGTGAACAGCTGGTCACCGAGCGCGCGACGCAGCCGCGCGAGCCCGTAGCTCACGGACGGCTGCGTCAGGCCCAGGCGCTCGGCCGCGCGCGACACGCTGCCCGCCTCGTAGATCGCGACGTAGAGCCTGACGAGGTTGAGGTCGAGACGTCCGGGTGCGGTGGCCTCGGTGCCCGGGTCGTTCATCGCGGGGTTCACTCTATCCATTCCATCAATTTGTAACATACGAAGTATGGGATTGATGCATCGAGTCGACGATCCTATCCTCCGCCGACGCGGATGGTTCGCGGCCGGAGTCGACACCAGCGCGGCAGCAGACCGCGCACCAACGAGGCAGACGCATGGCCGAAAGGTCGTTCAAGCAAGAAGTGGCGCAGCTGCGCCTGGGCGCCGGCGAGACGTTCGAAGGCGAAGGCATCCTCGCGGTGACCAAGGCGTTGCTGCAGTCGGGCGTGTCCTACGTCGGCGGCTACGAAGGCGCCCCGGTGTCCCACCTGATCGACGTACTGTCGGACGCCGGCGACTACCTCGCCGAGCTCGGCGTCCACGTCGAGAACTGCGCGAACGAGGCCGGCTCCGCGGCGATGCTGAGCGCGTCGATGAACTACCCGGTACGCGGTGCCATCACGTTCAAGTCGATCGTCGGCACCAACGTCGCGGCCGACGCGCTGTCGAACCTCGCGTCCGGCGGCGTGCGCGGCGGCGCGCTGATCCTGATCGGCGAGGACTACGGCGAAGGGTCCAGCATCATCCAGGAGCGCAGCCACGCGTTCGCGATGAAGTCGCAGATCTGGCTGCTCGACCCGCGGCCCCACCTGCCGCACATCGTCGACCTGGTCGAGTCCGCGTTCGAACTGTCCGAGGCGAGCAATACGCCGGTCCTGATGGAGCTGCGCATCCGCGCCTGCCACATGACCGGCAAGTTCGCCACGAAGGACAACGTCAGGCCGGCCGTGTCGACCCGCGACCTGCTGACGACGCCGCGCTTCGAGGCCGACAAGATCAGCCTGCCGCCCGCGACCTACGCGCAGGAGAAGCTGAAGATCGACGTGCGCTGGCCGGCCGCGGTGCGCTACATCGCCGAGCATCGGCTCAACGAGCGCTTCGACGGTTCGCTCGTGTCAGTCGGCATCGTCCTGCAGGGCGGCCTGTACAACGGCGCGCTGCGCGCGCTGCAGACCGCCGGCCTCGCCGACGACGACGGCCTGTCGAAGATCCCGCTGCTGGTCCTCAACGTCACCTATCCGCTGCTGCCCGACGAGATCGCGGACTTCTGCCGCGGCAAGGACGACGTGCTGGTCATCGAGGAAGGCCAGCCGGCGTTCCTCGAGCAGGCCATCAAGGCGCTGCTGCACGATGCGCGCGCCCCGACGCGCATCCACGGCAAGGACGTGTTCCCGCTCGCCGGCGAGTACATCGGCGCCGTGATGCTCGACGGCGTGACGCGCTTCGTCGAGGCCGCGCTCAGCGATCCGCTCGCGCGCGACATCCGCCGCTTCAACCTGCGCATCGACGACCTGCGCAAGCAGGCCCTGGACCTGCTCGGCAAGCCCGTGCCCGCCCGCTTCCCCACGTTCTGCACCGGCTGTCCCGAGCGGCCGGTGTTCTCCGCACTGCGGCTGCTGCAGCAGGACATCGGACCGATCCACATCAGCGCCGACATCGGCTGCCACAGCTTCGCGACGCTCGAGCCGTTCTTCGCCGGCAACACCATCCTCGGCTACGGCATGGGCCTCGCGTCGTCGGCCGGCCTCGCGCCGCTGATGAACCGCCGCGTGATCAGCATCGGCGGCGACGGCGGCTTCTGGCACAGCGGCCTGACCACCGGCGTGGCCAGCTACGTGTTCAACAAGGGCGACGGCATCCTGGTGCTTCTCAAGAACGGCTACGCGTCCGCGACCGGCCACCAGCGCATCCCGTCGAGCGGCACCAACTTCAAGGATCAGCCGGTCGCGATGGACATCGAGGCGGCACTGCGCGGCGTCGGCGTCGACTGGGTCCGCACCGTGCCGTCGTACCAGGTCGGTCGCATGATCGCCACGCTGCGCGACGCGATGGACGATCCCGTCGAAGGACTGAAGGTCATCATCGCCGACGGCGAATGCGCGCTCGCGCGGACGCGCCGCGAGAAGCCGCTGATCGCCGCGAAGCTGAAGGGCGGCGAACGCGTCGTGCGCACGCGCTTCGGCGTGGACGAGGACACCTGCACCGGCGACCACTCGTGCATCCGCCTGTCGGGCTGTCCGTCGCTGACGATCAAGTCGAACCCCGATCCGCTGCGCACCGACCCGGTCGTCGCGATCGACCACAGCTGCATCGGCTGCGGCAACTGCGGCGAGGTCGCGCACGCCGCGGTGCTCTGCCCGTCGTTCTTCAAGGCCGAGATCGTGCAAAACCCGACGTGGCTCGACCGCGCGCTGTTCCGCGTGCGCAGCGGCGTCATCCGCCGGCTGCAGGGGCGGCCGCGCCCCGCGGACGAATTCGCATGACGCGCCGCTCGATCACCGTCCTGATCGCCGCACTCGGCGGCGAAGGCGGCGGCGTGCTGACCGACTGGATCGCCGACGCGGCACGCCGCAGCGGCCTGCGCGTGCAATGCACGTCGATCCCCGGCGTCGCACAGCGCACCGGCGCCACGACCTACTACATCGAGATCGCGCGGCCCGACGACGAGACCGCGCTCGCGCTGACGCCGATGCCCGGCCTCGTCGACCTGGTCGTCGCGTCCGAACTCATCGAGGCCGCACGCGCCGTGCAGAACGGCTACGTCTCGCCGGACACGACGACGCTGATCGCATCGACCCATCGGGTCTACGCGACGTCGGAAAAGTCGGCGATGGGCGACGAGCGCTTCGACTCGGCGCGCGCGCTGAAGGCCTGCGCGACGATGGCCCGGCGCGCGATCCTGTTCGACATGCAGGCGACGATGCAGCAGTCGGGCAGCGCGATCAGCGCGGTGATGCTCGGTGCCGTCGCGGCGTCGGGCGCGCTGCCGATCGACCGTGCGGTCTTCGAGGCCGTGATCGAGCACGCGGGCATCGCGGTGAAGAGCAATCTCGCTGGCTTCGCGCGAGCGTTCGCGCGCACGCGCAACCCCGCGACGCTCGAAGGGAAGACGCGCGTCCCGAAGTCGCTCGTCGCAAACACCGATGCCGAAGGGCTGATCGAACACGTGAAGGGGTCGTTCCCGATCGAAAGCCACTACTTCGTCGAGCAGGGGATCCGGCGCCTGGTCGACTACCAGGACCTCGCGTACGCGCGCCTTTTCGTCGATCGCCTCGCGCCGGTGGCGACGCTCGAGTCGCCGATCGGCGGTCGCGAGCACGGCTACAAGCTGCTGTGCGAGACGGCGCGCCACCTCGCGCTGCGCATGTCGTTCGAGGACCTGATCCGCGTCGCCGACCTCAAGACGCGCGCCTCGCGCTTCGAGCGCGTGCGGGCCGACGTCGGCGCGAAGCCGGGCGAACCGGTCGTCATCATCGAATACTTCAAGCCCGGCCTCGAGGAGCTGTCGGGCTTCCTGCCGCCGCGCATCGCCCACCGCCTGCTCGCGTGGGCCGAGCGTCGCGGCAGGCTCGAGGCCTTCAACGTGGGCGTGCATCTGCGTACCAGCAGCGTGTTCGGTTTCGGCCTCTTGTGGACGACTGCGAAGCTGCGGATGATCCGACGCCACGGGCATCGCTACGCGATGGAACAGCGCAATATCGAGGGCTGGCTGGACGCGGTGCGCGAATGCGCGACGATCGCGTATCCGTTCGGGCTCGAGATGGCGGCCACCGCGCGGCTGATCAAGGGCTACAGCGGCACCTATCGACACGGCCTGGCGAACTTCGAGCGGATCGTCGAGACGATCGTGAAGCCGGCCATCGTCGCGCGCGAGGACGGGTCGGCGGCGCTGCGCACTGCGGCCGCGGCCGCGTTGAAGCACAGCGGCGCGGAGATCGCCACACCGGCGGCCGGCTTCAAGCCGATCGCCTTCGTCCGCCGGGGCGTGACGTCGAAGACGGAGACGGTGATCCAGCGCTAGATCGAGAGACCGGACCGCAACGATCGGTCCGACGGGAAGGAAGGAGACGAACGATGAACGACGCTGCGATGACGACTTCGGGCGGATCGATCGTGAAGGGCGCGGCGACGACACCGCTGCGCGAGATCCGCATCGGTGATGTGCTGAGCGAGGCAGCACGCCACCACGGCAGCCGGCCCGCGCTGGTCAGCGTCTGGCAGGACCGCACGCTGACGTTCGACCAGTTGCACGCCGCGGCCCGCGAGGCGGCGGCGGCGTTGCTCGCGCACGGCATCGCCACCGGCGACCGCGTCGGCGTGTGGAGCGCGAACCGCATCGAATGGATCGTCGTGCAGTACGCGACGTCGATGATCGGCGCCATCCTCGTCAACATCAACCCGGCCTATCGCGGCACCGAACTCGGCTATGTCGTCGAGCACGCCGGCTGCAAGGCCCTCTTCCTCACGCCCGGTTACCGCGGCTTCAGCTGCGTCGATGCCGCGCAGTCCGTCCGGTCCGCGTCGAAGGCGCTCGAGCATCTCGTCCTGCTCGACGACTCGACGCACGCCGACACGACGACCTGGTCCGCATTCCTCGCGCGCGCGCCCGAGATCGAGCCGGCGACGCTCGACGCCATCGCCGTCGAGGTCGACTGCCGCTCGGCTGCGAGCATCCAGTACACGTCGGGTACCACCGGTGCGCCGAAGGGCGCGACGCTGTCGCACTTCAACGTCGTCAACAATGCCGGGCAGATCGGCGCGCGCGTCGGCCTCGGACCCGACGACCGCATCTGCCTGCCGGTCCCGCTGTTCCACTGCTTCGGGATGGTGGTGGGCGTGATGAGCGCGTTCCTGCACGGCGCGGCGATCGTGTTCCCGGGCGAGACCTTCGACGCGGGCGCGTGCCTCGCCGCGACCGAGCGCGAGCGCTGCACGATGATCTACGGCGTGCCGATGATGTTCATCGCGATGCTCAACCACGCCGACTTCGATTCGTCCAAGCTCAACAGCCTGCGAGGCGGGCTGATGGGCGGCGCACCCTGCCCCGCCGAGATCGTCCGCGCGGCGATCGAGGACATGCACATGCGCGGCATCGCGCCGCTGTACGGCATGACGGAGACGTCGCCGATCTCGTTCCAGGTACTGCCCGACGACAGCTTCGAGCAGCGCGTGCAGACCGTCGGCGTCGCGCTGCCGCACGTCGAGGCCAAGGTCGTCGACCCGTCCGACGGATCGATCGTGCCGATCGGCAGCCAGGGCGAGCTGTGCGTGCGCGGCTACCTTGTGATGCTCGGCTACTGGGAGAACCCGGACGCCACCGCGCGCGCGATCGATGCGGACGGCTGGATGCACACCGGCGACCTGGCGGTGCTGCGCGAGGACCGGCACATCGCCATCATCGGCCGCATCAAGGACATGGTGATCCGCGGTGGCGAGAACATCTTCCCGCGGGAGATCGAGGAGTTCCTGCACACCCTTCCCGAAGTCGCCGAAGCACAGGTCTTCGGCATCTCCGATCCGTTGTACGGCGAGCAGCTGTGCGCATGGATCCGCCCGCGGCCCGGGGTCGCCGTGCCGGACGTCGACGCGCTGCGCGCCCGCTGCAAGGGCCGCATCGCGAGCTTCAAGATCCCGACGCTGATCCGCTTCGTCGACGAGTTCCCGACCACCGCGAGCGGTAAGGTGCAGAAGTTCCGCATGCGCGAGTTGGAGGATCAAATGCGCGAGGAGCGGATGCGCGAGGACGAACGACGGGCCGCCGCATCCACCGATCCGGTTCGCGCCTGAAGCACGAGACCCCAGGAGACCATGCCATGAACGCCGTCACCGACGCGATCCACCTGCAGCCCGACGTGCTCGCGCGTCTCGGCTACTCCGAGGACGACATCCGCGGGTGGTCCGCCGGCCCGCCGCGCGCGGGCATGGGCTGGGAGCGCGACCGCGAGGCGTTCACCGGCTTCTGGGCGGTCTCGGCCCGCCTGCTCGCGAAGCTGCCCGCGAAGGCGCAGCGCTCGCCCGAGGAGCAGACGGCCGCGCAGGCGCTGCTCGACGCGGCCCGGGCGCGCCGCGAGGCATTCCTGGCCGCGCATGTCGGCGGGGTCTACGACCTGCTGACGGACCGGCGCACGCGCTTCGTCCGTCTCGAAGAACTCGCCGCTGCGGCCGCGGCGCTGCTGCCCGGCCTGGTGCCCGACGCGGCCACGCTGGCCGCGGAGAACGCGCGCACGCAGAGCGCCAAGGACGGCCACGAGATCGACCAGGGCATCCTCTTCGCGCACATCCTCGCCGATCGCGACTGCGGCCTTCACCTGTGCCACACGATGCTGCTGCCGCATCCGAAGTCGTTCGCGCTCCTCGACGCGTTCGCACGCACGGGCGCGGCCGATCTCGGCAACGTCTTCGTCGAACGCGAAGGCCGCACCGCGATCGCCAACCTGCGCAACCTCAAGTACCTCAACGCCGAGGACGAGAGCACGGTGGAGGGGCAGGAGATCGCGGTCGACCTGTGCACGCTCGACGACGTCAGCGAGATCGCCGTCATGCGCGGCGCCAGGTTCGAGACCGGCAAGTACGCCGGCAAGCGCGTGTACTGCACCGGCATCAACCTCACCCACCTCTACCACGGCAAGGTCTCGTACCTCTGGTACCTGAACCGCGAGCTCGGCTGGATCAACAAGGTGTTCCGCGGCGTCGCCTATCCGGACCGCTCGCCCGACGAGATCCTCGGCGAGACGCGCGAGAAACTGTGGGTCTCCGCGGTCGACGCGTTCGCGATCGGCGGCGGCTGCCAGTACCTGCTGGTGATGGACGTCAACGTCGCCGCGAGCAACGCGTACCTGACGCTGCCGGCGCGCAAGGAGGGCATCGTGCCGGGCGCCGCCAACCTGCGCCTGCCGCGCTTCGTCGGTGACCGCGTCGCGCGCCAGGCGGTGATGATGGAGCGGCGCATCGACTGCGACAGTCCGGAGGGCCGGATGCTCTGCGACCACATCGTCGCGCCCGACGAGATGGACGCGACGGTGGCGAAGATCGCCGACGCGATCACGCGTTCGGGCGTCGTCAGCGCGTCGAGCAACCGCAAGGCGTTCCGCGTCGCGCACGAGCCGCTCGACGCGTTCCGCCGCTACATGGCGGTGTATGCGCGCGAGCAGGCGTACTGCCACTTCAGCCCGGCGCTGATCCGCAATCTCGAGCAGTTCTGGAACGCCCAGAACCGCAAGGTCGTTTGAAGGGAAGACGAGCATGAAGGAAAGCCTGAAGGTCGGCGCCGAACACGTCGCCACGCTGAAAGTCGACGCCGACCGCACGATCGCCTTCATGGGCGATGCGCTGCGCGTCTACGCCACCCCGTCGATGGTGCTCGACGTCGAGCGGACCTGCCGCTCGCTGCTCGTCGAGCATCACGACGCGGGCGAGGATTCGGTCGGTGCCCGCGTCGAGATCGACCACCTCGGTCCGACGCTGCTCGGGCAGCACGTCAGCGTGAAGGCACGGGTCGTCGAGTTGGCGCTGCCGCGCGTGGTGTTCGAGGTCGAGGTGGCCGACGAGCTCGACGTCGTGGGACGCTCGAAGCACGTCCGCTTCGTCGTCGACACCGCCAGGCAGGGCGAGCGGCTGGCGAAGAAGGCCGCGCGCGTGAAGGCCGCCGCCGGTGGATGAAGCGCGTGCCGTGCCCGCGAACCTCGCCGACACGTTCGACATCCTGCGGCTCGACGCGGCGTTCTACGAAAACCCTTTCCCGACCTACCGCGCGCTGCGCGAGCACGACCCCGTCAAGCGGCTGCCGAACGGCTCGGTGTTCCTCACCCGCTACGCCGACCTGGTCGCGGTCTACAAGGACACCCAGCGCTTCAGCTCCGACAAGCGCGAGGAGTTCGGGCCGAAGTATCCGGGCGTCGACGGCAGGCCCTCGCCGCTGTTCGCGCACCACACGACCAGCCTAGTGTTCAACGACCCGCCGCTGCACACCCGCGTTCGCCGCCTCATCGCCGGCGCGCTGACGCCCAGGCACATCGCCGCGATGGAGCCCGCGCTGGACGCGCGCGTCGCGTTTCTCCTCGACGCGATGGACCTTCGCGCCCGACGCGGCGAGGCCGTCGACCTGATCGAGGACTTCGCGTCGGCGATCCCGATCGAGATCATCGGCAACCTGCTCGCGATCCCGCACGCCGAACGCGCGCCGCTGCGCGACTGGTCGCTGGTCATCCTGGGCGCGCTCGAGCCCGTGCTCACGGCGGATCAGCTGGCGGCTGGCCATCGCGCGGTCGCGCAGTTCCTCGACTACCTCGTGACGCTGATCGCCGATCGTACGGTCCATCCGGGCGATCCGGAGGTCGACGTGCTGTCGCGCCTGATCGCGGGCGAAGGGGGCGACAAGCTGACCGCGGACGAACTGATGCACAACTGCATCTTCCTGCTCAACGCCGGTCACGAGACGACCACCAACCTCATCGGCAACGGGCTGGTCGCGCTGACCGAATGGCCCGACGAGCGGGCGCGCCTGATCGCGGATCCCGCGCTGATCAACAAGGCGATCGAGGAGTTCCTGCGCTTCGAGAGCTCGAACCAGCTCGGCAACCGCATCACCACCGAGACCGTCGAGATCGGCGGCGTGACGCTCGCGCCGCGAACGCCGGTGCACCTGTGCATCGGGGCGGCCAATCGCGATCCGGCGCAGTTCCCCGACCCGGATCGCCTCGACGTGGGACGCGCGCCGAACCGGCACCTGGCGTTCGGTTCAGGCCCGCATCAATGCGTGGGACTGGCCCTGGCGCGCCTCGAGGGACGCGTGGCGGTCGGTCGTTTCCTCGCGCGCTTTCCCGCGTATCGCCTCGCCGGGCTGCCGGTGCGCGGTGGCCGTGCCCGCTTTCGGGGGTTCCTCCATGTGCCTGCCCGGCTCGCGTAAGCGAGCGGGATGCCGTTGCGCGAGATCGGGCGGACGCGTGATGCGTCACCGTCCGACCGAAGCAGAGCGCCGCCGATGGGCGCTCACCGAGCGGCCTACTCGGCGCGCTGGTCCGGGAAGCCGAAGTCCGAATCGTTCGAGCCGTGTTGCGGTTCCTTCGGCTTGCGCAACGCCGGCTTGACCGGCGACACGCGCGGCGCGCGGGCGAGGTAGTCGCGGGCGCTGCTGTATTCGGACCCCATGCGGATCTCGTCGTCCGGGGGAACCTCGGTGGTGATTGCGGGTTTCATGATCGGCCTCGGGGGGGGTGGCGATACCGACTTGGCGTGTCGTCGATCGCTGTCGGCTGCGCCATCGACGTGATCCTGACGGTAGGTCGCCGGCCGCGTCCACCCCTATAGGCGAAAGCCGCAATCGCCGGCCCGTCGCGCCGCCGCGACGCGCGCAACGTGGTCGCTTGTCCGACAGCCCTTTCGGCGCTCCTCGTCCCTGTCGCCCTCGACCGGCGAACAGAATGATCGCAGCGACCCGAGGCCAGCCGGCCTCGAGTCGCCGCACATTCCAGGAGACGACCCCATGAGCAGCAGCACTCTCGACCTGTCCGGCGAAGAAGAGCCCGTCACCGGCCTCGGTCACGGCACTCGGGCCCTCGGCCCGAGCGACAGTTCCGACACCGGCAGCGACGTGGTCGGCGGCCCGGGGATGGACGAAGGATTGTCCGACGAACAGGCACGCCGCATGCCGCTGTCGACGACCCACGGTGCCGGCCGCGACCTCGGTGACGCCGAACTGGACTCGGACAGCGACCGTACAGGGACCGGGGAGCGCGGATCGTCGGGCCTGGACACGTCGCCGGTCGACCAGCAGACGTCGCTGCGACCGGGCATCGAGTCGGCAGCCGACGAACTCGACGATCCTGACGCGATCGACGCGATCGACGCCGAGACGGAGCGCAAGGAAGGCAGCGCGTCGGTGTCCGACGGCGCGACCTGACGAGAGCGTCGCGCGCTACTTCGGGCGCGGCGGTTCGAGCGTGTCGCTTGCCATGCGATGACGGCCCGCCCGGACGTCACGCACGGTCTTGATCACGCCCCGGGCCACGTTGCGCACCTCTTCCTGGAAAGCCTTGTCGGCATCCAGGGTCTGGTGACTCGTCGCGTAGGGCTCGTAGTAGCCGACGTAGCGATCCAGCCGCGACATCGAGCCGGCCTCGATGAGGCCCATCCAGTCGAGCCAGTCGCACAGCGAGCGCCGCACGCCCTCGATCCCGGCCACGTCGCCATGCACGACGACGCCGTACACGCGGCCTGCGAGATGCTTGGGGTAGTCCCATCCGGCCAGTTCGAGCTTCTTCGCCTCCACGGCCTTCTTGCCGTGGGTCGACGTCGGATCGGGATTGCCGCCGTCGGCGCACACCAGCCGGTCGATCATCGACTTGAGCACGCTCGGCGACTGGTACCAGTGCACCGGCGTGACGAAGACCACCGCGTGCGCGGCGGTCCAGCGCTCGTAGATCTCGGCCATCCAGTCGTTGACCTGCGCGGTGGCGTGGTTGGGGTAGCAGCTGCACGGCCAGTGGCATAGCGGCATGGCGGTCGACACGCATCCCTTGCAGGGGTGGATCTTCCGCTCGAACTCGTTGGTCTGCAGGCTGAGATCGAGCAGGTCGACCTCCATGCGTTCGGCCTCGATCTGCTTCTGCACGATCTTCGCCAGCCGCCAGGTCTTCGACATCTCGCCCGGGCAGGACCCGTCGTTGCGCGGCGATCCGCAGATCACCAGCACGCGCGACTTCGTCGACTTTCGCTTGCGGATCGTGTCGAGCTTGCGCAGCCGGTCGCGGTTGGCCCGCCACTCGACCGACAGCTCGTAGTCGGGGTCGGCGAACCCGGGGCCCGCCTTCGCGGTCTTCGGCGACTTGCGCCCTTCCTTGTAGCCGTCCCACGCGACGCGTTCGAGCTTCGCGATCTCGGGCCGCAGCGCATCGAACGCCGGGTCGTAGAAGCGGGTGTCGAAGCGCTTGCGGAATTCCTCGCGGCTCAGGAAATGGGCGACCTGCCCTTCGACGACCTTCGGGTTGCTGCCGGCTTGCTTTGCCATGGATGCCTCGACTCGTGGAGCCCAGACACTAAGCGCCCGGGCCGACCGCGCATCTCGGACACCGTCGCAAGCCACGCTAGGATGAGAAACAGTCCGATAGGACGGGCCGGGTGGCTCGCCTTAACTGGCGCACCGTCCGGATCGGTACCGCCGGACCGACTCTCCCACCCGAAAGGAATCGTCCATGAAGTTCATCGTCCTGTGGTTGCTCGGCGTCCCGTTCGGCCTCCTCATCCTGCTGAAGATCTTCGGGGTGTTCTGATCATTCGAACACCGACCGCTCGAGCACGATGCGCTCGAGCGGATCGGTGTGGCGGCTCAGGGCCTCGGCCACCTTGTGGATCTGCTGCAGATGGGCGTTGTACGCGTTGATCAACGCCGTCTCGTCGAGGCCGGTGTCCCCGGCCAGGTGCTCGAGCGCCCCGCGCGTGAGCAGGAAGTGATGTTCGCGGCCATGGAACTCGTGCCCGAAATTGATCCCGCCGTCTTCCACCTTGTGTTTCATGCTGCCCTCTCCGTATGAGTCCGCGACAGGCGGATGATGCACCTCAACGTGCGGGGAGCACGGTGCCGCGACACTCGCCGAAGCCGATGCGCCGTGCACCACTCCTTTCGCACCAAGCCCTGAAGACGACCGTATCGCCATCCTCGAGGAAGGTCCGCGTCTCGCCGTTCGCCAGCGTGATCGGTTTCTTGCCGCCGTCGACGAGCTCGATCAGCGCGCCGGCCTCCGAGGCCGTCGGCCCCGACGCCGTGCCGCTGCCGAACAGGTCGCCGGGCATCAGCCGGCACCCGTTGATCGTGTGGTGCGCGACCATCTGCCCGACCGTCCAGTAGGAGTGCCGGAAGCTCGTCCGCGTGAGCTTCATCGCGGGCGCGTGCGCCGCGTCCGAACGCGCGGTCGACAGGCTCGCCTCGAGCTGGATGTCGAAGGCGCCCTCCTCCCGCACCGTCGGCGCGTCCAGGTAGGGCAGCGGCTGCGGATCCCCGTCGGCGCGCTGCCAGGTCGTGCGGAACGGCGCCAGCGCCTCGGCGGTGACGATCCACGGCGAGAGGGTCGACGCGAAATTCTTCGCGAGGAAGGGCCCGAGCGGCTGGTACTCCCAGGCCTGGATGTCGCGCGCCGACCAGTCGTTGAGCAGGCACAGGCCGAACACGTGGTCGTCCGCCGACGCGATCGGGATCGGCCGGTCGTTGCCGCCGCCGATGAAAATGCCGACCTCGAACTCGTAGTCGAGGCGCTTGCTCGGGCCCACGCTTGGCGTGTCGGCACCCGGCGGCATCGTCTGGCCGACCGGGCGATGGAAGGACTCGCCGCTGACGCCGATGGTCGACGAACGACCGTGATAGCCGATCGGGACCCACTTGTAGTTCGGCAGCAGCGGCGCGTCGGGCCGGAACAGCTTGCCGATGTTGGTCGCGTGAAAGACCGACGCGTAGAAGTCGGTGTAGTCGCCGATGCGCGCCGGCAGCGCCATCTCCACGTCGGCCTGCGACACGATGCAGGACTCCAGTGCCGACGCGTCGGCCGAGCCGTTGCGCAGTGCGCGCGACAGCGCCAGGCGCAGCGCGGACCAGACCGCAGGGCCCTTGCCCATCAGCCCGTTCAGCGTCGTCGCCGCCGGATCGTCGAGCGCAGCAACGATCGCTTCGGCCAGGGCGGACGACGTCTTCGAAGCGGCCGCGAGGTCGAGCACGGCCTCGCCGATCGCGACGCCGATCCGGAAGGCGTCCGTCGCCTCGCGCTTGCGGAACACGCCGAACGGCAGGTTCTGGATCGGGAAGTCGGTGTCGAGCGCGTTGGCCGAGGCGACCCAGCTGAGCAGGGACGGATCGTGCGTTTCGTTGAGCGTCGTCATCACGGTGCTTTGAAGTTGTTCCTGAGTCCCTGCCAGCACTCGAAATACTCGGCCTGCAGTTGCGAAGTCTCGAGCGCGAAGCGGGTGGGATGCAGGATCGCGGGCGTCTCGAACATGAAGGCCATCGTGTCCTGGATGTAGTCGGGCTTGCTCGTGTCGCTCTGCGACGCCTTGTCGAACGTGCCCGCATCGGGGCCGTGACCCGTCATGCAGTTGTGCAGCGACGCGCCGCCGGGTACGAAGCCCTCGGCCTTCGCGTCGTAGGCACCGTGGATCAGCCCCATGAACTCGCTGGCGAAGTTGCGATGGAACCAGGGCGGCCGGAACGTGTCCTGCGCGGCCAGCACGCGCGGCGGGAAGATCACGAAATCCAGCGAGTCGACGCCCGCGACCGCCGACGGCGACTGGAGCACGAGGAAGATCGACGGGTCCGGGTGGTCGTAGCTGATCGAGCCGATCGTGTTGAAGCGGCGCAGGTCGTACTTGTACGGCGCGTAGTTGCCGTGCCACGCGACGACGTCGAGCGGCGAATGATCGATCCCGGCCGACCACAGCCGGCCGCCGAACTTGGCGACCAGCTCGAACGATCCGTCCACCTCCTCGTAACGCGCGTTCGGCGTGAGGAAGTCGCGCGGGTTGGCGAGGCCGTTGGAGCCGATCACGCCGAGATCCGGCAGGCGCAGCAGCTCCCCGTAGTTCTCGCAGACGTAGCCACGCGCCTCGTCGGCCAGCAGCTCCACACGGAAGCGCACGCCGCGCGGCACGACGACGATCTCCTGCGGCTCGACGTCGAGCGTGCCGAGTTCGGTCGCGAGGCGCAGCGCGCCGTCCTGCGGGACGATCAGCAGCTCGCCGTCGGCGTCGTAGAAGAAGCGCCCTTCCATCGAGCGGTTCGCCGCGTACAGGTGGATGCCGCAACCGGCGTTGCCGGCAAATGTCGTCAGCCCCTGCACGAAGTCGGTGGGCGCCGACGGCATCGGCAGCGGGTTCCAGCGCAGCTGGTCGGGCGGCGTCGCAACCTCGTCGAAGCGGCTCTTCAGCAGGCCGCCGTCGATCTCGACGAAGGGCCGGTGCACGGCCGCCGGCCGGATGCGATAGAGCCACGAGCGCCGGTTGTGGCTGCGCGGCGCGGTGAACGCGGTGCCCGACAGCTGCTCGGCATAGAGGCCGTGCGCGACACGCTGCGGCGAGTTGCGGCCGACCGGCAGCGCGCCGGGCACCGCCTCGGTGGCGAACTCGTTGCCGAAGCCGGACTGGTAGGTCAGTTCGGACGTGACGGACGCGGGATGGAGGACGGTCGCGGTCATGGGTTTCCTTTCAGTGCGCGGCGTCGGCCCGCACGCCGTCGCGGGCATGCCGCATCGCCTCGCGCAGGACGTCCGCGTCGCCGATGTGGTTCGCCAGCAGCAGGATCAGCTTGCAGTTCACGAGCTCGCTCTCTTCGCGCGTGAGGTCGCGGTGCGCGTCGATCAGCGCCTCGTAGAAATCGTCGGGGCGCTCGAGGTTGGGTTCGATGTTCAGGACAGTCCGCATGGCATCCGGTTCAGTCGTTGCAGGTGGCTCGCGCGAGCGCGGCGCGCACGTCGTCCGCGGTCCAGGTCCGCCAGCGGGCGCAGACGTGCTGGTCGGGACGGATCAGGTAGGCGGTGCCCGGTGTCGCGTCGTAGCGGGCGGCGACGCGACCGTCGCGATCGTGCACCGCGCCCGGCGCGACCACGACGATGCGCAGCGGGACGGACAGGTCGCCGAGCGATGCGGCCTGCGCGGCTTCGCCGAAGCACAGCAGAGTGAACTCCTCGCCCAGGTGGTCGAGCAGCCAGCCGTCGCCTCCGTCGGCGACCACCGGCGCGTCGACGCAAGTCGCGCCCGGCAGCATCGCGCCGGCGAAGGGGTCGCGGTCGGGGGTGTTCAACGCCGACGCGGCGAGCGTCGCCGGCACCGACAGCCGGCCGCTGTTGACCAGCCGGCGCGCGAACGGATGGTCGGCCGCGAGGCGCAGCACCGCATCGCGGAAGGTCTTCGAGACCTCGCTCTTGGGCGTGATGAAGTCGGTCGAGCGCGTGCTGTTGAGGATGTTCTCGTCGGCCGCATCCACGCGCTCGGTGTCGTAGCTGTCGAGGAGTCGGTCGGGCGCCCTGCCCTGCAGCACCAGCCGCATCTTCCACGCGAGGTTGTCCGCGTCCTGCACGCCGGAGTTGGCGCCGCGCGCGCCGAACGGCGACACGCCGTGCGCGGCGTCGCCGGCGAACAGCACCCGACCGTGACGGAAGCGTTCCATGCGCAGGCACGCGAAGGTGTAGACGCTCATCCACTCGAAGGTGAAGCCAGCTTCGTCTCCATCGTCACCCTCTCCTCCGTTCTGCGCGAGCAGCGCCCGCACGCGGGCGGCGACCCTCTCCGGTTCGCGCTCGGCGACCGGGTCGGCGTCCCAGCCGAGCTGGAAGTCGATGCGCCAGACGTCGTCGGGCTGCCGATGAAGCAGCACCGACTGGCCGCGATGGAACGGCGGGTCGAACCAGAACCAGCGTTCGGCGGCGAAGCGCGCCGAGGTCTCGGGCTTCATCTTGACGTCGGCGATCAGGAAGCGGTCACGGAACGAATGCCCCTCGCTTTTCAGGCCGAGCAGGCCGCGCATCGGCGAGCGCGAGCCGTCGCAGGCGATCACGTAGTCGCACGCGAGGCGGTACGGCCCGTCGGGGGTCTCGATCGTCAGCAGGGCCTGCGTGCCGTCCTGCTCGAGACCGACCACGCGGTTCTTCCAGCGCAGGTCGATGTCCGGCTCGGCCGACGCCCGCTCGAACAGGAAGCCCTCGACGTAGTACTGCTGCAGGTTGATGAAGGCAGGCCGCCGGTGACCGGGCTCCTCGAGCAGGTCGAAGCGATAGACCAGTCCGTCCTGGAAGAACACCTTGCCGACGTTCCACGACACGCCCTTGTCGACCATGCGGTCGCCGCAGTCGAGGCGGTCCCAGATCTCGAGCGTGCGCTTGGCGAAGCAGATCGCCCGCGAGCCGGTCGACAGCGTGTCGTCGTCGTCGAGCACGACGACCGGGATACCCTGGCGCGCGAGGTCGATGGCGCAGGTCAGCCCGACCGGGCCGGCGCCGACCACAACCACGGGGCGACGCACCGGCGCGTCGGCGGCCTGGTCCGGCGAGCGCCGGTAGGCGAAGGTCAGGCTCTGGTAGTCGAGCGGCATGACAGGGGGAGCCGTGGCGGCCCCGAGAAGTTCAGCCTTCGAGCGCTTCCCACATGGCCTGGTCGCGCTCGGCGGTCCACACGCGGGGATCGGGATACTTCGTCGCGAGATCGTAGGCGCGCGTCACGTCGAACGGCATGCAGTGGTCGAAGATCACCCAGTGGCCGTACTTGGGCTTGAGCTTCGCGTAGGTTTCCTTGTAGGTGGCGCCTAGGTCCTTGCCGCTCTGCGCCGCGCTCTTCACCGCCGCGTAGAGCTCGGAGATGAATGCCCGCGTGCCGGCCAGCCCTTCGGCGACTTCGGCCGGCGTCTTCAGCGCGGCGCCACGGCCCGGGACCAGGGCCGACGGCTGCAGCGCCGCGACGGCGTCGAGCGTCGTCGGCCAGTCCTCGAAGTAGCTGTCGCCGGCGTAAGGCGTGGCGCCGAACTCGACGAGGTCGCCGGACAGCAGCGTCTTCTCCGCGGGCAGCCAGACCACCGTGTCGCCCTTGGTGTGACCCCGCCCGAGCTGCATCAGCTTGACCTCGAGCTTGCCGAGCCACAGCGTCATCGTGCCCTGGAAGGTCATCGTGGGCCAGGTCAGGCCCGGCACGCTCTCGACCGACTGGAACAATCGCGGGAAGCGGCCGATCTCGCTCGCCATGTCCGCCTCGCCGCGCTCGACGATCAGGTCGTAGGTGTCCTGGCTGGCGATGATCTCGGAGGCGTCGTAGGCCGACGCGCCGAGCACGCGCACCGCATGGTAGTGGGTCAGCACGACGTACTTGATCGGCTTGTCGGTGACGGTGCGGATGCGGCGGATGACGTCGGCCGCCATCACCGGCGTGGCCTGCGTGTCGGCCACCAGCACCGCGTCGTCGCCGATGACGATGCCGGTGTTCGGGTCGCCCTCCGCCGTATAGGCCCACGCATGCTCGGACAGCTGCTCGAAGGTGACCTTCTTCTCTTCGAGGTCCGCCTGCGAGGCGAATGTCTTCTGGGTCGTCATCGTCGTCTCCGTGCCTATTCGGCTTCTGGAGCGACATCATCGCCCCGAACGGCGGATCGTATGCGATGATTAGTTTTAGGTCAATTTGTTGGCAATGAGGCAATTCATGCACGCGCGCCGGATATTCCCATGACCAAGCCGCAACGCGGGATCCAGTCGATCGAGGTCGGCGGACAACTGCTGCTCGCGCTGGCCGCCGCGGGGCGTGCGATGGCGCTCGGCGAACTCGCGCGCGAAGGCGGCATGGACGCGTCGAAGGCCCACCGCTACCTGGTCAGCTTCGGCAAGCTCGGGCTGGTGCGCCAGGACGCGCGCTCCGGCACCTACGACCTCGGGCCGCTCGCCGCGCAGATCGGGCTGGCGGCACTGCAGCGCCTCGACCCGCTGCGCGAGGCGACCCGCGCCGCCGAGGCGCTGGTGGCGCGCATCGGCCACACCGTGGCCATCGCCGCGCACGGCCATCTCGGCCCGACGGTCGTGCGCATCGAGGAGTCGGTCCATGCACTGCACGTCAACATGCGCACCGGCACCGTGATGTCGCTGCTCAATACGGCGACGGGCCTGTTGTTCTCGGCCTGGCTGCCCGAGGCCGTGGTCGCCCACATGCTGGAACAGGAGGCGATCCGCCTCTACGGCAGCGACCCGCGCACGCGGCCGTCCGACGCGGCGCTGCGTCGCACGCTCGACGAGGTGCGGCGGCACGGCCTTGCGCGCGCGGTCGGCAAGCCCATCCCGGGGATCAACGCGCTGAGCGCGCCGGTGTTCGATTTCGACCGGAAGATCGTCCTGGCGATCACGGCCCTCGGACCGTCGGGAACCTTCGATGCGGCGTGGGACGGCGAGCTCGCGCGGGCGGTCCGGCAGTGCGCCGAGACGCTGTCGCGGCAACTGGGCGGCGATCCGCGTGTCGTCAGCGTCCCTTGACGTGGGCGGGCTGCGGGATCAGCGGCAACGGGGCGGGCCCGTGGCGCGAGACCAGGTCTAGCGTGCCGACCAGCCGCTGGTGGGCCAGGTCGAACTCGTCGAGCAGGGGCACGACCTCTTCGGGACTCGGGTCGCCCTTGCACAAGGCTTCGGCCGCGCGCAGGACACGGAGCCGCACGGCGCCGTGCCCCCGGATCGCGAAACGCAGCAAGTCATAGGCATCGGCCACGTGGCGTCTCCTGTAGTTTGATCAAGAGGAATACGCCACATCCGCACGGGAAGTTTCATCGTCCTATGCATCTCAGCGACCGTCCTACAACTGTCGCAAAGTCGGGCAATCGGTCACTTCCGCGGCTTGCGTCGCTGGTCGAGTTCCGCGATCAGCGCCCGCGCCTCGTCGCCTTCGGGGATCGGCCGGCCGCTGTCGCGCCATTCCACGGCGCTCTTGAAGCCCTCGACCTCCGCGTGCCGGCGAAACCACAGGCCGTCGGGAGCGTGGCGCGTGATGCCGTCGAAGACGGTGGCGAACATCTGCGTCTGCTCGAGCCCCATCGACAGCATCGCCTGATTGACGACCAGCTTGTGCATGGCGAGCTGCGAACGCGGCACGCCCGAGATGCGCTGCGCGAGCTTGAAGGTCGCGTCCTCGAGTTCGCTCTCGGGCACCGAGATGTTGGCCAGGCCCCAGTCGGCGGCCTTCTTCCCGTCGATCAGGTCGCCGGTGAACATCATCTGCTTCGCGCGCGCCGGTCCGAGCCGGTAGGTCCACATCGCGGTGGTCGGACAGCCCCACACGCGGGTCGGCATGTAGCCGATCTTCGCGTCGTCGGCCATGACGAGCAGGTCGCAGCACAGCGCGATGTCGCTGCCGCCCGCGATCGAATAGCCGTGCACCTTCGCGATGGTCGGCTTGCGCGAGCGCCACAGCGCCATGATCCCGTGCGTGCTGTCCTTCATCGCCGCGTAGTCGACCATCGGATCCCACGGCGTCTTCTCCTGCCGGTTCGGATGGTCGCTGCCGTCGGCCGGGCTCTCTTCGGCGTACTCCTGCATGTCGAAGCCCGCGCAGAACGCCCGGCCCGCGCCCTGGACGATGACGACGTGGACCTCGTCGTCGCGTTCGGCCCACTGGATCGCGGCCGCGATCTCGTCGGGCATCGCGCTGTTGATGGCGTTGAGCTTCTCCGGCCGGTTCAGGGTGAGCCGCGCGATGCGCGGCTCGACGGGGTCCTTGTCGATCTTGAGCGTGCTGAATGTCGGCATGTCGTCTTCTCGTGGTTGAAGGTCTCCAGCCCGGAGTCTAGCGAGAGGAGGGCGACCGCTGCAGGTCCGAAGCGCTTGTCAAGCGCGACGTTCGGTCGCAGCGGAATGACGCTTGCTGACAACAACCGATTGCCCGCACGACGCGAATCGTTCAATGTCTGTCGGCCTCGCGCGCGGGATGCGGGTCGCAGGGAAGGAGAAGTCGTGGCATCGACCACGACCGCTGTCGCAGGACACCACGAACGACCTCCAGCCTCGCAGACCCGACGGACCGGGCGCCCCGTATCGAATGGAGCGGTGATGCAACATCCCCTGAAGGATCTGCTGGCGGCTGGCGCGGACGACGCGCCCGCCCTCTCCGCGCCGTCGCGCGCCCCGCTGACCTTCGGCGCGCTGCGCACGCTGATCGCGGACACGCTCGCGTCGCTCAACGGCCTGGGCATCGGCCGCAACGACCGCGTCGCGATCGTGCTGCCCAACGGTCCTGAGATGGCGACCTGCTACATGGCCTGTGCGAGCGGCGTGGCCAGCGCCCCGCTCAATCCGGCCTACCGTGCCGACGAGTTCGAGTTCTACCTGTCGGACCTGCACGCGAAGGCGTTGATCGTCGACCAGGGCAGCGCCTCGCCGGCCATCGAGGTCGCGACCCGGCTCGGCGTGCGCTTGATCGACCTGGTGCCGACGACCGATGCGGGCGCCGGCAGCTTCACGCTGAAGCCCCGTGAAGCCGGCGGCACGCCGACCACCACAGGCGGATACGCCGGCCCCGACGACGTCTCGATGGTGCTGCACACCTCGGGCACCACGTCGCGACCCAAGATCGTGCCGTTGTCGCAGGGCAACCTCGCCGCGTCGGCGACGCACATCCGGCGCACGCTGCAGTTCGTGTCCACCGACTGCGGCCTGAACATCATGCCGCTGTTCCATATCCACGGCCTGATCGCCGGCGTGCTGGCGCCGCTGGCGGCGGGCTCGCAGGTGTTCTGCACGCCCGGCTTCAACGCGCTCAAGTTCTTCGGCTGGATGGACGAGGCGCATCCCACCTGGTACACGGCCGTGCCGACGATGCACCAGACCATCGTCGCGCGCGCCTCCAAGAACGCCGACGTCATCGGCCGCAACCCGCTGCGCTTCATGCGATCGTCGTCGTCGTCGATGCCGCCGCAGGTCATCAAGGAGCTCGAGGACATCTTCCACGCGCCGCTGATCGAGTCGTACGGCATGACGGAGGCGACCCACCAGATGGCCAGCAATCCGCTGCCGCCCGCCGAGCGCAAGCCCGGCACCGTCGGCGTCGCCGCGGGTCCCGAGATCGCGATCATGGACACCACCGACGGCAGCCTGCTCGAACGCGGCGGCACCGGCGAGATCGTGATCCGCGGTCCGAACGTCACGAAGGGCTACGAGAACAACCCGAAGGCGAATGAAGAAGGCTTCGCCGACGGCTGGTTCCGCACCGGCGACCAGGGCGTGATGGACGCCGACGGCTACATCAGCATCACGGGCCGGCTCAAGGAGATCATCAACCGCGGCGGCGAGAAGATCAGCCCGCGCGAGGTCGACGAGATCCTGATGGACCACCCGGCCGTCGCGCAGGTGGTGTGCTTCGGCATGCCGCACGACAAGCTCGGCGAGGAAGTGGCCGCGGTCGTCGTGGTCCGCGAGGGGCAGACGGTGACCGAACGCGAGCTGCAGACCTTCGTCGCCGGCCGTGCCGCCGACTACAAGGTCCCCAAGAAGATCCTGTTCATGGACGAGATCCCGAAGGGCGCGACGGGCAAGCTGCAGCGCATCGGCCTCGCGCAGAAGCTCGGACTGGGATGAACGGCTGACCGTTCCGGTCGCACGGACAATCGATCGATTCGAAGAGGAGACACCCTTGCAGCTCTTTGCGCACATCCTGGTCCCGACCGACGGCTCGCCGCTGTCGCGGGCCGCGGCCGAACGCGCGGTCGACATCGCCGCGGCGATGAAGGCCCGCGTGACCTTCTTCCACGCCCGACCCGAGAAGCGCCAGAGCTTCTTCGGCGGCGAAGGCGGCGGCTACGTCGACCAGATGCCGCGCGAGGAATTCGAGCGCCAGGCGCTGGCACAGGCCGAGCAGTTCATCGACTCGCTCGAGGCCATCGCGAAGTCCGAAGGGGTGGCGAGCGACCGTGTCATCGGCGAAGCCGGCGCGCCCTACGAAGGGATCATCGCCGCGGCGACGAAGGGCGGCTGCGACCTGATCGTGATGGCCTCGCACGGACGCCGCGGCATCAAGGCGATGATCCTCGGCAGCGAGACGCAGAAGGTGCTGACGTACTCGAAGATTCCGGTGCTGGTGTACCGCTAGCATCCCGTCCCTCTTTCCTCATTCCTCGTCCAACCAACGCGCAGGAGAACGTCATGGCTTCCGCTTCGAACGACACGGTGATCCCACCACCGTCCGCGCCGTCGCAGCGCTGGGTCCAGCTCGTCATCGGCATCGTCTGCATGTCGATGATCGCCAACCTGCAGTACGGCTGGACGCTGTTCGTCAACCCGATCCAGGACAAGTACGGCTGGAGCAAGGCCGCGATCCAGGTCGCGTTCACGATCTTCGTCGTCACCGAGACCTGGCTCGTGCCGATCGAGGGCTACCTCGTCGACCGCTTCGGCCCGCGGCCGGTGACGCTGTTCGGCGGCCTGCTGGTCGGCATCTCGTGGGTGATGAACGCGTATGCCGACTCGCTGACGATGCTCTATATCTCGGCCGCCATCGGCGGCACCGGCGCCGGCGCGGTCTATGGCACCTGCGTGGGCAACGCGCTGAAGTGGTTCCCCGATCGTCGCGGTCTGGCCGCGGGGCTCACCGCGATGGGCTTCGGCGCCGGGTCGGCGCTGACCGTGATCCCGATCGCGGCGATGATCAAGGCGCAGGGCTACGAGGCGACCTTCCTCAAGTTCGGCATCGCGCAGGGCGTCGTGGTGTTCGTCCTCGCCCTCTTCCTGATGTCGCCGAAGGCCGGCTACGCGGTGCCGACGTCGAAGCAGATGGCGCAGTGGGCGAGCCGCCGTGACTACACGCCGGCGCAGATGCTGACGACGCCGGTGTTCTGGATCATGTACCTGATGTTCGTGATGATGGCCGCCGGCGGCCTGATGGCCACCGCGCAGCTCGCGCCGATCGCGAAGGACTTCAAGATCGCCGACATCCCGGTCAGCCTGATCGGCATCACGTTGCCGGCGCTGACCTTCGCGCTGTCGATCGACCGCGTGCTGAACGGCGTCACGCGACCGTTCTTCGGCTGGGTGTCCGACAAGATCGGCCGCGAGAACACGATGTTCATCGCGTTCTTCCTCGAAGGCGTCGGCATCCTCGCGCTCAGCAAGTACGGCCAGGATCCGGTGCTTTTCGTGATCCTCACCGGCATGGTGTTCTTCGCGTGGGGCGAGATCTACAGCCTGTTCCCGGCGACCTGTGGCGACACCTACGGCTCGCGCTACGCCGCGGCCAACGCCGGGCTGCTGTACACGGCGAAGGGCACCGCCGCGCTGCTCGTGCCGCTGACGAGCGTGCTCGCCGCGAGCGGCGGCTGGAGCGCCGTGTTCATCACGGCGAGCGTGATGAACCTGTTCGCAGCCTTCCTCGCGCTGGCCGTGCTCAAGCCGATGCGCCGCCGCATGATGGCCGCGTCCGCGGCGACCACGGCGCCGCTGCACCCGGTCAACGCCTGATGAAGATCGCGGTCGTCGGCGCCGGAGCCATCGGCGGATATCTCGGCGCAAAGCTCGCGCGGGCGGGCGAGGACGTCACGTTCATCGCCCGCAACCGCAACCTCGAAGCGATCAACGCGAACGGCTTCCGGCTGATCCTGGAAGACGGCAGCGAGGAGCACGCCACCACCGTGCGCGCGGTGCAGAAGATGGCCGACGCGGGGCCGCAGGACGCGGTGCTGCTGACCGTCAAGGCGCACCAGGTGGGCGACCTGCTGCCCGAACTGCGCGACCTGTTCGGCCCGACGACGATGGTCGTCACGATGGTCAACGGGTTGCCGTGGTGGTACTTCCACAAGCTCGCCGGGCCGTACGAGGGCCGCAGCCTCGAGAGC
>Ga0209724_1001124_pt1 | contig 24897 bp, 18 predicted proteins | sample grotaG_FD_184143 | JGI IMG/M metagenome (GOLD analysis project Ga0209724, IMG submission 184143) | Glacier valley bacterial and archeal communities from Borup Fiord, Nunavut, Canada, to study Microbial Dark Matter (Phase II) -... | ecosystem: Environmental > Aquatic > Freshwater > Ice > Glacier ...
CTTCCCATTCCGAACAGAGAAGTTAAGCCCATCAGCGCCGATGGTACTGCGGTAAAACGTGGGAGAGTAGGTCGTTGCCGAATTCAATACACTAGCCGTACAGCATCATCTGCTGTGCGGCTTTTGCGTTTATACCCTTTTCTAAGTTTTATTGTTTTATTGGGTACAGCAGGAAAAAAAGTTAATTGTTTCGGGAGCCGGACTTTCTTTGAATAGTTACCTGAGACTTGTTCTGGCCTTAAGAGCGTTATTATCAATTTGTGGCAAGCAGAGAAACATCAGCAAATTACCCCTTGGGGCTTTGAAATCGGGCCTTGAGTTACCAGGATATTACCTGCAGTTAAGTTTATACTCCGATAACATGAAATACACGCTTATGATAAACATTAAGTGAAAAGGCCTGTTGTTTAAATCAGTGGAAAATGATAGAAGATGGTATGTATTCACTACTGATTACATTCTGCAGACAACGTCAAACCGGGCCTCTGCAGACACTCTTTCCCCCCCCCCTTAAATTCATAATTTCCAACAGATTTTTTGTAATTTTAAATTTTAATTGAATTGTAAGTGTATGGAATTATTAGTGGCATCCAGACGTGAGGTAATGCGGCATGTAGAGAATCAAATTACCCTTTTGATTCCTGAATACCTGCGTCCGATAGATGAAAACTGGCAGCCCTCAGATCTGCTTCCAGATTCTTCAGGAGAAGAATTTTTTGATCAGATCAGAGAAATTCAAGAACGCGCGGGTTCTCTTTCTTATGATTTGCTTGCTGTACTCATTGGTGATACAATTACCGAAGAAGCCTTGCCAACCTACGAATCATGGCTCTCATTAGTTGATGATGTAGAAAAAGATTATGCTACAGGGGGCTGGTTAACATGGATTCGTAAATGGACAGCAGAAGAAAACCGCCATGGCGATGCGCTCAACAAGTACTTGTATTTGAGTGGCAGGGTCAATATGAAGATGATGGAAATTACTACCCAATACCTGATTGCCGATGGTACAGATGTACAAACTGGTCGTGATCCCTATAGAAACTTTGTATATACCAGTTTTCAGGAGATGGCGACAAATGTTTCGCACAGACGTGTTGCCAGTCTTGCTAAGAAAGAAGGAGATACATTGTTATCAAAAATGTGTGGCCTGATAGCAGCTGATGAAGCCAGGCATGCAAAGGCATATAAGCACTTCATGAATATGATTTTTGAAATTGATCCAAGTGAGGCAATGCTTGCATTTGAGGATATGATGAAACGCAAAATTGTTATGCCAGCCAATTTCATGCGTGAACTCGGTGGTAAGGCAGGTGAGACATTTCAACATTTTACTGATGCTGCAATTCGTACAGGTGTTTACACTGCACATGATTATATTGATATTTTCAAATCATTAATTTCTGAATGGAATATTGAAAATATGAAAGGATTAAACAGTGCTGGTGAACAAGCCAGAGACTACCTTCTTGCATTACCTTCACGGCTAATGCGTGTTGCAGAGCGCTCAAAGGCAAACCCTATACCACATCAGTTTTCATGGATTCATAGTTAGTGATTAATGGTCCTTTTTTTGATAGTCACGATCTGACCTTATGTATACTTTCAGATCGTACTATTATATTATTTTAAGTTTTTTGTTACTTACCATTGGTGTAAAAAACGATCTTATAGCCCAGACTACGAAAGACAGTATGGGCTATAAGGTTTTTGATCCTTTAGGTCAGGATTCAATTCCAGACTCACCTACTTTTCAGTCAATTTTAAAAGAAAGCCCGGCAAAAACAATTAATAGAGCCTTATGGTATAGATTTGGGCCAAAAATCGGCTTGCTTTTTCCAGCGCAAAAGAATTTAATCAGGCATTTCAATTCGATTGCTACCTACTTTACAGCTGATTTCTTATATAGCCGTGCAGAATCAGGTTTCGGCCCTGCACTTGACTATTACAGCATCAGTAAAAATACTCCCATTGAAGATAAGCCTGGATCACATGAAACGAAACACGATCGGTTTTACATAATAGCTCCATCCTATACCTACCAGCACTTTTTTTTCGTACAACCTGATTTCCTACCCTATATTGAAATTGATGCAAAATATATTTTTGGGCAGCTCAGGGTAAATAATCAACATATCAATACGGGCTTTAAAAGCAGTTTTGGTGCAAGTATTGAAGCAGGGGCATTGCTATCTGATAGGTTCAGGTTAGATTTTTCTTATCTCGTAATGCGCCCCATTCAAGGTTATTCTTTGAGCGGACTTACTGCAACAATTAGTTTTTTGTTTTACCCTATTCATACCTGGTAAAGTTTCTAAATTCGGGAAGCCTGAATTTTCATTATTTCAGGTCAAGGCTTTGTCTAAAAAGTCTGAATTTTATTTACATATTACGCCTGTACTGCCCGCCCACTTCATATAATAAATGCGTTATCTGTCCAAGTGTACAAAACCTGGCTGCTGACATAAGTGTTTCAAATACATTGATATCCTGCAAGGTATCTACTTTGAGTTGCTCTAGAGCTGGTCCAGATTTACTAATAAATCTCTTCTTAAAAGCCCGTAAGTTGGTAATCTGAGCTTTTTTTTCCTCTTCAGTGGCCCTGATCACTTCTGCTGGAATTAAGGTCGGTGAACCCTTACTGTTCAGAAAAGTATTTACTCCGATAATTGGATAAGAACCATCGTGTTTCATGGTCTCATAATATAAAGACTCTTCCTGAATCTTACCGCGCTGATACATGGTTTCCATTGCACCCAGTACACCACCCCTTTCAGAAATACGTCTGAATTCTTCCATTACTGCATCTTCAACAAGATCACTGAGTTCTTCGATAATAAATGCACCTTGTAGGGGGTTTTCATTTTTTGCAAGCCCTAGTTCTGTTGTTATGATTAATTGAATGGCCATTGCTCTCCTGACTGATTCTTCAGTAGGGGTAGTAATAGCTTCATCATAAGCATTTGTATGAAGTGAATTACAATTATCATTTAAGGCATATAGAGCCTGAAGGGTTGTTCGGATATCATTAAAATCAATTTCCTGTGCATGCAGCGATCTTCCAGAAGTCTGGATATGATATTTGAGCTTTTGTGACCGTTCATTTCCCCCATATATATGTTTGATTGCCTTTGCCCAGATACGTCTTGCCACTCTGCCAATGACAGCATATTCAGGATCGATGCCATTCGAAAAGAAAAAAGAAAGATTAGGCGCAAAATCATCTATTTTGAGTCCTCGGCTCAGGTAGTACTCAACAAAGGTAAAACCATTACTTAAAGTAAATGCTAGCTGGCTGATCGGGTTTGCTCCGGCTTCAGCAATATGGTAACCGGAAATAGAAACAGAATAAAAATTTTTTACTTTATTCACACTAAAATAGGCCTGAATGTCACCCATCATTTTCAAGGCGAATTCAGTTGAAAAGATACAGGTATTCTGTGCCTGATCTTCTTTGAGAATATCTGCCTGAACAGTTCCCCTGACAGCACTAAGGGTGTAGGCTTTAATTTTTGAATAAACATTGTCAGGCAATACATCTGCCCCACTAATGCCGAGTAGCATTAGCCCCAGCCCATTATTGCCTTCAGGTAAAGGGCCCTCATATTCTGGCTGTGATTCACCTCTGCTACTGAAAATTACTTGTATTTTTTGCTGCACTGAAGCTGTTAACTTTTCTTTCTGAATATAAAGTTCACATTGCTGGTCGATGGCAGCATGCAGAAAAAATGCAAGTATCATCGGTGCTGGCCCGTTGATTGTCATCGATACCGAGGTTGATGGGGCACAAAGATCAAATCCGCTGTAAAGCTTCTTGGCATCGTCTATAGTGGCGATACTGACGCCAGCATTTCCAATTTTCCCATAGATATCAGGGCGTTCATCAGGATCTTCTCCGTATAAAGTGACCGAATCAAAGGCTGTTGATAGCCGTTTTGCAGCCTGACCAGCTGATACGTAGTGAAACCGTTTATTTGTTCTTTCGGGTCCTCCTTCACCTGCAAACATGCGGGTAGGGTCTTCACCTTCTCTTTTTAACGGAAAAACACCTGCCGTAAAAGGGAACTCACCGGGGACATTTTCTCTTAGCATCCATTTCAATAAATCACCCCATTCCTGGTAGGCAGGTAAGGCGATTTTTGGAATCCGGATTCCTGAAAGTGAGGTTGTAAATAATTGTTGCTGTATCTCTTTATCTCTTACCTGGTAGCGAAAAGTATCTTGCTGATATCTCTTTTTTAATGCTGGCCAGTTTTCTATAAGTTTTTTATTCTGAGGTTCAAATTGTTCCTCTAGATTATCGCTAATTTCTTTTATCCCGGCTATTAACTCAGACTGATCATTTTTAGAAATTGATCCGGTAATAATCTCAAGCGTACCACGCAACTGGTATAATTTGCCAGCCAGTTGTGATTGGTTCCTGACCTGTGCTTCATACTTATCCGAGGCTTCTGCAATTTCTGCCAGATAGCGCACCCTTCGGGCAGGAATGATTCCTTCTTTGACGGTAGACCGGGTGAAAAGTGCTGGCAACGGCCAGTTCACAAGCTGTTTCTTATTTAATTCGTCAAGTAGCCGGGTGAAAAGTTCATTTGTACCTGCGTCATTAAATTGCGAGGCAATTGTTGCATATACAGGAAGCTGATGTGTTGGCGTATCAAATAACTGATGATTGCGTACAAATTGTTTCTTAACGTCTCTTAGCGCATCTTCGGCACCTTTTTTATCTGACTTATTAATCGCAATGAGATCGGCAAAATCTAGCATATCAATTTTTTCAAGCTGACTGGCCGCCCCAAATTCGGGGGTCATCACATACAGAGCAAGATTGCTGAGGCTTGTAATATCAGAGTCACTTTGACCGATTCCTGAGGTTTCAATCACAATCAGATCAAAACCCGACAGCCGGCATAATGTGATTGCATCTTTTAAAGCCCCAGACAATGACTGGTGAAATTGACGTGTTGCCAGAGAACGCATATAAACGCGTGGGGTATCTATAGCATTCATTCTGATTCTATCTCCAAGTAAGGCTCCCCCTGATTTTTTTCTACTGGGATCTATTGAAAGTACAGCAAGTTGTAAATCAGGGAATGAATCTAAAAACCGTCTTATTAACTCATCAGTAAGAGAAGACTTTCCTGCACCTCCCGTGCCGGTAATTCCTATGACTGGTGCACCTGCTGATATTACCTCTGTGAATGAGCTTTCGGTTGAACGTAAGTTCATCTGCTCTTGGGTGGCAGAAATCTTATTAAGGTGATGATGGTTTTTAGAGCCCGACTTTTTTACTTCTTCCTCCAGTAACATCAGTTTTTCTGAAAGCCCTGTCACACCATTTTCAGCAAGCGTGATTGCCCGTGCTAAAGCCCCTTGATTTGTTGTTGAAATTATAGCGGGAAATTCTTCGATCTTGGTTCCTAGAGGAAAATCGCAGGCTTGTAGTAAATGATTAATCATACCCTGTAAACCCAATAGGCGTCCATCATCAGGAGAATAGATTCTTGTTATTCCATATTCATGCAAGGCTTTTATCTCTGACGGCAGAATAACCCCACCCCCACCTCCAAAGATGCGGATATGCCCGGCGCCTGCTTTTTTTAGCAGATCAAATACATATTTAAAGTATTCATTATGCCCTCCCTGATAAGAGGTGATGGCTATACCCTGTACATCTTCCTGGATAGCGCAGTTAACAATTTCAAGTGCTGATCTGTTATGGCCAAGATGAACGACTTCTGCACCCGAAGCTTGCAAAATGCGGCGCATGATATTGATAGAAACATCATGGCCATCGAATAATGAAGCAGCTGTCACCAGCCTGATTTTGTTAACAGGTAAATAAGGCTTTACGATTTCCATACACAGATTGAAAGGATAAATCTAGCCAAAAAAAAGGGGACCATCTATCCTGTAGGTGCTCCTTGAGTAACGAATTAATAAGAAATTTAACCTGCCATTATATTGTAACGGGCTAATGGGCAATAGCCGCACGGCAGAACGTATGAATATTAAAAATACTATGAGCTGAAATAGGTATAGCTCTGTTCAGACGTCATGATTTATGAAAATAATGAGAGACTGTGGTTGTATATAAAATGTACCTGGAGGATGATTTACGTCATTTGTTGATAAATCTTTCGCCGGTCTCAAGTCTGATTCTTTAGGCCCACCCCATTTTGTACTCGCAGAGTCAAGAATTTTATTCCAGTGATGTGAGGCTGGTAGTTTGATCTGTTTTGCTGTCTTTGCAAAATTCATGAGACAGCAAATCGTTTGCTCTTTTTTATCACCATGCCAGCGTTGCAATGTGATTGTTTCGGCCTCTTGATTGTAATTCGCAATCAATTGCTTGCGATTTAGTAAACTAAGGGCGGGCAGATGTTTCCGTAATCGTATAAGTTCCTGGTAATAGGCAAACATTCGGGCCTTCTTTTTAATCTTAAGGGAATTCCATGTAAGTTTACTTTTTTCATAAGCTTCTTCAACGCGCAAATCAGGCAGATCACCTTTGCCTTGAACTGATGAAAATTCTAATTTCATACCATCTTCTAGGGCCTGTATAATATTGAGGTCGCTAGAATCCATGAAATTTTGAAAAGGGTTCGTAGCTGCCCATTCTTCACCCATAAAAATAAGGGGGATAAAAGGGCTGACCATTAAGGCCCCTGCCAGAAGTTTTTGGGCTTCAAAACTAAAGGAATGAGTTGTCCTTTCTCCATTAATCCGGTTTCCAACCTGATTGTGATTTTGAGAGAAGGCAATAAATTGATGACCAGGATTTTCAGTGACCTTGCTACCAAAAGTTTTCGACCTCCCTGGTGAGTAAATTCCATCATAAACAAATGCGTCGGCATAGCTTTTTGCCAAATGTTCAACCCCGTTAAAATCTGCCAGGGCTCCTTTTTTCTCACCACCAGCACTCACGTTTAATGCATGGTGAAATTCTTCATTCCACTGGGCATCCATACCGAATCCATCTTTTTCAAGAGGATTTATAAACCGGACGTCATTTAGGTTAGACTCAACAAAAAGATGGTGCTGCTTGCCTTTTTCTAGATTTAATTCGTTCACCCTTAACCTAAGGGTTTTTAAAATATGTACAGGACTTGAGTCTTTAATAGCATACACAGCATCAAGTCTGAGTGCATCAATATGAAAATCACGAAACCACATAAGCGCATTCTCGATAAAATATCTGCGGACCTCATCAGACCAGGCATCATCAAAATTAATTGCCTTTCCCCACGGGGTTTGATATTTATCAGTAAAATAATTGCCGAAATCTGAAATATAGTTTCCTTCAGGGCCCAGATGATTATAAACCACGTCAAGTATGACTGCTATATTATGGTTGTGACAGCTATCAACAAGTTGCATTAAGGCCTTAGCTCCTCCGTATGAATTTTGAACAGCATACGGGTAAACACCATCATAACCCCAGTTTCTTGTTCCTGAAAACTGGGCAACAGGCATTAATTCAATAGCAGTAATGCCTAAGCCTGAAAGGTACTCGATTCTGTTTTCTATTCCTGCAAAAGTTCCCTCAGGAGAGAAGGTTCCGGTATGCAATTCATAAATTATATAATCATCAACTAATAGATTTTTCCATTTTTTGTCGGTCCACTTAAAATCTTCAAGATTTACTGCAGCTGAGGGGCCGTAAACTCCTTCTGGTTGAAAACGAGAAGCAGGATCTGGATGAAGAAACTTTGAATCTAAAAGAAATTTATAATTATCATTTTCTTTTAATTCTTCAGTTTTTAAATACCAATATCCTCGTTCTGCCCTTTGCAGTGCTATTTTTCTATCAGTTTTAAGTATAACCAGTTCAGTTTTTTGAGCAAACGGGGCCCACAAGGTTATTTCGGCAATACCTTCTTCATTAAATTTAACTCCAGGGATAGTATTCATTCAGATTTTAAGGAATTACTCAGATAAACATAATTAAATCAATTTCTCTGCCAGTTAATTAGCAAATAGTGCTTTATCGGTATTTAATATTCTATTAACCGAAATTTGGAAAATTTTATGCTTCATATTTTACTTCAGCCTTTTATATCTTTACATTTCTTTATTTGATCGCCATTATTCGGTAAGCTGAAATAACTGTTCCTCATTTTCTTTATGAACAGTATGAAAAATATATATGGAAGGATATAACAAATATGGCCCATACCTGAAAAAGAAGTTTGATGGTAAAAAGGTGTTTAAAGTAATTGTCGATGCAGGTTTCACTTGTCCTAATCGTGACGGTTCAAAAGGCTTTGGCGGATGCACCTATTGCAATGTCGATTCATTCACACCCAGTCTTGCCCGTTCAATCGCATCTATAAAAGAACAGCTGATTCAAGGTATTGAACGGGCTAAAAAGAACTATGCAGCTGAAAAGTTTATAGTCTATTTTCAACCCAATACCAATACCTATGCATCAGTCGATTACCTGAAAAAAATGTATGATGAGGCACTGAGTATCAATTCAGCTGATATTGTAGGGCTTTCAGTAGGGACAAGACCAGATTGCATCGATTCGGATAAAATCGATCTGCTCGAGTCATATTCAGACAAGCTTTATGTTGACCTTGAAATGGGGATGGAATCAATTTATGATGACACGCTGATTAAGATAAACAGGGGCTGCTCTCACAGTGAATTTCTTGATGCAGTTAGATTAATTGACAATAGGAAACTTGATCTTTGTGTACATACGATTTTTGGTTTTCCCTGGGAAACCCGGGAAATGATGCTTGCCTATGCATCAGAAATTAACCGGTTACCGAAGGTCAAATTCGTAAAATTACATCATTTGCATATTGTCGAAGGCTCAGTTATGGGTGTACGTTATAAGCGTAAACCATTCAAACTTTTTAGCCTTGAAGAATACACAGATTTTCTGGCAGATTTTGTTCCACTGCTGAGGCCTGATATAGTTTTGCAGAGAATTTTTGGTATTGCTGATTATGAATATCTCATTGCCCCACAATGGGGAATAAACAAATCGTCTATTCAAACATATATTGACAGAGGTCTTGAATCAAGGGGTGCTTACCAGGGCCGTGACTATAAGCCTCTGGAATTGATCAAATTTTAAAGTATCTCTCGCTAGATGTCAAGAATTAACCGGCGCTGTGCTGCACGTTTTTCTTTGCAAATACACTTAAGAGAAAGACACTTAAAAAAATTGAGAAAAAGTAAATCAGTTAAGGTTTACGAAATTGATCGCAGGAAAGAAATACCTATTTCAGTAAACACTATAATTTATTAAAAATTAAAGAGATACCTAAAATTACAGTAGCTTTTTCTTAAGTAGTCAGGGGCTATTTAAAATATAAATTACACTTAAGTAGGTTTATGAACAGAAGTTCAGGGAAACTAAATTACAATGATAAATGAGCTAATGCATCAAATTTAATGAACAAGCTTGTTAGCACAGTAAGAACTTGCAAAAGCTTCAGGCTTCGCCTTAAACACAAAGCCCATGCTCAGTATATAACCCATTGCTTCGTGCAAGGCGGCATTTGATTTAAAATTTGGATTGGTATTTATATCTGCATGAACTTCAAGATCTACATCATAAAGATCAAGGAGATCACAAAGGCTATAGGCTATTTCAATTGATTTTTGAACTTCACAGAGCATACGTTCTTTAATACTCATTTTTCTACTGGTTCGTTCCTGATTAATAAACATAAAGCCTCCCTTGTGCTCACGAAGGAAAACAATAACAGTTGCAAAATCAGTGACCGCGCCTTTGACCTGAGAATCGGTACCAATACAAACCTTAAGTTTATTTCCAGCGGCATATTCTCTTTCAATGGTTTTCTCTACTTCATCCAGAACAGGAGAGCTAAGGTTTTCACCACTAAATTTTTTCCATCCCATAACCCATATTATGAATAAGTAAAGATTATATACTATTGTATTTCAAATATAATCAATTGAATATGAGAACTTACCTGTTAGCATTGATTTATTCTATTTATTTTAACTAAAAAAACCCCTGTTCTTATGGGAATCAGGGGTTTTTATAAAAGGGAACTGATTATGCAGTAGCTTTTTCAGTTGCTGGAATCAAAACAGCATCAATTGCGTGAATAACTCCGTTTGAAGCTTCAACGTCTGCCATTACTACTTTGGCTCCATTGATCTTTACTTCACCATCTTTAATAGATACAGTTAGTTCCTGACCATTTACAGTCTTCACTTTCTGACCATCTGTGAGGTCTTTTGCGTGTACTTTACCTGAAACAACATGAAAAGTTAAAATACCGCTCAGCGCAGTCTTACTTTCTGGCTTTACTAAAGTTTCAACTGTACCTGCTGGTAATTTTGCAAAAGCTGCGTTTACTGGTGCAAAAACTGTGAACGGACCCGTTCCGGATAATGTTGCTACTAAATCTGCTGCTTTAACTGCTGCTACTAATGTTGTGAAATTCTCATTGCCTACGGCAATCTCAACGATGTTTGACATATATTATGGTTTGAAGTGAATGGACGTATTCACTCTCTCACAACCTTGTGATTAACCAATGGTTTTATCTGTCTAAAACTATATTTATCAGTATCTTATGTGTGGCAATTAAAACAATTTTGAAGTTTAAATTCTTACGAAGTAAGGTCGCAAAAGATTTGTAATCGGTCTTTTTATACCCTGGCAAATTTGAAAAATCAGACAGTCAGTCTTTTATACTTTATTCGGTGCGGACCATGATCACCAAGTCTCTTTTTACGATTCTCTTCGTAATCGCTGTAATTTCCCTCAAAGAAATAAACTGAAGAGTTACCTTCGAAAGCCAAAATATGGGTACAAATGCGGTCTAAAAACCAGCGGTCGTGAGAAATAACAACGGCACAACCTGCGAAATTATCGAGTGCTTCTTCGAGTGATCTTAATGTGTTTACATCGATATCATTAGTAGGCTCATCAAGTAGCAGAACATTCGCACCCTTCTTAAGTGTAATTGCCAGGTGCACCCGGTTACGCTCACCCCCAGAAAGAATTCCGACATTTTTCTGCTGATCTCCGCCATTAAAATTAAATTTAGAAACGTAAGCTCTTCCATTCATGCTTTTATTGCCCAGCATGATATGTTCTGTGCCACCGGTAATGTTTTCATATACCGTTTTTGCTGCATCAAGGTCATCATGTTTTTGATCTACATAGCCAAGCTGAACCGTATCACCTACTCTGAAACTACCCTTATCAGGTGTTTCTTCACCAATGATCATACGAAACAAGGTGGATTTACCTGCACCGTTTGGTCCGATGATGCCAACAATACCCGCTGGTGGTAATGTGAAATTGAGATCTTCAAATAAAACTTTATCACCAAACGATTTACTTACTCCCGAAGCTTCAACAACAATATTTCCGAGTCTGGGACCAGGAGGAATAAAAAGCTCAAGTTTTTCTTCCTTACCTTTTGTTTCTTCACTTAACATTTTATCATAAGCACCAAGTCGGGCTTTTGATTTTGCCTGTCTTGCCTTGGGGGCCATTCTGACCCATTCAAGTTCACGCTCAAGCGTTTTTTGACGTTTTGATTCTGTTTTCTCTTCCTGAGACAGGCGTTTTGCCTTTTGCTCAAGCCATGATGAATAATTTCCTTTCCATGGAATTCCTTCACCCCTGTCGAGCTCAAGTATCCAGCCTGCAACATTATCTAGAAAATATCTGTCGTGGGTGACAGCAATAACTGTCCCTTTGTATTGGCGCAAATGCTGCTCAAGCCAGTCTACTGATTCGGCATCGAGGTGATTGGTTGGCTCATCTAGCAGCAAAACATCGGGTTCTTGTAGCAATAAGCGACATAATGCGACTCTTCGTCGCTCACCACCTGACAAATTGGCGACCAGAGCCTGAGGTTCCGGGCATCTAAGGGCATCCATAGCACGTTCAAGAGTGGTATCAATCTCCCAGGCATTTAATGCATCAATCTGGTCTTGAAGTTCACCCTGTCTGGTCATTAATTTATCCATTACGTCTGCATTTTCATACACTTCTGGTAAACCAAACCGTTCATTAACTTCCTCGTATTCTTTTAGGATATTTTTAATTTCAAAAACGCCTTCTTCGACTACTTCGAGTACTGTTTTCGTGTCGTCCATCAGTGGTTCCTGCTCCAGATAACCCACAGTATACCCCGGTGAGAAAACTACTTCACCTTGATAAGCCTGATCACGACCAGCAATTATTTTCAAAAGAGATGATTTTCCTGATCCGTTTAAACCAATTACGCCGATTTTTGCCCCATAGAAAAAACTCAGGTAAATATTTTTTAAAACCTGTTTCTGAGGGGGGTAAATCTTGTTTACCCCAGCCATTGAAAATATAATTTTTTCGTCTGCCATTATTTCTGATTTCTGTATGGTACGAAGATAACTTTATTGCCAAAATTTTCGTTTATAGTTGATAAATCGACTGTTAAACCTTAAATATGTGGCTGGCGAGGTAAATCAGGGGGCATGGCTTAATTGTTGATCGTTGATAGCCACAACGCTAATACATTTATGAAACAAAATGATACATTAGGCGTTGAAATTTTTATATTTCGTACAATTTATGGAAGCTAAATTTTCACCAAGAGTCAAAGATGTTATATCGTACAGCCGTGAAGAAGCATTACGTTTAGGACATGACTACATTGGTACAGAGCACCTGCTGCTGGGTTTGATAAGAGAGGGGGAAGGCATTGCCATTAAACTTTTAAGAAGTTTAGGCATAGATACCTCAAAGCTACGCAGAGCAATTGAAGACGCAGTTAGAGGAACTAGCGGAACTTCCGTAAACCTGGGCAATATACCATTGACCAAACAGGCAGAGAAAGTTTTGAAGATTACATATCTTGAAGCCAAAATCTTTAAAAGCGATATCATAGGAACCGAACACCTGATTCTGTCGATTTTGCGTGATGAAGATAATATTGCTTCTCAGATACTTAATCAGTTTCAGGTCAACTATGAAACTTTTAAAAACGAGGTCGAAGCAAATAAAAGCGGTTTAAGAAGTGAGGCTTCACAAAGCCCATCTGATGAAGATGGATTTAAAGAAGATGAAAGTTTTAGCTCAGCAAAAAAGGTTTCAGATGTAAAGTCAAAGACCCCTGTTCTTGACAATTTCGGGCGTGATCTAACCAAGGCTGCAGAAGACGGTAAACTAGACCCGATCGTTGGTCGTGAAAAAGAAATCGAACGTGTTTCACAAATACTTTCAAGAAGAAAGAAAAACAATCCGATCCTTATTGGCGAACCTGGAGTAGGAAAGTCAGCCATAGCTGAAGGTCTTGCTCTAAGAATTGTTCAACGAAAAGTATCACGGGTTCTTTTCAATAAGAGAGTGGTTACGCTTGATCTTGCTTCGCTTGTTGCAGGTACCAAATACCGGGGTCAGTTCGAAGAACGAATGAAGGCTGTAATGAATGAACTCGAGAAGTCACCCGATGTGATCCTGTTCATTGATGAAATTCATACAATAGTCGGTGCTGGTGGTGCTTCAGGTTCTCTTGATGCCTCGAACATGTTCAAACCAGCCTTGGCAAGGGGAGAAATTCAGTGTATTGGAGCAACTACATTAAATGAGTACCGTCAGTATATTGAAAAAGACGGAGCACTTGACCGTAGATTTCAGAAAGTAATGGTTGAACCCGCTACAATCGATGAAACGCGTGAAATTTTAACCCGTATAAAAGATAAATACGAAGAACATCACGGTGTCACTTATACGCCTGAGGCAATAGACGCCTGTGTTTCGCTTACTGCAAGATACATTACCGATCGGTTTCTGCCAGATAAAGCTATTGACGCTTTAGATGAATCAGGATCAAGAGTTCATTTGACTAATATTCACGTTCCTCAAAACATTATTGATGTTGAAAAGAAGATTGAAGAAATAAAGGTTGAAAAAAACAGGGTTGTTCGCAGTCAGAAATATGAAGAAGCAGCTAAACTGAGAGATACCGAAAAGCAATTGCTCGAGCAGCTTGAAGTAGCGAAAACTGAATGGGAAGCTGAAACCAAGACAAAAAGGTATACCGTAACAGCTGATAATGTTGCTGAGGTTGTCTCTATGATGACAGGCATACCTGTTCAGCGTGTAGGTCAGGCTGACAGTATCAAATTGCTTGGTATGGGCGATGAGCTTAAGGGTCGAATTATTGGACAGGAAGATGCTATCAAGAAATTAGTAAAAGCCATACAACGCACCCGTGCTGGTTTAAAAGACCCAAGGAAACCAATTGGTTCGTTTATTTTTCTTGGCCCAACTGGTGTTGGAAAAACTGAGCTTGCAAAGCAACTAAGTAAATTCATGTTTGATACGGATGATTCTATCATTCAGATTGACATGAGTGAATACATGGAAAAATTTGCGGTTTCTCGTCTGGTAGGTGCGCCTCCAGGATATGTAGGTTATGAAGAAGGTGGTCAGCTAACTGAAAAGGTAAGGCGTAAACCTTATTCGGTAGTCTTGCTTGATGAGATCGAAAAAGCTCACCCAGATGTTTATAATATTCTTTTACAGGTGCTTGACGAAGGTCAGCTTACCGATAGTCTGGGAAGAAAGGTCGATTTTAGAAACACGGTCATTATAATGACTTCAAATATTGGCTCACGTCAATTGAAAGAATTTGGTCAGGGTGTTGGTTTCAGTACTACTGCAAAAGTTTCTCAGTCTGATACACATTCAAGAGGTGTTATAGAAACAGCTTTAAAGCGTGCTTTTGCTCCTGAATTTCTGAACCGTATTGATGACGTTATTGTCTTCAATAGTTTGACCAAAGAAGATATTTTTCAGATAATCGATATTGAGTTGAAAGGTTTATTTGGACGTATTTATGCACTGGGGTATCAAATCAAGCTTACGGAAGAAGCCAAAAACTATATTGCCGAAAAGGGATATGATCCAAACTTTGGAGCAAGGCCATTAAACAGAGCCATTCAAAAGCTTTTGGAAGATCCAATTGCAGAAGAAATTTTAAAGGGTGAACTGCATGAAGGTGATACAATTGAACTAGGTTTCGATGCCGAGAAAGGTGAGATAACGGTGGCAAATGGTGGGCCACAACCGAAGCCTAAAAAGAAAAAGAAAGAAGAAGAAGACAAATAAAAAAGATTAACCTTTTAAATTTACGGGGCTGTGATCATTTTGATCATGGCCCTTTTTTCTTATCATTGAACATTGACTGGCATAAACATGGACTGGCATAAAGTGATCACAGCCGAAGAGCATCAAGCCGCACTATTACCTGTTAATGGGTTAATGCAGGTAATAATCAATGGTAAAAAGATTTGTCTTGCGCGTAATCAAATGGGTTATTTTGCTATTCAGGACAATTGCCCACATGCTGGAGGTGTTTTAAGCAGGGGCTGGTGTGAAGGTAATCGTGTTGTTTGTCCGGTACACAGGTATGCTTATGACCTTAGAACAGGCAGGGGAGTAGCCGATCAGGGTGATGCTGTCAAAACTTATCCAGTAGAAGAAAGAGAGGATGGAATCTATCTGGGAATAAAAGACGCCTGGGCCTGGTTGAAACCGGGCTAGGTATTTTTTTTCAGTAATCCAGAATTCAAGATTTTGTCTAGAAAGACGATATGAAAAATAGTGTCTTCAAAATATCCAATGATGCAAGGTTTGCCTTGTACATTTGATTAGAGATATTTTGAAAAAAAATGCCCCAACGTTAATTGCAGGCATTTTTTGATAAAGCTATTATTTTTAAATTCCCATTACATCAGCTACAGACTGAGTAACACCAGTAGAAGAAAAACCTCCATCGTGAAATAGATTCTGCATGGTTACCATTCTTGTTAGATCAGAGAATAGCGTTACAACGTAATCGGCACATTGATTTGCATCTGCATTGCCAAGGGGAGACATTTTTTCGGCAAAACTTACAAAACCATCAAATCCCTTAATTCCTGAACCTGCGGTAGTACGGGTCGGTGATTGTGAAATGGTATTGATTCTAACCTTATTCTTGATGCCATACTGGTAACCGAAATTACGGGTGATAGACTCTAGCAATGCCTTGGCATCAGCCATATCATTGTAATCAGGGAATACCCTTTCTGCTGCAATATAGCTAAGAGCAACAACTGATCCCCATTCGCTGATTGCATCCATTTTATAAGCAGTCTGCAAAATACGGTGCAGACTGATAGCTGAAATATCAAAGCCCTTATGCATGAAGTCATAATCTGTATCAGTATAATGCCGCCCTTTACGCACATTTATACTCATACCGATTGAATGCAGAACAAAGTCAACCTTGCCTCCAAATATTTCCATTGCCTTGGCGAACAGATTTTCTATATCAGCCTGAACAGTTACGTCTGCTGGAATCACCTGAGCATTGCATTCAATGGCAAGCTTATTGATTTCTCCCATCCGAAGGGCAACAGGAGCATTGGTTAAAACAATTTCTGCTCCTTCAGCAATACAACGTTGAGCCGTCTTCCAGGCAATTGATTTCTCATCAAGGGCACCAAAAATAATTCCTTTTTTTCCTTTTAATAAATTATAAGCCATGATATGGTTGTTAACGGGGTGAAATATCTGAATAATTATTCTTTCTGTAGCAGTTCTCTGGCATTTTTTAAGGCAAATTCTCCAGGTTCATTTCCACTCAGCATTTTTGCAATCTCGAATTCTCTTTCGCTATCTGCTAGTTTGCGAATATTGGTCGAGGTAGTATTCCCTTTTTCACTACTCTTGTAAACAAAATAATGATCAACGCCCCGGCTTGCTATCTGAGGTAAATGTGTGATGGCTATTACCTGATTGGTTTTACTTAGTTTTTCCATGACTCTGCCAACTTTAAGTGCAACCTCACCAGAAACACCTGTATCAATCTCATCAAAAATAATTGTCGGCATGGCAGCGTATCTCGAACTTAGGGTTTTTATAGAGAGCATAAGTCTTGATAATTCACCTCCAGAAGCAATCTTTGATAGCTCAGCCACCTTAAAGCCTTTATTAGCTGAAAATAGAAAGCGAATATGATCGATCCCATAAGCACCCAGAACAAGTTCATCAGATTGCTGATCGATCGTAAACTGAGCATCAGCAATTCCGAGGTCAACGAGTAAACTGCGTATTTCAGTTTCCATTTTCGGGATTGCTTTTTTTCTACCACCTGATATTGCCTTTGCAAGTTTGGTCAGATTTGTTTTTCTCAGGGTCTGCTCTACTTGTAATTTAGTTATGATCTCATCAGAATTTTCAACCGCATTCAAATTTTTAGCCAGCCGGTCTCGGAGTTCAATTAAATCAGAAACCCCTTGTACTCTGTATTTCTGACTCAACTTATAGAAACTGTTTAATCTGTCTTGTATAATATGCAACCGTTCATTGTCGACTTGTAGATTTGACGCCAGATCAGCAATTTCTGCTGCAAGATCTTTCAGTTCAATCTGGCAGCTTTTCATGCGCTGAACGAGTTCAACAGCAGGATGGTAATATTTTTCAGTTACGCTTAGGGCTGATATTCCATCTTTAATTCTTTGTAAGGCTGAGGTTTCAATCTCATCAAGCAAGTAACCCGATGATTCAAGCCCTGCCTTTATTTCTTCAGCATGGGTGAGCTCTTTCTGTTCCTGCTCAAGTTCTTCCTGCTCATTGGGGTCAAACAGTTCAGCTGACGAAATTTCGTCAAACTGAAATCGGATATAATCAGATTCAGATTTTGCCAGCTCGAGTTCAATCATTAAATCGGCAATTTCCTTTTCTGAACTACGATATACCACAAGATTTTTTTTATAAGCAACCAGTTCATCTGTCTGGTTGGCAACCAGGTCAACGATTCTTACCTGAAAAGTTTCGGTATTAATATCGAGTGTTTCATGCTGTGAATGGATATCTACCAGCAAGAAGCCGAGTTCTTTCAGGATAGACAGGTTTACCGGACTGTCATTTATGAATGCCCTTGACTTACCTTCTATCCCAATTTCCCGTCTTAGAATCGTTTCATTTTCATAGTCGAGATCATTCTGAAGAAAAAAATCCTGAAGATCATAGCCTGATAACTGAAATACCCCTTCAATGACACATTTTCTTTCCTGGTTAAAGAGAGATTTCGTATCGGCTCTCTGCCCTAATAAAAGAGACACAGCACCAACTAAAATAGATTTACCGGCGCCTGTTTCACCAGTAATCATATTCAGCTCAGGTGAAAAATTCATAGTCAGCTGATCAATGATGGCAAAGTTCCGGATTGTTAAGCGGCTGAGCATATCTATTAAACGTTTTTGATTGGCAATGTTAAACTAGACTATTGTATAATTTGCTGGTATTTTGAAGCATTTGAAGGGTCTATGTCAGAGAGGGCACTCACAGCATTATTTTTTTCCTGCAAGTCTGTCGATTGGGCAAAAATGCGTAAAAGCTCATCACCTTTTGCAAGGAAGAATAACTGTGATAGCATGCTATTGGGTTTAGCATTCTGTGCGTTTTTAATATCTGGCAGTATGGCAGTGATTTCTGCCCTCCCTTTCTCAGGGTTAGCACTCATCTGATCAAGGCCCTTACGATGATATGTATAAATAGCTTCTCTGAAAGGGCCAAGCTCAGGGCTTAATAAATTATCAATTAACCAATACCGATTGCGTAAATCATCAAATGCTCTCCAACCCTTGCTGGTTGATCCTTGGCTTTGGTTGACAATGCTTTGGGCCTTCAGGAAATAGGGTGAACCACCCTGAAGTGAAAAAGTATCATAATCCATTCCTAAGATCAGGTAGGCATTATATGCCAGTAAATTCGTGAGTTCAAGGTTATTCGCATTCTCAGAATAATCAAGCGGCTGCCCCTCTGTATACGTGAAGTTCCATTGGCGGTCACTCATATTTAGTATTGTTGTCGAATAGCTGGCACCGTATACAGGTCGGCTTGACTGAATAGTTGCCGTGCAGGTATAATTACTACTTCCATCCCAATTTGTTATATTCAGTATCATACTGCAGTCAATTCGTTCTGCAGGTTGAATCTGATCCTGGGTCCATTTCCTGTTATTCAAAAAACTCGTTATTGTGCGTTGCAACGTATTAAACACACGAACTTTTTCAGGTGCCTGTATTTGTGGTGATAGAATTTCTACCCTGCAGTTAAGGTCTTGTGAGAATGCGCGGCACCCGAGACTGAGAAATACGATCAATGTGAGTTTAAAAATTCTCATGAGCATTTAATTACAGTAATTAGCCTTAAAGCAATGATGGTTTCGGAAGGAATTTAAATCTAAGTTTATCTAATGTGATTATCAAACCATGACTGCAAGGTACTGCTTATCTCTTCAGGTTCGGCAAGTCTTCCTTCACCCTTGAGGCCACTTGCAAGATCACCTGTTCCTGGGTGAATTATGAAATTGCCGTAAGATTTTAACAGGTTGATATTTGACTGAGAAGCTGGATGCGCCCACATGTCAAGGTCCATGGCAGGTGCTATAAATACCGGGCATTTTGCCGAAAGGTATAAGGCTGAGAGCATGTCATCACAACCACCATGGGCAAATTTAGAAATTGATTGCGCTGTTGCAGGGGCAATAACGATAATATCAGCCCAAAGGGCAAGCTCTACATGATTATGCCACATACCGGTTTCATTGTCTGTTAAAGAGAAAATAACCGGATTTTTTGATAGGGTTGATAATGTCAGCGGGGTAATGAAGGAGCAGGCAGATTCGGTCATGACAACTTTCACTTCTGCTTCAGCTTTTATGAAAATACGAATGAGTGTTGCCGCCTTGTAGGCAGCAATACTACCACATACCCCAATGACAATATGTTTACCACGCATGCTGGTTTATACCTTGTCGTTTGCGGGGTTACGGAAGTACACTTTCTTTTCGAGGAATTCTTCAGTAGCGATTAATGTTGGCTTTGGAAGTTTTTCATAATATTTTGAAATTTCAATCTGCTCGCGATTTTCAAAGATTTCTTCAAGGTTGTCACTTGATGTTGCAAACTCTGATAATTTAGCGTTCAGTTCTTCTTTTGTCTGGGCGGCAATCTGATTGGCTCTTTTTGCAATAACTACCAATGATTCGTAAAGATTACCAGTTTGGTCATCCAGATTACGTACATCGCGGGTTATTGTGGTAAGAGGCACTTGTTTTGAAGGTACTTGACTCATGGTTTACTACGTTAAATTAATGAACTATTTTTTTTTAGAAGTACTGTCTTTTACGATGCGATTTGCTTTTTGGTAGGCCAGTTCAGCATCAGCATATTCTTGCAACGTTTTTTTGACGTTATTAATGGCTCTTTTTGAATCAGAAACGATTTTTTCAGCTTCTCTGAGGTGAACGCTTTTTGGGAAATTTTCTTTAAAGCTTTCAAAGCTTTGTAAAGTTTCATTGTAGCGTTCTTCCTGTTTGGCAAGAATACTGCCACCTGCGTACAGATAATTACATTTTATGATCAAAAATTCTGTTTCTTCACGAAACTTTGAATCTGGAAAATCCCGTTGGGAATTTTTTAAAGCTATAACTGCAGGCTTAAACTCACCGATGGTATAATAGAGCTTTGCGTTTTCAAATGATTTTGATTCAAGCTTGCCTCTTAAGACATCCATCATTTTATTACATTCAGCAATACGTGTGCTGTGTGGATACAGGTTAATAAATAATTGTAAAGCATCAATTGCCTTTGTCGTGTTTTCCTGGTCTAACGAAAATACGGGTGATTCTTGCATAGAGCACTTTGCACTCATAAAGCGGGCTTCTTCTGCACGTAAACTATTTGGAAACTGTTCTGCAAATGTTTGAAACAGGTTTCTTGAGATCGCAAAATCTTTGAGATAAAATTCGCAATAGGCGTAGAAATATGCTGCATCTTCTGCTTTGTCTGACCCTTTCATTGAGGTACTCAGGTCTTCTAGCAGAGGCAATGCTCTGGTGAAATCTCTTTTATTGAAGTAATAAGTCGCTGTTTTGTATTTAAGGGCGAGATCGGTACTTGTCCTTATCTTCTCATATCTGCTTTTACACGCAGAAAAGAAAAAGAGGCATGCAATGACCGGTATCAGAATTAGCAGCAGGTATTTTCTCATTAGTATAAATTGTGTGTTGCAGGTCTGTCAGTAATTAACTGTACGGTGTTTGGAGTGTAAAGGTAAGAAAATTTTAAGATTTCATTCAGTTAAGAATGACAGCACCTGTTCAATGCATATTTTTCCTGCTTTTGTTGATATACCCTCTTGACAACACCTGCGGAACATGAATTGAATCTGAGCTAGTCATGAATCTCAATGCCCCCAATGTGATTAAAGATACCTCCTGGTTTAAACACGGTAAAGGTTCATGGAACCATAGGTGAATTGGAGAAGTGGAAATGTATATAAAAACGATTCAGCAAAATATTAAGTAAGCCTCAGATAGGAGGTTTCCGTAAATGCTGATTAAATGGTAGTGTTATGGTGTTTTCAATAAGCTTGATACTGCCGATACGAATGATAATGCAAAACGACTGATTGGGATAAAAATTTTGAAGAGCCCCAAAACACTTACACTAAAAATGGGACGGTGAGGTGGTTATACAGCCTGTTTTAGTCCTACTACAAATTGGGTTTTTCAAACGCAGCTTTTTGGTTGTAGGTTTCTGAAAATTAATTTTTTAGTTAATCATTTTATTGTTTACAAGCTTAAAAACACTCGGAATATTAAGGTAATTTGCCCCAATACGCGGCACAAACCTTTGTACATACCTATGCGGTTATCAGTAAAATGAATTTTATAAAGTCACCTTTTAGGTATGATATTAATGCCCTGAGAGCAATTGCCGTGATATCAGTAATTTTTTACCACTATCAGTTTCCATTTTTATCAGGTGGATTTGCAGGTGTCGATATTTTCTTCGTGATTTCAGGATTCCTGATGTCAAAACTCATTCTTACCGGGTTAGAAAAGCAGGTATTTTCATATCCTGCCTTTCTTTGGCGCAGAATACAACGTATTGTTCCAGCATTACTTTTTCTCATTCTGCTCGTTAGCCTCACAGGTTTTCTGATTTATTTCCCCTGGGATTTAAAAGCCAGCAGTATAAATGCCCTTGGCAGTCTGTTTTTTTATTCCAATATTCTTTACCTGCATACAGCCAGCTATTTTGATGCTTCATCAGCCTTAAATATTTACCTGCATACCTGGTCATTATCGGTTGAATTTCAATTTTACCTGCTTTACCCATTACTGCTAATTGGTTTACATACTGTGATTAATCAAAAACCCTGGCAAATTCTCACGATTGGGCTGTTGACAATTTCGTTTTTTACGATGTCTGTAATACTTACAACAACACAACCTATATATTCATTTTATCTACTTCCAAGCCGTTCATGGGAACTACTGGCTGGGGCGATGGTTTTTCTACTCGGCAATTTCAAACCTGGAAGGCTGGTCAGACAAATTTTTGCCGGGGCCGGTTACTTGATTCTGGGTGCTGGTCTTGTATTGCTTGATTCAAAATTACCATGGCCTGGATATTATACGGCAATTCCAGTGCTGGGTACCTCAGTCATCATCATCGCAGATTACAATGATGGAGCAGTATTTAAAAATCAAGTCATTCAGTTTTTTGGTAAAATCTCTTATTCACTTTATTTATGGCATTGGCCAGTGTATGTTTTTAGTCAGTATCTGGGATTTGATAATTCTGTTATTGTAAAACTGAGTCTGATAGCCTTGTCAATTATGCTGGCTTTTCTATCTTATACATTTATAGAGCAAAAAAAAATTTCGTATAAAACCCTAGTTATTGCATTCGCCTCAATGGGGGCTTTTTTACTAATTGGTAGTCAGTTTCAGATAAACAGATTCATATTCAGAAAATTATCCCTTGAGATTGCAGAATATGAGAATACGCATATGAGCGAACGAAATCAGCAGTTCAGTGAAGGCAAGTGTTTTCTTTCTAAAGGTAAATTTGCTGACTTTGATAAAGCCTTTTGTTTACATCTGCAGGCAGGTAGAAAAAACCTGCTCCTGATAGGTGATAGTCATGGGGCAGAGTTATCGCAATCATTGAAAAAGGCGCTTAGTTTAAGGGGGATAAATCTCATACAGGCGACCGCTAGTGGGTGTCTGCCATTGGTAAGAAATTATGGTTTGACGCATTGTACTAAACTCATTGACTATATCTATCGTGATTTCATTCTTAAAAATAAAGAGCATATCGATGGAATTATACTGTCAGCTAACTGGGCCAGGGGGCATTACGACAAAGCCGTACTTTTTGATGATCTCGATAATACAATCACGTACTTAAATAAGTATAACTTCAAAATCATTTTACTGGGGCAAACAGAAGTTTATCGAATTCCCTATCCGTATATCGCAGCCCGGGAAATTCAGTTTCACCTGAAAAGCAGTAAAAACTACCGCGATCCGCAGGTTGCCGATCTGAATAAATTACTTCAGAAAACTTTCTTTAAATATTACGTTCCAATTTATACAGATGAAAGCCCTGATCTGCTACCTGGCGGAATCCCTTATTTCTTTGATGAAAATCACCTGACAAAGTATGGGGCTGATCTTGCTACTACAAAAATTCTGGCTCATCCGCTCACTAAAAAGATTTTATAGTTAGTAAAAACAGTCAAGAATATTGGGTAGCTGGGTTAGGCCCACCGATTCTGCCGCCACATTGCTTGTTCGGGTTCGGTTAAAAAAGACCAGGCCACAAACCGCGAAACTTTATTACCCTGTGACATTTCAATCGTTTCAATTCGTATCGCACGAGACAGTTCCAATGCCCGGTAAATTACAGGCAGGCTGGTTTTATGAGATACCAGACTTGAAAACCAGTAACAAGATGTTGGAAATTTCATACTGTCAGCAATCATCCTGCTGATAAAGGCTACTTCACCACCCATACACATCAATTCAGCCTCTTGCCCTGCAAAATTCTGAGCGGATGATTCTGCCTTCTCAGCTCCCAGAATTTTCCATTTCCGAATTGAACTTCGTCTGGCCTTCTCCATTGAGTCGTGAAAGGGTGGATTACAGATCACAAGATCAAATAATTCACCAGCCTGAATAATGCCACTGAAGATTTGTTCAGGGTTGTTTTGCAGGCGGCACTCAACCGCAGTTGCGTGCCTGTCACTATTTGCAATGTTTGTAAGGGCTGATTCTATTGCTATAGGATCTATATCAGAAGCGACAAAATGCCACTGATAAATCGCATGACCAAGCAGGGGATATATACAACTGGCACCAGTTCCTATGTCTAGCGTTCTTATTCTTTTACCTTCAGGTAAGACCCCTGAATTTTCTCTTTGCAGCAGATCTGCCAGATAGTGCAGGTAATCAGCTCTACCCGGAATGGGTGGGCAAAGGTAGGTATCGGGAAACTCCCAATGGGTGATTCCATAATACTGGCTGAGTAAAGCCTTACTGAATGCCCTTACTGCCTGGTTATCGCTAAAATCTACCGACCAATTATTGTATTTATTAGGCTTGACAAATTCTTTTAGTGCTGGGCTGTCAAATGCAAGCGTAATAAAGTCATAGCCCAAACGGTGTAGGTTGCGTGGATGCAGGTTTACTCTTTCTTTTACCTGAAAACTTGTACTCTCTTCGCTCACGATAATATGATCTGGGTAGGCCTGGGCAAACCAGACAGGATAACTGGCCTGATTTGACTCTGACAAAGTTATTGATTTCTTTAAATAAGGTAGGTGTTATAGTAATTGGGACCAAACAGCTTACCAATGGCCGGTTTTGTTTGGGCTAAGCTGGTTTGCGTTACTGTTTTGTGACAATCTTGAAAAGGGGATTTTTCTTTTAAACTAATTCTGGGTGAGAATGAGGTTGTTAGTGTACTGTTTGGGAGTTTAAACAAGTATTTCTACGAATGTATTTGGAGGTAATGTTATTAGTTCTATCTTTGCAACCCCAACGGAAACGAAAG
>Ga0209724_1001125_pt1 | contig 24878 bp, 19 predicted proteins | sample grotaG_FD_184143 | JGI IMG/M metagenome (GOLD analysis project Ga0209724, IMG submission 184143) | Glacier valley bacterial and archeal communities from Borup Fiord, Nunavut, Canada, to study Microbial Dark Matter (Phase II) -... | ecosystem: Environmental > Aquatic > Freshwater > Ice > Glacier ...
GGCCTGGCGCGGCACGTCAGCGGCAGACTCGGCCAGATCGAGTGCCGAGCGCGCATGTGCCTCGGCGGTCACCACCACGCCGGTACCCTTGGCGCGCCGTTCGAGCAGCTCCAGTGCGCTCCAGACTGAGCGGTAGTCGCAGGCCGGCGGCAGAGCGCTCTTCGAGCCCGGCACCACGCAGCCGGCCTGGAACACCGGCAACGCCGACTGCGCCAGCGCCGCCGACATGTCGAGCTGGCCGGCGGTCTCGGCCACCCGGGCGCGCACCAGGTTCGAGCCGGCCTGCATGCGGCCCGACGGGTCTTCCGAGGCGAGTGCGAGCAGCTGTTCGGCAAGCGCCCCGGCGCGTGCGGCGGCGCCGGTGCGTGCCTCGATCGTGCCCATCGCCTGCAGCAGGACGCGGTGCTCGTCGCTCTGTGCGGCGCGGTCGCGGTCGAGCGCGCGCAGCGCCGCGAGCGACCGGTCGGGGTGCTCGTAGCCATCGACCACCATCGCGTCAACCTGCTCGCCGAGGGGGCGGGGCGCGTCGGCGGCTGCAGCCAACCGGCCGCACGCGAGCAGCCCCACCGCGAGCACCAGGGCAGTGGCGGTGTGCAGCCTCATGCGGCCACCGCGAGCGGGGTGCGGCCTTGCAGCAGCGTCAGCGTCACGAGCCCGTCGCGCCACGCCGGTTCGAGCGAGCGCGTGATGGCCTCGAGCGCGGCCTCGTCGCGCGCCTGGAGCAGACGCACGCCGTAGGCGCGATTGCGGCCATGGGCCTTGGCGAGGTACATGGCAGTGTCGACCAGGTTGATCGCACGCTCCCACGAGACGCGAAGCGATGCCGGCCCGATCGGGAAGGTCGCAAAGCCGATCGAGGCCGTCACCGCGATGCGGCGCGCCCGCTCGCCGTCAGTGACAGTGACCGCCGCGCCGTCGAGCGCGCCGAGCATGCGCTGCGCGAGCGTGTCGACCTGTTCCGGCCCGAGCGACTGCACGACGACCAGGAACTCCTCGCCGCCCCAGCGCACGATCAGGTCCTGCTCGCGCAGCGTGTCGCGCAGGCGCCGGGCCACCTCGACCAGCACCGCGTCGCCGGCGCCATGGCCGTGCTGGTCGTTGATGTGCTTGAAGTGGTCGATGTCGATCAGGTAGACGGTGCCGCTGAGCTTGCCATCGGCCGCCAGCCGGCGCATCGCGGCCTGGAAGTGGCGGCGGTTGGGCAGGCCGGTGAGCGGGTCGCGTTCGCTCTGCACCTTGAGCAACTCGTTGCTGTCCGCAAGGCGGCGGTTGGTGTCGCGCACGCGGCGGTACAGCATGGCAACGACCGCGAACGACAGCACGAACGCGGCCGCGAGCAGCCACCACAGGCGCTGCTGCAGGTCGCGCCGGCGCAGCTGCGCGGCCGTGATCTCGCCCTCGCGGCTGAGCAGCACGAGCGCTCGGGCGCGGCCGTCGGCGTCGTATTGCTCCTGCATCGCCAGGATCGCCTTTTGCTGGTCGCCGCGCAGGATGCCGGTGGCCAGACGCCGGTGCTCGTGGTACGAGGCCACGGCGCCCGGCAGGTCGCCGGCCCGTTCCAGGTAGACGCCGAGCTCGCGGTTGGTTTCGGAGACGCCGGTCAGCGAGCCGCGCCGCTCGTCGATGGCCATCGCCTCGTGCACATAGCGCTTGCCGAACTCGATGCGGTGCAACGAGATGTGCGACAGGCCGATGTTGGCCAGCGCCACGGTCTCGCTGCTGGTGTCTTTGAGGGCGCGTGCCAGCGGCAGTGCGCGCTCGGCATACGCCAGCGCGGTCGCATAGTCACCGGTCTTCAGGAAGAAGTCGGCCATGTTGGCCAGCAGCCGGACTTCGTCGATCTTCGCACCGGCGCGGCGCGCATAGTCGAGCGCGAGTTCGAAGGAGCGGCGCTCGCCCTGCGTGTCGCCCAGCCCGTCCTGGATGATGCCGCTGGTGTTGTAGGCGCGTATCAGCGAGGCCAGGTCCTGCGGCTTTTCGGCCAGCGCAAGCGCCTCGTCGACCAGCGCATGTGCACGCTCGAGCTGCTTCGCATTGCCGTAGCTGTAGGCCAGCACGCTGCGCGCCTCGGACTGGCGCCAGGTGTCGTCTGTCTTGTCGGCCAGCGCGAGCGCTTCGTGGCCCAGGCGCACGGCCGCCTCCAGCTTGCCGGACTCGTCCTTGACGAAGGTGTGGGCCGCGACGAAGCGGTACCGGTTGCGCGGCAGGGTTGCCTCAGGCAGGCGCGCGATGGCGTCTTGCAGCATCGCGTCGGCGCGCTGCAGGTTGCCGTCGCGCGCCATCTCACGGGCACGCACCAGCACGGCAGCGGCCGCGGCGGCGGCGCCGTTCGGCGCGTTCGGCTCGCGGCCCCAGGCGTCGAGTTGCGCCGCGGAGCGTTCTGCATTGCTGCCCTTCGAGGCGAGCATCAGGCCCTGCACCGTCAGCAGCTCCAGGCGTTGCGGGCTGTGCTCGGGCGTGAGCGGCAGCAGTTGCTGCAGCGCCTCGGCCGCTTCGATCGGCCGCACGCGGCCCTGGCTCTCGAGCGCAACGATGGCCGGGGTCGAGGCCTCGGCCGCCGCGCGGGCCGGCGCGTCGGCGGCCTGCGTGAGCCGGCACGCCAGCAGCAGCGCAGCGCCCAGCGCGCACGCGGCGATGGCGGCGCGGCAAGAGGAGCGTGGGGTCAGGCGGATCGGTCGCATCGGTCGCATCGGTCAGCAGGCTGCCACGGCGGCCAGTGCGGCGCGCGGCAGGTTCGCCAGCAGCGTCGCCAGGGCCTCTTCGGGCAAGGGCTTGGCGAACCAGTAGCCTTGGTACTCGTCGCAGCCCTCGCTGCGCAGGAAGTCGAGCTGGTCGAGCCGCTCGACGCCTTCGGCCACCACGTGCAGGCCGAGCGAATGCCCCATCGCGATGATCGCGCGCGTCAGCGCAGAGTCGCCCGCATCGCCCGGGATGTCGTTGACGAACGACCGGTCGATCTTCACGCAGTCGACCGGGAAGCGCTTCAGCGAGGCGAGCGACGAGTAGCCGGTGCCGAAGTCGTCCATCGCCAGGCGCACACCCAGCCGCTTCAGCGCGTGCATGGTGGCCTCTGCCATCTCGGGGTGCTCCATCACCGCGCTCTCGGTGAGCTCGAGCTCGATCTCGTGTGGGGCGCAGCCGGCCAGGGCGATCATCTCTGCCACTTCGTCGATCAGGCGCGGGTTCTTGAACTGGCGTGCGCTCACGTTGACCGACATGGTGAGCCCGGCGGTGCAAGGCGCGCCGCTACGCTGCAGGCGGCGCAGCGCGCGGCCCGCCTCGCGCATGACCCAGGCGCCCATCGGCACGACAAGGCCGGTCTCTTCGGCGATGTCGATGAAGTGGGCCGGCGCGAGCAGGCCGCGCAGCGGGTGCTGCCAGCGCACCAGGGCCTCCATGCCCAGCGGCCGGCCGGTGCCGACGTCCACGCGCGGCTGGTAGTGCAGCACGAGCTGGCCCTGCTCGATCGCCCGGCGCAGTTCGAGTTCGAGGTTCAGGCGCGCCTCGGCTGGCGCGCTGTCGTGGTCGCCGAACAGCGCGAACCCGTCGCGCCCGGCGGCCTTGGCGCGGTACATCGCGATGTCGGCGTGGCGCAGCAGCGTTTGCACGTCGGCGCCGTCGTGCGGGTAGATCGCAACGCCGGCCGAGACCGTCACGTGGTGCAGCATGTCGGTGCGCAGTTCGAACGGCACGCGCAGCGTGGCGAGCACGCGCTCGGCGATCTCGCTCGCGTGCCCCGCGTCGCGCACGTCGTGCAGCAGCAGGCACATCTCGTCGCCGCCCATGCGCGCAACGAGGTCGTTGCCGCGCACTGCCTGCTTCATGCGCACGGCCAATGCCTGCAGCAGGTGGTCGCCGGTGGCATGGCCCAGCGTGTCGTTGATGACCTTGAAGCGATCGACGTCGACGAAGATCACCGCGAACTGGCTCGTCTCGCGAGCGCACTGGTCGAGGGCCCGGCTCACGGCGGCCTGGAAGGACGCCCGGTTCGGCAGCGTCGTCAGCTCGTCGTGCTGGGCGAGAAACAGCGCTCGGCCCTCCGCGTCGACGACATCGGTGATGTCGTTGCTCAGGATGTAGACGCCGCTGACCCGGCCGTCGGTGCCCACCTTGGGCATGTAAGTGACGTTGAGCCAGCGGCTCCCGCCCAACTGGGGTGTCGTCACATGGTGGTCGACCGCGAAGGTGTGGCCCTCGAGCGCGCGTTCCAGGCTCGGGTGCAACGTGGCGTAGCCGGCCTCGCCGTAGACCTCGTCGGCGGTGCGGCCGAGCATCTGCTCGGGTTTCAGGCCGAGCCAGCGCTCGTAGTTGCGGTTCACGAAGCGGTAGCGCATGTCGCAATCGACGAAGGCCACCATGGCGGGAATGCTGTCGGTGATCGTTCGCAGTTCCTCCTCGCTCTGGCTCACGCGCTGCTGCGAGTGCTGCAGGCGTCGGTAAGGGGCGCGAATGCTGTCGGCCACGATGGTGCGGTAGATCATCCAGAAGCCGGCCACCTTGTAGAGGTGGCCGACGACCAGCGCCACGTCGGTCAGCCGGGTGTAGAGCGTGAGGGTCACCTCGCCCATCGCCATCAGCACCGCGGCGCACAGCAGCGAGGCCGCGTCGAACGGTTGCAGTGACGCCAGCCGCCGCGCGAACAGCGCACCCGCCAGCAGGAACACTGCGGCGATGGTGTATTCACCGCCGCGCTTGACGGGCGTCAGCGCGTCGCCGTCGATCACGAGCGTGGGCAGTGCCTCGGACCAGCCGAAAGCCAACACCAGCACTGCGGCCACATACGCGGCCACCGCAAGTGGCACGGCGCGCAGCCAGCGCGGCGAGTCTTCCAGGCTCGCTGGCAGCGCTGCGATGCACAGCAACGCCAGCGCGATCAGTAGCCGGCTGGCCATGAACACGGCCACCGTCTTGGTGGACGTGTTGGGCGTGACCAGATCGGCCATGCCGGGGAACGACAGCGTGTGCGCCAGGTCGAGCAGCAAGGCGCCGGCGCTCGCCGCTCCGAGGACGTGGACGCTGCGGGGCGTGCCGAGTTCGCGCCCGTTCCAGGCGACGGCAACCACCGCGACGCAGACCCCCATCGACGCGGCTTCGAGCAGCGTGTGCCACTGGGTGTACGTCAGCCGGAGGTAGGTCAGGGGCAACGGCGCCGCCCAAGCCCACAGGCACACCACGGGAACGACGGCCAGCACCAGCCACGCCAAGCGCTTGCCGTGGGTGCCGGTCGGCTCAGCCTGCGGGGCCGGCCCGGCCTCGAAGGAGCCCACAACGGCGGTGATGGCGGGAGAACTCATGGTGCACAGGTCGGGGAAGTGGCAACGCGGAGCGCTGTGCTCGCAGGCCGGCTGTTGATCGGGCCGGGGTTCGACCTGTCTTCGGCCTTCCCGGCCCGCCCTTGAGGACTGTGTCGACATTCGGGCGGTGCGGCCACCGCTCGGCACTCACAGAAAGGCGAGCTTCCGCACGCTGCCGAAGTTGCGCAGGTTCGGCAGCACGGCGTCGAGCTGCGCGTCGCTCGCGCCGAACCAGCCGAGCAGCGTGGCGGCGTACTGGTCGACCGAGGTGGTCGGGATCCAGCGGCCTTGCAGCTCCCAGCTGTCCTTGCCCACGTCGTCGGCGCCGCCCAGCGCCAGTTCGGGGTAGGTGCCGTAGGTGGCGCCACCCTTCACCGCGCCGCCGACGACGAGGTGCTGGTTGCCCCAGGCGTGGTCGGTGCCGTTGCTGCTGTTGGGGGCGAAAGTGCGGCCGAAGTCGCTCTGCGTGAAGGTGGTGACGGCGCCGCCGAGGCCGAGGTTCTTCATCGCGGTGTAGAAGGCGCCGAGCGCGTCGCCCACGCCCTTCAGCAGGCGCGCGTGCTCGCCGTCGGTGGGCGTGCCGGTGATGGCCTGGTTGCCGTGCGTGTCGAACCCGCCGGCCGAGGCGAAGAACACCTGCCGGTTGCCCTGCACCGTGGCATTGCCGGACACGAGCTTGGCAACCTGGTACAGCTGCTCGCCGAGGCCGGGCGCGACCTTGCCGTTGCTGGTGATCGGCGCAAAGGCGTCGTCGATGATGCGGATGGCGTTCGGGTCGCCGGGCTTGATCTTGACCAGTTCGCCGAGCCGGGCCGACATGGCGAAGGCGTTGCGCTGCGCGGCGGTGTAGGCATCGCCCAGGGTCACGTCTTGCGCTTCGGCGTAGAGCGCGTCGATGGCGGCCTTGCGGGCGATGTTGGGCGCCCAGGTCAGGTCGGCCGCCTGCAGGCCATACGCGCCGAAGGTCGACCCGGGACCGGGCAGCACCAGCGGCGCCTGCAAGGCCGAGATGCCGAAGCGCGCACTGCCCGCCACCGAGATGACGGGGTTGACCGTGGCCAGCGCGTCCGACGCCCTGCCGCCCCAGCCGCTGCGGGTGAGCGTGCTGCTGCTGCCCGTTTCCCACAGGATCTGCTGGTCGGAATGCGAGAACAGGCTGTCCGGCAGCACGCCCGAGTTGGCGACGGCGGCGAGGTACTGCGCCTTGGTGATCGGCTGCGCGAGCGGGCCGACGTTGAACACCGGCGCGCACTTGCCGTCGCTCCATGCGGTGCTCAGGGCGGCCAGCGACGGGTGCAGGCCGAACGGCACGCCGGCCAGCGGCACGAGGCTGGCCTTCGGCAGGGCCAGGCCGCCGCGCACGCCGGCGTACGCCGCGTAACGCGCGTCGGTCGGCACGATGGTGTTCAAGCCGTCGTTGCCGCCGTACAGGAACACGCAGACGAGTGCCTTGTAGTCGGCCGCATACGCGGGCTTCGTGCCGAGCATCAGGTTGCCCAGAGTGCCTGCGCCCAGGGCACCGGCGAGGGTGGCGCTGCTCCGCACCAGCCAGCGGCGGCGGGCCGCATCGGCTGGTGTCATGGCCGGGTTGACGGACTGGGCGAGTGCGGAGCGGGTGGGCTTCATGGTGGTTCTCATCAGCGCAGCACCTGGTAGTTCGGCGAGCCGAACACGAGGTAGGCCGCGGCCTTGACGCGGTTGGTCTTCCAGTTGGTGGCGTCGGTGCTGACCGTCCACCACGAGACGGCATCGATCACCTTGGCGCGCGGCGCGCTCGGCAGGGGCTGGCCGAGTGCCAGCAGGGACAGGCGGTCGACGAGCTTGGCCGCATCGGCGGCATCGGCCAGGAACGCGTCGAACTTCACCTTGGTGCCCACGGCCGAGGGCACGGTGGCGTCGGGCCCCGTGCCGCCCCAGTCGATCAGGTAGACCAGGTAGTTGAGCCGCTCGAGTGACGCGTTGGCGCTATGAATGCCGAAGGTCGGGCCGACGAGGTTGGTGCCCGCCACCGGGTAATCAGGCGGATAGTAGTTGAACACCGAGGGTGGGCGGAATACATGCTGGCGCAAGGTGTCGCCCCACCACCAGCCGAGCACATCGCCATCGGTCGCGCCGTTCAGGGCGCGCAGCACGCCGGCGAACATCTGCGCCGGCTCGCGCAACTTGCCTGCCGTGCGCGCGGTGGTGTCGCCACGGGCCTCGGCGTCCAGCAGCACGGCGGCCACGGTGGCGGCCAGGTCGCCAGCCACGCCGGCCCCGAACCCCTGGTACTTGCCGCTCGTGAACGCGGCCGCCACGCGTGCCACGTAGGCGGGCGACGGGTTGCTGCTGACGAGGTGCTGGATCAACTGCTTGCCGATGAACGGCGCCATGTTTGGGTGCGCCATCAGGCTGTCGAGCACCTTCTCGAGCGCGGCCGGCGCGGCATGGCCGGCGCCGAGCGTGATGCCCGAGAGCAGCTTGCGCTCGGCACTGTCGTGGAAGCTGGCCACGGCCACCATGTCGCCGTTGTAGTAGCGGCAGTTCAGGCCGGCGGGCCAGCAGCCCCACGACGTGGCGCCGCCAGCGGGGTAGGTCCAGCCGGTCATCGCGTAGGCATACGAGCGCACCACGTCGTTGGTGTAGGTGGGCGTGCAACGGCCGCCCTTGAGGCTGGCGTCGGCGTTCAGCTCGCAGGTGCCGATGCTGAAGAGCTGGAGCAGTTCGCGCGCGAAGTTCTCGTTCGGTGCGGCCTTGTCGTTGTTGGCGCTGTTCAGGAAGTCGCCCATCACCGGCGACAGGGCGACGTTCTTCAGCACCTGGCGGTAGTTGCCGAAGGCGTTGTCGAGCAGGTTGTTGTAGTAGATGCGAAAGCCGTAGTTGCCGGTGACCTCCAGGCTGTTCACGACCAAGATCTGCTGCAGCGCGAAGGCCACGCGCTGGCGCAGCTGGTCGGGCTGGCTGGTGGCGTTGCGGTAGAAGTCCCAGAGCAGCGGCTCGGTCGAGTAGTAGTCGCGCCAGCAGGTGCTGCCTTTGCCGTCGCAGAACTCGGCGTTGGTGGCGGTGAACTGGTGCACCTCGCCGCCTTTGCCACTGGTGTAGCGCGAGTTCGAGAGCTTCATCTGCGCCGCCACCCATGCGGTGGGGCCTTGCGCGCGAACGGTGGTGACGAGCGACTCGGTCGGGCCGAAGCTCGCCTGGTCCGCCAACCGCACCGCGTCGCGCGCGGTGACGTCGGCAGGTGCAGGTGCAGGTGCAGGTGCAGGTGCAGGTGCAGGTGCAGGTGCTGGCGAAGCCGGGGCGGGTGCGGGGGTCGGCGGCGCGATCGACGGGGGCGGCGCAATGGACGGTGGCGGCGCGGCGGCGACCGTGTCGCTGGGTGCGGTGGTGCCGCCACCGCCGCACGCTGCCAGCACGGCGGTGGCCAGCAGCAGCAAAGTCAGCGTGGCGGGGCGGGTCGGGGTCACATCGGTCATGGGTGCGCCTGCTTGCAAGTCTGGCAATTCGTGTCGGCCGGAGGGCGCGCCCCGACGAGAACTGTCGGGGCATGTGCGAAGCCTCACGCGCTGGGCGTGGCCACATTCGAAATCGAATCACCAGGCCATATCAGCGCAGGAACGGTGCCCGCCGGTGCAGTGCAACGAGTTGTGCGCCGCAGGTGGTTGCGGTGCGGGTGCATGCACGCGGTCGCGGCTGGCCGCCCAGCGGCCGCCAGCGCGCCACCTACATGCCCTTGAACAGCCCCGTGAAGCTGCGCGAGACTTCGAGCTTCTCAGAGTGTCCCTTCACCGCCACGAGCTGGCGCCCGCGCAGGTCGCGGCTCACGCCGCTGATGAAGCGCGTGTTCACCAGCGTGGAGCGGTGAATCTGCCAGAACACGGACGCGTCGAGCTCGGCGATGAGCTCCTTGATGGGCTTGCGGATCAAGGCCTCCAGCGTGGCCGTTTGAACGCGCGTGTACTTCTCGTCGGAGATGAAGAACAGCACCTCTTCGACCGGGATCATCTGGATGTTGCTGCCCACTGTGGCCTGGATCCAGCGCAATTGCGGTGGCCCGTTCGGCGCCATGCGAGCCTGGAGCTTTTGCAACAGCAGTTGCATGTCGGCGGCGCTCGGGCCGGCACCGGCCGCTGCATCGGTGCCATTGGCTGCATCGCCGGGCTCGCCGCTGCGGCGCTGCGCCAGCCGCTTCTTGAGCCGCTCGACCGTGACCGCCAGGCGCTCGCGCTCTGCCGGCTTGAGCACGTAGTCGACCGCGCCGTGCTCGAACGCCTCGACCGCGTACTGGTCGTAGGCGGTGATGAACACCACCTCGCAGCCGAGCCAGCCGTCCGGCGTGTCGTCGTCGGTGGGCAACTGGCCGATGGCGCGCGCCGCCTCGACGCCGGTCATGCCGGGCATGCGAATGTCCAGGAACACCAGGTCGGGGTGGTGCGCCTCGGTGAGCTGCACGGCCTCGTCGCCGTTCTTCGCCTCGGCGACGATCTCGAGCTCCGGCCACACCTCGGCGAGCCGCGCGCGCAGTTGTTCGCGCAGCAGGCGTTCGTCGTCAGCGATCAGGGCACGCAGCGAGAGCGTTGAGGTAGGCGACGACGGGTTGGGGTTCATTCGGAGGGTCCGGTTTGCTGCGGAACTCTGACTCGCGGTTGACGGTGCAGATCTGGATCTTGTACTCGCTGTAGTAGCGCGCGCGGCCGGCCTTGGCGGCGTCGCGGTGTTCACGGCTGAGCGACCAGTTGCGCTGCGCGGCCTCGTTCTCGAACTCGACGAGCGTCAGGCGCTCGCCGTCTTCGGCCACGAACATCTTGTGCGCCTTGAAGCCCGGCGCGGCTTCGACGAGGCCGGCGGTCAGCGCCACGGCGTTGGCATATTCGTCGGTGTGGTCAGGGTTCAGGCGGGACCGAAAAATGGTCACGAGCATGGGCGGCTCTCCAGAGGCGTGGGTTGGGTCGGTGCGTGCAAACACCATGCCTGACTCTCATGGTTTGCTCCATCGCCGTTACGAAAATTACGCATCGCCGACAAGCCCTTGTTTTCAGGCGATCGGCGGTGGGACCCCGTGATCGGCACCGCGCGACGCCGCGCTGCGCCGGCTGCCGCGCGCCAAACGCCATGTGAGCCAGCACAGCCCGGCGACCACCAGCAGCGGCGAGAACAGCAGCGCCACCAGCCCGACCATCAAGCCCAGCACCACGACCAGCACCCCTGCGATGGCCAGCAACGGCACGAGCAGTGCCACCGGCAGCACCACCATCGCCATCAGCAGCACAAGCGCCAGACCTGCGGCAGCACCCAGCCAATGGCCGCCGTGCAATTGGGCGAGCGAGATCTCGTTGCCGTTGATCTCGATGTGCGCACTGCCGAACGGCCCGGCCCCGCTGCTGCCCAGCGCAGCCAGCACCCCGGCGGCCACCACGCACAGCACGGCCAGCGCGACCCCGACCAGCAGGAGTCTTTTCATCCATCGAGCCATCATGCGGTGTCTCCTTCGCGCGTTTGCGCTTGATAGGGCACGGTCAGCGTGACCAGCGTGCCGGTGGGCAGGTTTTCGGTGACGACCATCGAGGCCTTGTTGCCGTAGACCAGCTGCAGCCGCTCGCGGATGTTGGCCAGCCCGATGCCGGTGCCCGCAGTGGCGGCCTTGCCGAAGCCCAGCCCGGTATCGGCCACGGTCACCGCCAGCTTGCCGTGATTGACTTCGGCGCGCACGGTGAGCTTGCCGCCTTCAGCCTTGGGCTCCAGCCCGTGCTTGATGGCGTTCTCGACCAGGCTCTGGATCATCATGGCCGGGAAGTCGGCCGAGAGCAGCCCATCGGGCACGCTGATCTCGGTCTGCAGCCGGTCTTCCATGCGCACTTTCAGGATCTCGAGGTAGGGGCGGATCACCGCCATCTCGCGGCCCAGGTTGTGGGCCGTGGGGTGGGCTTCGCGCATGGTCGGCATCGAGGCCCGCAGCAGTGCGATCAGGTTCTTCTGCATCTGGCTGGCGCGCTTTGGGTCGGTCTCGATCAGGTGGTCGATGCTGGCCAGCGTGTTGAACAGGAAGTGCGGCTCGACCTGCGCCTGCATCGCGGCCATGCGCGCCTCGACCACCTGGCGCTTGAGCTGCTCGCTTTCTGCCGTCTCGGTGGCTGCAGCGGCCTTCACCTCGGCCTGCATGCGGCCCTTGTAGGTGATCTTCAGGATCGCAGACGCGGCGATGAACAGGGCCGCGAAGTCGGTGAGAAAGTCACCGTAGCGAACGATGCGCGTGCGGCGCTGGGTGTGCGTTGCCTTTACCTCTGCGGCGGCCTCGGCAGCGGCTTCCCGCGCGTCGCTTGCTGCTTCGGCGGCGGCCTCGCGAGCCTGCGCCAGGCCTTCGCGCACGGCTTCCTTGATGGCAGCCACGTCGGCACCCGGCGGCAGCTTGATCGTGATCGCCGCGTTGTCGTCGGCGGCAGATGCAGACAGCGATGCGGCGCTGGCGGCGTTGAGGTTGGCGCTGGCACTGGCGCTGGATGCAGCAGATGTCGCCGATGCCGCCGATGCCCCGGCCGACGCGCTCGACGCCGCGCGGATGTGCGGCGAGATGCGCACGCCGTTCTTGTCGATGGAGATGACGACGTTGTCGTCGCCGTTGCTGTTCGGCGCCTCGATGCGCACGCCCGACTTGTCGATCTTCACGTCGGGCACGGTCTTCGCCGCAGGCGGCGCGGGGGGCACAGCCTTCGGCGACGCCACCACCTTCGGTTCGGGCGGCGAATCCAGCACCTCGGTGATCGACCACCGGAACGGCGGGATGTTCGACAACATTGCCATCGTGATGAGCAGCAGGACGGCGAGCACGAAGAAGCGCTTCCAGCTGATGCCGACCAGCCAGTTCGCATACAGGTGGAACAGGCGCACCGCCTCGGCCGAGAACCGGTGCCAGCGTGTCTGGGGGGTCGCCTCGACGGAGGAAGGGAAGTCAGTCATCGGAACGGGCCGTTCGAGTGCATTGCGTTGGCTTGCACTCTACGGGCCAGCTGCGGCCTTGCCCAGCGGCGGGTGACGGGGCGCAGCAACCGGCCGACAGGCTGCCCCCAGGTTCGACAGTCGGCGGCAGCGGCGGTCAGCTGTTCAGGCGCTGCGCCATGCGCCGCGCCACCGCCCGCAGCGGCTTGCCCAGCGCAGTGTGAGCGGCAGCCTGCTTCCAGAACTGCAGGGCGAGCGGCCGCGCCTGCTCGACGCCGGGGAGCGTGTGCGGCGCCTCGAACGCCGCATAGTCAGGCAGGCCGTGGAAGGCATCGGGCCGCCAGCGCATTGGCAGCATGTCGTACAGCGGCGCGAGTTCAAAGGCCGCCTTGGCGGGGTTGTCGACCCACAGGCTCAGGTTGCCGAAATGCATGTCGGTGTTGCCGATCAACCAGCCGAAGTTCATGCAGGTTCTGATGCGCGCAGCATCGCCTGCGCTCAGGCGGCGCTGCCGCGCCAGCGCCTCGCAGGTGGCCGCCCAGTGTTGACGCGAACCATGCACGAATGCCGCGTGAACAGCGTCCAGTGCCACAGCGTGGCGCCGGCCTCGGCCGTGGGGCCCGATGCGGTCGAAGCGCGTTGACTCGAGGTAGGTTCGGGTGCTGCTCTCGATCACGCGCGTGGCGGCCACCGCCATGCCATGCACGGCGAGAACGCCGAGCGCGAGGGCTTCGAGGTAGAGCAGTTCATGCCATCGCTCGCCGAAGGGCGTGCCCCGGGGCGGCGAGAACTTCACCAGCACCCGCTCTCCCGACGACAGCGCGCTGAGGAACTTGGCCTGCTCACCGCCCGCCGATGAACCCGCCGGCAGGCTCGCCTGCACTTCGGCGGCGAGCGCGTCGTAAGCCCTCGCGCGGGACGGCATGTCGGAGGGGACTTCAGGAACGATTGCGCCGGACGGCTCACCGAGCGACGCGGCGCCCGGCGCATCGTCGATCGCCAGTGCGGCGGCGAGTACCTGCTCCAGCGTCCAGGCGCCCGGGTTCGGGGCCAGCCCGAGCCGCCGCCCCATTCGCGGCCCAGAAACCCGTGCGCTCGCAGCGGTGCCATGAACCACGGCAGCTCCCCATCGGTCACAAGGTTGATGCCTGGGGCGCTGACATGCAGGCGCTGACCTTGGAGCAAGGTGGCCGTGCCCCACCGTTGCAACGCACCGTCGGTGCTTGTCCACCACAGCAGCTGCTGAGCAGCCATGCCGCGAATCGGCTGCGGCAACGCGTAGAGCCTGGCCTTGCCCTGCCCCAATGCGACGACCTCCGGGCCAAGTTCCCGGATGGCCCGCGACAACGTGGGTTGGCTTTTGCCGGTGTCGGCCTGGAGTTGCGACGAACTCAGCGGGCCGCGCGTTCGCAGTGCCTCGACGACCTGGCGTTCGACAACATCAACAGATGAATTCATGAATACATTACTTGGATCGCAATCACATTCAAATCAACACTTTGCGATGTTTTATGAATCGCATTTGCATTGCATTTGAATAGCATTGCAACTGCGTGACAACGTCGTCGCGAAGGTCACCACCGCAGGCGCCTACTGCCGAACCGCCTCGATTTGCACTTGCACGCGCACCCGGTCGGCCACGAACGGCAGGCTGTGGGTGATGCCGAAGTCGCTGCGCAGGAACTCGGCCTCGAAGTCGCCACCGCAGACCTCGCGCACGGGCTCGGCGGCCATGCGGCACGAGAAGCGCAGTGCACGCAGCGTGAGCGTACGCCCCACGCCGCGCAGCGTGAACTCGCCGGTCACGGCGGCCACGCTGTCGCCTGCGAACTCGATGCGCGAGGCAACGAAGTAGGCGGCCGGGTGGGCGGCGCTGCCGAGCAGGTAGGTGCCGCGGATGATCCCGTCGAAAGGCGCAAAGCCGGTGCTGACCGAAGCGGTGGGGATGCTCATCGACACGCTGCCCGTGCGCGCTGCGCGGTCGAGCGCGATGGCGCCGTCGACCGCATCGAAGCGGCCGCGGATCGTCGACGTGCCGAAGTGCTTGAGCTCGAAGTGCACATGCGTGTTCGCCGCATCGAGCACGAAGTTCTGCGGCTCGGCAGCGGCCGATGTAGTGAACAGCACGCTCGCAAAGACCGCGACGAGCCCAAGCCGTCGAGGCGACCGCACGGGCCGCCGCGCCGGGCCGCCCCAAGCCAGGCCCGACCCTCCCGGAGGGTCGCGCGTCGTACCCGGCGAGCGGGGTGTCGTCATGACACGGGCCGCCGCGCCGGGCCGCCCCAAGCCAGGCCCGACCCTCTCGGAGGGTCGCGCGTCGTACCCGGCGAGCGGGGTGTCGTCATGACGCGGGCCGCCGCGCCGGGCCGCCCCGAGCCCGGCCCGACCCTCTCGGAGGGTCGCGCGTCGTACCCGGCGAGCGGGGAGTGGTCATTCCCTATTGCTTGATCGCTTCGATCTGGATCAGCAGGCGGATGTTGTCGGGCAGGCCGTAGGTCAGGCCGTACGGCATGCCATAGCTGCTGCGCGCGATGGTGGTTTCGAAGTCGCCGCCGCAGACCTCGCGCTTGAGCAACGGGCTGATGTAGCAGTTGAAGTTGCTCGCCTTCAACGTCACCGGCTGCGTCTTGCCGAGCAGCGTGAGCGTGCCGGTCAGCTCGCTGACCTTGTCGCCGTTGAATGCGAACTTGTCGGCCGAGAACTTGGCGGTACCGAACTCGGCCGCGTTGAAGAAGTCTTTGCTCTTCAGGTGCGTGTCGAGCGCGGCCACGCCGGTGCTGACCGAGGTGGTGTCGATGGTGATGTCGGCCTTGCCCGATTTGCCCGCCTTGTCGAGCGCCACCGAACCTTCCTTCTTGTCGAAGCGGCCGCGCAGCGTGGAGGTGCCGAAGTGGTTGGCCTCGAAGGTCACGAAGGTGTGCGTCGGGTCGATGGCGTAGATGGCGATTTCGGCGTGGGCGCTGGCGAAGGCGGCGGCGAGAACGGTGGCGAGGAGAACGTGTTTCATCATTGGGCCTTCAGTTCGGAAATTGGGAGTTGAGTTGAGCAGAGAAGGTCGCCGCGCCTCAAAACGCGCCGACCCCGGTGAGCACGAGCTTGAACTTCACCTGCACGTCGTTGGCGACCATCGAGGTGTCTTTCCAGTCGCCGTCGCCGATCTTGAAGTCGAGGCGCTTGATGACGAACGTGCCGTTCGCCGTGGTGTTGGCGCCGGCCTGCGCCAGCACCACCGGCACCACCACATCCTGGCTCGCACCCTTGATGCTCAGCTTGCCGGCAACGTCGAACTTGCCTGGCCCAGTCGCCTTGATGCTGCTGCTCGCGAACGTGGCCTGCGGGAACAGCTTGGTGCTGAACCACTCGGGCTTGACGAGTTCGGCCTCGGTCTCGGGCGCGCCGAGCGAGGCGCTGGCCAGGTCGATGCTGAAACTGATCTTCGCCGCCTCGGGCTTCTTCGGATCGAACGCGACTTGCGCGTCGAACTTCTTGAACCGGCCGTCCACCGGCACGCCCATCTGCTTGCTGGTGAAGGCGATCTCGCTTTGCGCGGAGACGAGCTTCTGCTGTGCGAAGGCGGGAGCAGCAAGGGCGCAGAGCAGCGCGAGCGCCGGGAGGCTGAAAGTTCGGGTCATGGTCGTGCCGAGAAACGTGCGGGCCACATGCGCGACAACAAGCCGTCGCGGTCGATGAACTGGTGTTTGAGCGCGCCGGCCACATGGCCGACGACGAACAGGGACAAGGTGATGGTCAGCACCTTGTGCGTGCCCTTCAGCCACTCGGCCAGCGCCCGGTCCACGGGCACGAAGTCGGGCAGCGGCAGCACGCCGTAGACGACCACCGGAAACCCCGCCGCCGAGCTGTAGGCCCAGCCGCTCAGCGGCACCGCGAAGAAGAGCAAGTACAGCGCGGTGTGCGTGACGTGCGCCGTGTGACGCTGCCACGCCGGCATCGGCAACGGGGCCGGTGGCCGGCGAGCGAGGCGCCACAGCAGGCGCGCCGCCGACAGCGCCATGATCGTGATGCCGGCCCACTTGTGCCAGTTGTAGAGCTTCAGCCGCATCGGCGAGAACGGCAGATCACTCATGTAGATGCCGACGCTGAACGAGCCAGTGATGGCCAGCGCCAGCAGCCAGTGGAAGGCGATGGCGGGGTGGCTGTAGCGGGTGGCGTCGGCGGGTGGCATCAGAAGCGCATTCTGCAAGTCCCTGCCGTGCACTGCTTTCGAGGGGCTTGTCGTGACCGTTCAAATATTGCGCATGTCGCGCTGCGCAGCGCCGGCCGTCAAGCGGCTTGGCGCACGCCGCCGCTGCGCCAGTCGGCCATCAGAGCTGCCCACTTCGGGCGCACCGCAGCAAGGTGCCGCTCCTTCACGTGGCCGTAGCCGCGAATGTCTTCGGGCAGCCGCGCAATCTGCACTGCAAGGCCGACGTTTCCGGTGTTCAGCGTGGCCAGCAGCTCGTCGATGGCGGCGCGGTACTCGCCGATCAATGCGCGCTCGGTGCGGCGTTCGTCGGTCTTGCCGAACGGGTCGAGCGCAGTGCCGCGCAGGCCCTTGAACTTCGCGAGCAGCTTGAAGGCAGTGAACATCCACGGCCCGAACGGTTGCTTGACAAGCTCGCCCTTGTCATTCGTCTTCGCGATGCCGGGCGGCGCGAGGTGGTAGGTCAACTTGTAGTCGCCCTCGAACTGCGCCTTGATGCGGTCGGTGAACGCGGTGTCGGTGTGCAGCCGCGCGACTTCGTATTCGTCCTTGTAGGCCATCAGCTTGAAGAGGTAGCGGGCCACGGCCTCCGACAGCTGTCTGCTGTTCAACGGCGCCTCGGCTGCACGCACCTTCTCGACGAAGGCCTTGTACTGGCCGGCGTAGGCGGCGTTCTGATAGCTCCCTAGAAAGTCCACACGCTTGGCGACCATGTCGTCCAGGCTCGTGGCCTTCTTGACGAACTCGATCACCTGGCCCGGCTTGAGCGAAGCCTGCACCGCCGCCAGGTCATGCGCCGCGCGCCGGCCCCATTCAAAGGCCAGCTTGTTGTTCTCGACCTGCACGTTGTTCAGCTCGATGGCGCGCAGCAGCGCCGGCAGGCCCAGCGGCACACGGCCCATCTGCCATGCGTAGCCGAGCATCAGCGGGTTGGTGTAGAGCGAATCGCCGACCAGGCCGACCGCCAGCGCGTCGGCGTCGAGCATGCCCACGTTCAAAGCACCGGCCGCCGCGCGCACCGCCATGTCGCAATGGCCGGCCGGGAACTGCCAGTCCGGGTTGCTGACGAACGCAGCCGTCGGCGCGCCGTGGGTGTTCATCGCGACGAAGGTGCGGCCTTCTCGCACTGCCGCGAGCGTGACCTTGTTGGCCGTCACGATCGGGTCGCAGCCGATCACGAGGTCGGCCTCGGCCGTGCCGACCTTGGTGGTCAGGATCGCGTCTGCACGGTTCGCGATCTGGATGTGGCTCCAGGTCGCGCCGCCCTTCTGCGCCAGGCCGGCTGAGTCCTGCGTGACGATGCCCTTGCCTTCGAGGTGCGCGGCCATGCCGAGCAACTGGCCGATGGTGATGACGCCGGTGCCACCGACACCGGCGACGACGATGCCCCACGGCGTTTCAGCCAGCGGCTGCGCGGGCTCGGGCAACGGCGGCAGCTTGAACGGGTCGGGCCTCGCCGAATCCTTCTTCTTGCCCTTCATCTGCCCACCTTCCACGGTGACGAAGCTCGGGCAGAAGCCCTTTACGCACGAATAGTCCTTGTTGCACGAGTTCTGGTTGATGCGGCGCTTGCGGCCGAATTCGGTCTCGACCGGCTCGACGCTCAGGCAGTTGCTCTGCACCGAGCAGTCACCGCAGCCCTCGCACACCAACTCGTTGATGACGACGCGCTTGGCCGGGTCGACCAGGGTGCCGCGCTTGCGGCGGCGGCGCTTCTCGGTGGCGCAGGTCTGGTCGTAGATCAGGATCGTGCAGCCTTCGACCTCGCGCAGCTGCTTCTGGATCGCGTCGAGGTCGTCGCGGTGGTGCACCGTCACGCCCTTGGCGAGGCGCGACGCGATGTCGGCGTCTTCGTACTTCTCGGGCTCGTCGGTGACGACGACGATGCGCTTCGCACCTTCGGCGTCGAGTTCGCGCGTCATCTCGGGCACCTTGAGCGTGCCGTCGACCGGCTGCCCGCCGGTCATCGCGACCGCGTCGTTGAACAGGATCTTGTAGGTGATGTTCACGCCGGCCGCGATGCTTTGCCGCACCGCGAGCAGGCCCGAGTGGAAGTAGGTGCCGTCACCGAGGTTCGCGAACACGTGCTTGTCGGTCGTGAACGCGGCCTGGCCGACCCACGACACGCCCTCGCCGCCCATCTGGCTGAAGGTGACGGTGCTGCGGTCCATCCAGACCGTCATGTAGTGGCAGCCGATGCCGGCCACCGCGCGCGAGCCTTCCGGTACGCGCGTGCTGGTGTTGTGCGGGCAGCCGCTGCAGAAGAACGGCGTTCTTTCGGCAGAAGAGCCGTCGGCAGACGCGGCCACCGTCTGCACCACCATGCTGCGCTCCTTCGCGTCGATCAGCGCGATGCGCGCATCGAGCCGCGCGGCGGTGTCGGCATCGACGCCGAGCTTCTTCAAGCGTTTCGCAATCGCGCGGCCGATGATCGCCGGCGTCAGGTCGGCCTGCGCACGCAACAGCCAGTTGCCGCTCGGGTTCGGCTGGCTCCATTCGCCGCCACTGTCGTCACCATCGGCTTCATCGAACTTGCCGAGCACGTTGGGCCGCACGTCGGCGCGCCAGTTGTAGAGCTCTTCCTTCAGCTGGTACTCGATGACCTGGCGCTTCTCTTCCACCACGAGGATCTCTTGCAGCCCCTTCGCGAAGTCGCGCGTGATGGTGGCCTCCAACGGCCACACCACGTTGACCTTGTGCAGGCGGATGCCGAGTTGACGGCACACGTCTTCGTCGAGGCCCAGGTCGTGCAGCGCCTGGCGCGTGTCGTTGTAGGCCTTGCCCGAAGCGATGATCCCGAAGCGGTCGTTCGGCCCCTCGACGACGTTGTGGTTCAGCTTGTTCGCGCGCACATAGGCTAGTGCGGCGTACCACTTGTGGTCCATCAGCCGCGCTTCCTGTTCCAGCGGCGCGTCGGGCCAGCGGATGTGCAGGCCGGCAGCCGGCATCGGGAAGTCTTCCGGCAGCACGATGTTCACGCGGTCCGGGTCGACCTGCACGCTGCTCGTCGATTCGACGATCTCCTGGATCGTCTTCATGCCAGACCACACACCCGCGAAGCGGCTCATCGCGAACGCGTGCAGGCCCATGTCCAGAATGTCTTGCACGCTCGACGGGAAGAACACCGGCAGCCCGCAGGCCTTGAAGATGTGGTCGCTCTGGTGGGCGGCGGTGCTGCTCTTGGCGATGTGGTCGTCGCCGGCCAGCGCGATCACGCCGCCGTGCTTCGAGGTGCCGGCCATGTTGGCGTGCTTGAACACGTCGGAGCAGCGGTCCACGCCCGGGCCCTTGCCGTACCAGATGCCGAACACGCCGTCGACCTTGGCGCTTTGCGGGTACAGGGCCAGTTGCTGCGAACCCCACACGGCCGTGGCCGCCAGCTCTTCGTTCACGCCCGGCTGGAACACGATGTTCTGCGCTGCGAGGTGCTTCTTCGCCTGCCACAGCGCCTGGTCGTATCCGCCCAGCGGTGAGCCACGGTAGCCGCTGATGAAGCCGCCGGTGTTGAGGCCGGCAAACGCGTCGCGCGTCTTCTGCAGCATCGGCAGGCGCACCAGCGCCTGGGTGCCGCTCATCAGCGCGCGGCCGTGGTCGAGGCTGTACTTGTCGTCGAGCGTGACGGTCTCGATGGCGCGGCGGACGGACTCGGGCAGCGGTGCATTCATGGGCGGTTGCTCCACAGGGGCAAGAGGTTGAGCCAGAAGCGCAACCGCAACTCGTAGCTGCGGTGCGCAAGCCACACAGTGTAGGGATTCGGGCTCGGCAAGTCCTTTCTTTGTTTGTTGACGTTTCGGCCTGCGGCGCAATAATCTTGCTAGAACAGCCGGACAAAGTTGCATATGACGCCCAAGAAGACCCTATCGAAGAAAGGCGCCGGGGTGGCACGGCCAACAGCGCAGGCGCCCGGCGCGCCGCCCGAACCGCACGGCGCGGTGCTCGACCGCTACGACATCGCCATCCTGCACGAACTGCAGCGCGAGGCGCGGCTGTCCAACGCCGAGCTCGCGCTGCGCATCGGGCTCTCAGCCGCGCCCACGTGGCGGCGCGTCAAGTGGCTCGAAGACCAGGGCGTGATCACCGGTTACCGCGCCGAGATCGACCGCCGCAAGATCGGCCTGGGCGTGCTCGCCTTCGTGCGCATCGACGCCGACCGCAACACCGCCGCCAGCACGCGCCAGCTCGAAGACGCCATCCGCGGCCTGCCCGAGGTGATTGCCTGCCACTACATCTCGGGCTCGGGCACCTTCGAGCTGCAGGTGATGGCGACCGACCTCGACGCGTTCTCGAAGTTCACGCTCGACACACTGTTGACGCTGCCGCACGTGAAGGACGTGCACACGAGCTTCTCGCTCGGCGAGGTGAAGGCGGTGGCGGCGTTGCCGCTGGGTCACTTGGGCGGGGCTCGGCGCCCGGGGGGTTTGGGCGCAGCGCGGCGTTGAGCCGGGCGCGCCTTGCTGGCGCGAGGGGCGAGTTCGCAGCGCCGTTGGGGCAGATCAGCCGCGCAGGCTGTTGATGCGGTAGCTAGGCGCCCGCGATGCCGGTGCCTGCCTTTCGGCGTGACTGGCGACCACGTACTTGTCAGCAGCGTCTGCGGGGTCGAGGTCGGCGCAATAGGGGAACGCAAGGATCGCGCGCTGCAGGGCCGCCTCGACACGCATCGACGGCAGCAACTCCAGCAGACGCAGGCAGTAACGCGCGATCCACTGATGCGATGCGCGCGGGCGGGTGCCCGGCTTGACGGGCGCCGCCATCGGGGTGGGGTTGCGCATGTGTGCGAAGGCCATGCGGCAGTGTGGTCCGCAGGTGCAACGCGGGCTGTAGGAGTGCACCTCGACCGCATGTGGGCATGCGGACGAAACTGCGGCGTGATGCAAGACGTGAAGCCCGGTAAGCAGCCGCATCGACTGCCGGTGTTGTCCGACAGGTGCCGCCGCCGGTGGCCCACAAGGGCAAGTTCGTTGTGACTATGGGCGCACAGCGCGGGCGCTTCTAGAGTCCTCCGCATTGTCATCAACACTGGATCACCATGAAACTGCTGCGCCCTCTCTTGCGCCCGCTTTTGCGCCCGGTCTTCGGCCTCGTCGCGTCCTCCCTCGTGCTCGCCACTCTCGCTGCCTGCGGCGGCAGCGACACTGCCGACCGTCTCGACCTGGCCAACCCGGCACTGCGCCTCATTCATGCATCGCCATTTGCTCCGAACGTGACGCTGACCCGCGCCGGCGTGGCGCAAACGGACGAGACCAACGTGGCCTATGGCTTTGCCTCGAACTACTTCGACATCGACACCGGCGCCGCCGACTGGGTGGTCAAGACCACTGCGGGCGGCGTGGCACTGGGCACCTCAATGATCGACCCGCTGCGCGGAACGAAATACACCATCGTGGCGCTGCCCACGTCAGCCACCGAGACTGGCACGCTGCTCTTCGCCGACCCGTACAACAAGCCGCTGGCCAGCGACAGCAGCCGCTTGCGCGTGGTCAACGGCTCGTACAACGCCGCCAACATCGATGTCTATATGAATCCGGTGCCCACCGACATCACGGCCGTCGGCGTGACACCCCTGATCTCGGCCACCGCGTTTCGAACCGCCGGCCCGGCGTCGAACAACGACTCGGTCAACATCCCCGGCGCCGCGTACCAGCTCAGCGTCACGGCAGCCGGCACGAAGACGGTGCTGTTCCGCGGCACCGTGACGTTCACGGCGAACCGCGACGTCCTGCTGGTGACGGTGCCGAATGCGGCGCTGCCGACAGGGATCAAGGTGCTCATGAAGATCGAAGGCGGGGCCGGCCTGACGGAGCTTGCCGCGTCGTAGTGGAAGCCGGGCGCAATAGGGGCGCGCTGTCGATGCCGGTGTGACGCTGCGCCTGCGGCGGGTGGCTCGTCGCGTGGGATCATCAGCAGATGACCCCACCGCACCCGCGCAGCCGACTGCGCCTTCCCTCATTCCTGCGCCACGTCGGGCCGGGGGTCGTCACCGGCGCGGCCGATGACGACCCGTCCGGCATCGCCACCTACACCCAGGCGGGCGCGCAGTTCGGCACCGGCGTGTTGTGGACGGTGTTCCTCACGCTGCCGTTCATGGTCGCGATCCAACTCGTCAGCGCCCGCATCGGGCGCCAGTCCGGCCGAGGCATTGCTGCCAACCTGAAGCGCCATGCGCCGGGCTGGTTCCTGTACGCCATCGTCGGGCTGCTGCTGGTCGCCAACACGATCAACATCGCGGCCGACATCGCCGCGATGGGTGAGGCGCTGCAGCTCATCGTCGGCGGCGGCGCGCACTTCCATGCGGTGGTGTTCGGCGTGCTGACCCTGCTGCTGCAGATGTTCGTGCCGTACCGGCAACTCGCGCCCATCCTGAAGTGGCTCACGCTCACGCTCTTCGTCTACGTGGCGGCGGCGTTCAGCGTGAACATTCCGTGGGCCCAGGTGATGCACGACCTGCTGGTGCCGCACATCACGGCCGACCCGGCGTTCTGGATGATGATCGTCGCGATCCTGGGCACCACGATCTCGCCTTACCTGTTCTTCTGGCAGGCCTCGCAGGAAGTGGAAGAGTTGCGCCTGCGTGGCCACATCGCCGGCTTCGAGACGCGCGACGCGCTCAAGCGTGCGAAGCGCCGCATGCGGCTCGACACCGTGATCGGCATGGTGTTCTCGAACGGCATTGCGTTCTTCGTCATGCTGATGGGCGCTGTGGTGCTGCATGCCGGTGGCGTGACCGATGTGCAAAGCGCCGCACAGGCCGCGCAGGCACTGCGGCCGTTGGCGGGCGACTTCGCGTTCGCGCTGTTCTCGTTCGGCATCATCGCGACCGGCCTGCTCGCCGTGCCGGTGCTGGCCTCGTCGGCGGCGTATGCGGTGGCCGAGGCCTTCGGCTGGGTCGATGGGCTGGAGCATCAGTGGCGTCAGGCCAAGGGCTTCTACGCGATCATCGCGGTGGCCACCATCGTCGGCACGGGCCTGGACTTCACGCCCATCGACCCGATGAAGGCGCTGTATTGGAGTGCGGTGGTCAACGGCGTGGTGGCCGTGCCCATCATGGCCGCGATGATGCTGCTGGCCGGCAAGCCCGAGGTGATGGGCGCGTTGCCGGTGCGGCGCAAGACGCGCGTGCTCGGTTGGGGAGCGGTGGCGCTGATGGCCGCTGCGGTGGCGATGATGCTGCGCGACCTGTTCCGCTGACCGCTCGGCGTTGCCCGGGCCGTTGTAGGCCTCGGCGCACGCCGAACAGGGCTTGCCTCTGGTAACACCATGGGGCCCAGGATGGCGTTCGAGGTGGCGTTCAACGGTCATCATGATGGTTTTGCAGGAGCGCCCATGTCGACCACGAACAACACCACGAACGACACCTCATCAGCCACCGCTTCCGGCGCAGGCATGGGCTTCGGCCAACTGCCGCGCGCGGTGTGGGCGGGGGGCGGTGTGCTGGCCCTCCTCGCCGCGGGCCTGGCCGGCGCGCTGATCAGCAAGTCGACCGCTCCCGCCGCGAACTTGGGGGCGCCGGTCGCTCTGATGACCCCACAGATGGCACCACAGACGACACCCAACACGGCCGCAATATCGCCGCCGGCCTCGACGAGGCCCAGCAACATGGCCTACGCACCGGTGCCGCAAGACGGCGTGCCCACGCCCGCGAACACGGCCGCCGCTCAGCAGGTTGCCCCCGCACCCGCACCGGCGAAGTTGGCCAGCCCCGCACCAACCCCCACACGCGCCGCCGCAGGCACGCGCCATGCCGATGCGCGGCCAACGAGCCGCTCGGTGGCCTGCCTGTCGTGCGGCACCGTCGAGTCGGTGGAGCCAGTGCGGCTCAAGGGCGAGGGCACGGGCCTGGGCGCGGTCGCCGGCGGCGTGCTGGGCGGCGTGGTCGGCCACCAGATCGGCGGCGGCAGCGGCAAGACCGCGATGACCGTGCTCGGCGCGCTCGGTGGCGGCTTGGCCGGCAACGAAGTGGAACGCCGCACCCGAGGCCAGACGTCGTACGACGTGCAGGTGCGCATGCAGGACGGCTCGCACCGCAGCATCCGCCAGGGTCAGGCACTGGCGGTGGGGTCTTCGGTGGTGGTCGAAGGCGGCCACGTTCGCCTGGCGCGCTGAGCGCTGCAGTTCATCCGGCACTCCGGCCGTGACGACCGGCGCTTCACGCGCCGGTGCGACCACCCTCCTCGTGCACCGCACCGGGGCGGCACCGCACTTGCTTGAGTGCAGGCCGCGCGCCCCGAATGCACCTTGGAGGAACAACCATGAACGATACCTCGATCCAGCTGGTCAGGGAAACGTTCGATCTGGTCGAGCCGATCGCGACGGAGGCGGCGGCCATGTTCTATGCGAACCTGTTCGCGGCCGACCCGCTGCTCGTGCCACTCTTCAAGGGCGACATGGCGGCGCAGGGGCGCAGGCTGATGCAGATGATCGCGCTTGCGGTCAGCAAACTCGACGAGCCCGCGATGCTGATGCCCGCGCTTGCG
>Ga0209724_1001129_pt1 | contig 24849 bp, 27 predicted proteins | sample grotaG_FD_184143 | JGI IMG/M metagenome (GOLD analysis project Ga0209724, IMG submission 184143) | Glacier valley bacterial and archeal communities from Borup Fiord, Nunavut, Canada, to study Microbial Dark Matter (Phase II) -... | ecosystem: Environmental > Aquatic > Freshwater > Ice > Glacier ...
TGACCGATGGCAACGCCTACTTCAATCGGCCGGGGCCGCGACTCGTCGAGTCGCTCGAGATCATGGCGGCGTGCCTTCACCCAGACTTGTTTCCGGACTTCGCACACGCCCACGCCGCGTCGATCGTCACGCTCTGAAGCGCCGCACGAACAGCACGATGCCCGGGATCATCACCGCCCAGATCAGTGCCAACCCGAGCATCGCGAAGGCGCGATCGAACGTGCGGTTGCCGGTCCACTGCAGATAGTGGATCCGATACAGCCAATCGATGCGGTCGGTATCGGGACCGCGCTGCGACATGACTGCGTCGCGTCGCCCGACTTCGACGATCGGTCCCGAGACGAACCGGACCTGCGCGACTTCGTCGCCGAGCGAGACATCTGCTACGTCGCCGTAATCATGTCGATGCGTCGAACGTGCGACGGCGTCGATCGCGAGCGAGCGAGCATCGACTACGTCCAGTGGCGAGCGCCGGCGGGCCGTCGTCGCGTCCAACAACTCGGTGCCATTCGCCGTGGTCACGCGGTAGAGGGACCCGAGAGCGGTGTCGAACAACTCGAGGCGCGTGATCGACTCGTCGCCGAGGCTCGCGCGAATCGAGCCCAGCGGAACGATCGCGTCTACTCGTAGCGTCGACCCTCGCCGCTCGGCGGACAGTTGATCGTAGGCGCGATCCCAGCCCGGTTTGAGGTGAAACAGCAGCCCGGTCACCGACCAGACGGCAAGCAGGACGACCAGCACGATGGCGAGCCATCGATGAACGCGTGCCCAGGACATGCGGCGAACATACGACCGACGGGTTTCGGCGAGGTGCGCTTGTCTCCGCGATCGACATGCGACGGTCTCAACCCGATCACGACCAAGCGCCTGAACGCCCGAAGCGTGGCGTGTGGCGCGAGCCGCCCGATGGGCGCGTGAACAAGGTGCTCGCCGCGAGCAAGGTGCAGTACGCACCACGCGGCAAGCTTCAGCTCGCGTTGGTGATCGGACGCGACCTGTGGGAGATCGGGTTGAAGAAGGCGAGGCCTTCGGCACCGAAGCCGACGCCTCCGACGACGACGACCGCGCCGAAGGGCGAGGCCTTCGGGCTCGGTGCGCTCGGTGGGTTGTTGTTGCTCGGGCTACTGCGCCGGCGGCGCCGCTGGCGGGCGTGATGCAGCATTGCGCGCCTCGTGGAACTTCTTCAGTTCGGCGTTCGCGCGACCGATGACCTCGAGCTTGGCAACGATCGCGGCGAGCTCGCCACCCGGGATCGCGTAGTAGCCCTCGTGCTCGCTCGCCCCGGTGTACACGCGGTTGCCGACACAACCAAAGCTCGCAGAGGCGCGCGCGGTCTGCTGCGCCTGTGGCAACACCGCGCATGTCGGCCGGCCTAGCGTCGGCGTACCCGAGCCAACGCCTGCGGCCTGCGCGGCTTCGGCGAGCAACATCAACTGGCGGACGTCGGCGCGCACCAGCACGATGTCGGGCGCATACGTGGCCTCACCGAGCGGCGCGTACGCGATCACGCCGAACTCGACGGTGTCGCGGCGTGGGATCTGCGCCACCTCGTCCATCGACAGGTACTCGAGCCCCACCATCGTGTGGATCAGCTGCATCAGCTCCGCCTTCTGATCGGCGGTGGTCGGGACGCCGTGCGTGTGGGCACCCACCGCACAGCCGAGGTGATCGGAGGCCTCGGTGTAGAACGACTCACCGTCGGCGGCGCGACGCCAGTAGCTGCAGCTCGCGGGCGCAGCCTTGGTGATCCGAGGGAGTCCCGCGGGCGCCTTCGCGAGGAAGCCGACCGCGACGGGCGACAACGAAAGGCCGAGCAATTCCTCGAGACGGGTTTTCATCGGGGCAAGCTACCACTCTGTCGCGCTATCCACGGCTCGGCAGGTTATATGAGGTCATGGCGAAGGACCGGGTCCTGCTGCTGGCGCCGACAACGGCCTATCAGACGGCGGACTTTCGTCGAGCGGCCGAAGCCATGGGCGTCGAGGTCACGCTCGGCACCGATCGCTGCCATGTCCTGGCCGAGGCGTGGCCCGAAGGTGCGCTGGCACTCGACTTCCGGGATCCACCCGGCGCGGCGGCGCAGATCGCGGATGCAGACGGCGCAGCCCTGATCGCGGGGATCATCGCGACCGATGAGCGGACCGCGCTGATCGGCGCACTCGCCGCCGAGCTCCTCGGACTACCGTTCAATCCAGTCGAGGCAACGCGCGCAACCGGCGACAAGCTCCGGTTACGACAGCGGCTCGCGGAAGCAGGAGTCGCGCAACCCGCATTTCGCGTCGTGCCGCTGGAGAGCGATCCGATGGCGGTGGCGCGCGAGCTGCAGTTCCCGGTCGTGATCAAGCCGCGCCACCTGTCGACCAGCCGCGGTGTGATGCGCGCCGATGACGCGCGCGAGTTTTGCGATCGGTTCGCTCGCCTGGCGCGCCTCCTCGCGGCTCCCGAGCTGATCGCACGCGATCCGGAGGCGGCTCGCTCGGCGATGATCGAGGAGTTCGTTTCAGGGCCGGAGGTCGCCTTCGAGGGCCTGTTGCGCCAGGGACGCCTGCAATCACTTGCACTGTTCGACAAGCCGGACCCACTCGATGGTCCGTTCTTTGCCGAGACGATCTACGTGACGCCATCGAGCCTGCCGGTGGCGATGCAGCAGGCGATCGAGGCACGCGTCGCGGAGGCGGCGGCCGCGATCGGATTGCGCGAGGGGCCGATCCACGCCGAGCTGCGGATCGGCAGCGGGCATCCGGTCGTGATCGAGGTGGCCGCACGTTCGATCGGCGGGCTGTGCGGGCGCGCGCTTCGGTTCGGCGCCGGGATCTCCCTCGAAGAAGTGATCATCTCGCATGCGCTGCGACGTGATCTGGCGTGTGCACGCTCGGCCGAAGCGGCCGGCGTGCTCATGCTCCCCGTCCCCAGTGCCGGCGTCCTGCGCGCGATCGACGGACTCGATGACGCCATGCGCGTGCCGGGCGTACGCGAGGTGACGATCACCGCGCGCGTCGGCGAGAACGTGATGCCGCTGCCCGAGGGCAACATGTATCTCGGCTTCGTGTTCGCTGTGGGCGATCAAGCGGCGGCGGTGATCGCAGCACTTCGGCGCGCGGGACTCGCGCTCCGGTTCACCATCGCGCCGCTTCTATAGAGGGTGTCGAGTGTCGAGCGAGCCAAACTGGCTCGCGAGGGGTTCACTTCAACAGAACCACGACTCGCTCAGCCGCGGCGGCGGCGGGCCCGGCGGTCGGGCGCTCGCGACCGTGTGCACAACGTGACGACCGCATGCGAAGTACACGAGCTCGCGGATCCGCGCGAACACGATGGCCGGGTCGAGCTTGGTATCGGCGGCATCAGCCGCGATCGCGGCGAGCTCCTGCTGCAGCCGATCAACGCGTGGATCGGAATGCGTCCACTGATAGGACAGCGCCGCGCTGTCGAGCTCGCCGAAGGCATCACGCGTCTCGGGCCCGAGCAGCAGCGAGCCAGGGGGCACCAGCAGCCGCACCGAAAGCTGCACCGGATCGACGCACCCGATCAGACCTTCAGCCGCGAGAAAGTCGACCAAGTCGGCGATCTGGTCGAGCGTCGTCCACGGCGTGAACGGAACGAACGTCGGCCGCAACACGAGTCCGGCGCTCCTCATGAGGGCGAGGGCGTGCTCGAAGTCCGCACGGGTGTGCCCCTTATCCAGGCGTGCGAGCACGCCGTCATCGAGCGACTCGACGGCGCTGACGACGAACGCGCAGCCGAGCGACGCAAGCTCGACCAGCAACGCACGGTGCGAGATCAGGTGACTGATCTTGATCGTCACGTCGAACGTGAGCGCCGGCCAGCGGCGATGCAGGTCACGCAGGATCGCCAGGCCATGCCCCGGTCCGTTGAAGAAGTCGGGGTCACCGAACGTGACGTGTTCAGCGCCTTGCTCGACCTGGACCGCGATGTCGGCGAGAACGATCGCGGCGTTGACGACGAAGAACCGGCCGCCGTAGACCGGTGGAATCGGGCAGTGGCGGCACAGGTGAAGGCAACCACGCGACGTCTCGGTGTAGCCGGCGACATGCTCGCGGCCGTCGCGGATCAGCTTGGCGTAGCGGCCGATCTGCGGCAGTCCCGTGCGTTGAGGCTGTGGAAACGCCAGCTTCGCGAGTGTCACCGGTGGGACGACACCATCGCGCGCGCCGGTGTGGAGCCGGTCGACCAGCGCGACCAGCTCGGCTTCGTGCTCGCCACCGAGGACCGCGTCCGCCCCGCTCGCGCGCAGGTACGCCTCGTTGAGTGGCGCATATAGACCGAAGAAGCACAGGTGCACGCTCGGGTTGAGCTCGCGCACGCGAGCCGCGACCCGGACGCCGAGCCGTAGCGCCGTGTGCATCGGCACCGAGATCCCGACGAAGTCCGCGGTGCGGATCAGCTCCTCGTCGAGCCGTTCGATCGCGAGGTCCTGGACGACCGGCTGATAGCCGGCGCGCTCGAGGAATGCGAGCGGCATCGCGAGCCCATGTGGCTGATGGCCAAGCTCGTAACAGGACAGCAGCGCGATCCGCATCTACTTCGCGGCGGGTTGCACGAAGTCGGGCGGCAGGGCGGCGCCCTCACCGAACAAGAACTGCTCGCACTGCTCCTTGAGCTTCTTGTGCGACTCGGCCTGTGTCAGGTCGAGCCGGTACTCGTTGACGACCATCTTCGAGTGCTCGATCCAGAGCTTCCAGGCTTCCATCGAGATCTCGTTGAAGATCTTCTCGCCGAGCGCGTCGTTGAACGGCTTGTACGGCATGGCCGGAAGGTCTCGTTGCAGCTTCGCGCACTTGACGGTTCGGGCCATGTCTCGTCACACCCTACACCATGAGACGGCTGGCGACGACAGCGCCGATTCGGGGCTGTTACCGAGCGGCCCTGTTGATGGTCGAGGCGACCGCCTGTTCGATGGACATCGGCGGGTGCCGACAGGGTGTCACATCGGCTGATGTCCATCAAACAGGCCGCCGTGTGGTCGGCAGGGCGTGATGGTTAAAACGAACTGCGCAGCGACACGGCGTGACATCGGCCCGTCTTCGCTGGTGGCGCTGGCGTTTGGGAACGGCGACGGCGACGGCACCCGCACCGATGCGGATGGTCGAGATCGTGCCGGCTCGGGCGATGCCGGCTGCTGCGAGTTTGCGCGTGTACGTGGTTGGCGTGGTCCTGGAGCTGCCGGCGGACACGCCGCCGGAGTACGTCGGTCGTGTCCTTTGCGCGGCCCGCGCTGCATGCTGACGATCGCGTCGGGCGCACGTGTCTACCTCGCGAGCCAGGCCGTCGATCTACGGCGCGGCCACCCCATGTGCCACGACGGGCTGTGCGCGCTGGTTCGCGGCACGCTCGAGCTCGATCCGGCCGCCAGACGATTCTGCGCAGCTCGGCGCGGGCTAAACCGTCCAACGTCGCGATTCCTCGACGGTGACGTCGACCCTCGGACAGTTACAGTGCAACGGCGATCGAACTGAGCGACGAAAGCATCAGCCGTGGCAACATCCTCGATGGGGAAGCGAACTGGGGGTGGTGTGAAAGCAAAAAACGCCGCCCTTTCAGGCGGCGCAAATCGTCGAGCGGGATATGAGATTCGAACTCACGACCTTCAGCTTGGGAATGCAAGATAGGCCCTGGCCTCGAGCCCACTTAGAAAGCAACTCAACAACTTAACGCGTCGTCCTGTCCCAAGGCGTTGCGTGTTTGAGCACTCGAAGTGGGGTTTTAGGTGGGGTCGATCTTGCGTTCTTGACCTTCAGCTTCGTTCTGTAAGTCAGCGAAGTCCCGTCGACGATTCTCCGACGAGGAAATGGTCTTCGATTTGTCGCGCGCGATTTCGAACGAAAGGGTGGGATTGAAAGTGGGGTCCGGATGTAACGGCCGCTTCATTGCGCACGTTGAAGTTCGCGTTTCGGGGAGCCGGTTCGTGGCTGGGTGTGAGGCAGACCTTTAGCTTTCGCTTGCCGCGATGCCGATTCGTCACGAGCCTCGTGACGAATTGCCGGCGCCGCGACCGGCGAAATTGTCACCGTCATTGCGGGGCGTGCCACAGGGGATCGATGTCGCCCTTGATGAGCTTCCCCGTCCAGAAGCACCCTACCGAACGGCGGTTCGCCGCTTGCAGCTCTTTCATCGTAGGCGTCGCCGCCTTGCGCTCCACGAACATCGCGATGACCTCGGCCACCGTGAACGCGAAATCGGTCCTGTTGACCCTCGTGATGTCGGCGAGGGCGACCCACTGGTCGGGATAACGCGCGCAGATCTCGGTCCACGTGAGGTGTTCGACGGGCGCTGCGGCCTGGCTCGTGACCATAGTGGAAGCGTCCGCCTGCCACGAAGTTTGTCAATTCTTGGGAACGGCTCGTGTCGGGGATCAGCGTCGCAGGCGATCTGCTCTCGCGTCGATCGACGACCCACGCCAATTGTGTCAGCAGCGCTGACACTTTGGGCGCACGCACCAATAGAGTCGCGAGCTTTCGGCTGACCTCAGGGCTCACCCGGTTCGCCTCCTGCCGTCGAGCCGCGCCACCAATGCATCAGCCTCGGAGCGCACCGCGGGGAAAGCTGCGGGGAGGTCACAGGCGCATGCGGCGACCGCTTCGTCAGGATGCAGACGTTGAACGCCCGCTTCTACCTCGCCACGGAGTAGCTCGAAGTGTTGGGGCTGCGTGAAGCTCCGAACACTCTCCAAGAACTTGAGGTCGAGCTCCTTGCGGATCGGCCACGTGTCTCGCTGGACGAGAACGATCCCAGCTCGATTACAAATCCCGATGATGATCGTCGCACACGTCATCCCATGAGCGCCGTCTGAGAGTACAAGCCGCCCTTCTGCATCGAAGGAAGCGCCTCGATCTTCGAACGCGTACGGAAAGCTGCGGGTCTTCTGGTACTCGGCCCAGACAAGTCGGCAGTGGCCAGCGGCGAGAGCGAGTAACTCAGGTTCCGTGTCGGGCGCAGCCCAGAGAACTTGGAAGTCCCATCGGTCATAGAGCTTGTCCTGCCATCCGAGGTGCAGCGCACAACGCTCGCCGTTCTCTCCGCGATATAGGAGACCCGCGTGCAGGTTACCGTAAGGCGTTCGCGTCAGAACCGCCGCGAGCGGGACCACACGGTGGTCGAACGGCGCTTCCTCCTCGAACTGCGCAACGCCCATCGATTCCCGCCGTCCGCTAACGAAGGTTTTGTAGAAGACGGTTGGCTCGTTCCGGGACGCGCTCGTGCAGCGCCTTCTCGATGTCGCGAACCACCTCCACGCGAGCCTTCAGATGCGAGCTGGCCGGCCTCGTGATCGAGAGGACCGTGACCATCGTGGTGACGTCAAGGCGCTTGAAGTCCAGCGAACGAAGAGCGCTGTCACACAACTCGAACTCTGAGCGCATGAGCAGAGCGTTAAAGTGCCCGAGCAGTATGTCCATCGCTGCGTCCGTCTTGGACTTCGCAACGAAGGAGTAGACGTCGTCGATCCAACTCAAGAGGTGTTCCTTGCTTTTGGCCACCGTGATCTTCGCTGTCCTGACAACTTTGGTGCCCCCAACGTCGAAAATGATGACCTTGGAGAGGAGATCCAAGTACTGCGCGTCTTCGCCTGCACCCTGTGTAAGGCGAGTGTCTCCAGGATCGATCGCGACCGAACTCACGGTAAACTCCCGACGAGGAAATGCCGCGGCTGGTGTCGTCGGAGTCTGAAGCTGAAAACCGATGAGCGGATTCATTGAAAAAGCTCCCTCAGATCATCCGTGATCGAGTCCTCGAAGATCTCGCGCTGCCTCTTGTGAAGCGCTTCGATGATCGGCATCCATGCGTCGTCGGCGAAGGTGCACAAGTGGTCGCTGACTCGCCGGACGTTCAAGTCATAGATCAACGATGGCTTTCCGTCTGCTTCCGGAGGACCGGTAGCGATCGTGAGCAACGCGAGCGTTCCATCCATCGGGTCTCTCGTCTGTGTCACGACATGGAACCCCGATAGCTCCGTGGGCATGGCGGTCGGCCGGTACGGCATCACCTTGAGAAATCGCTGAACGTTGCTGTCAGGGAGCGTGATGCGATCAATGTATCGAACACCGAGGGCCGTGACAGGTCCAGTTCGAACAACATCGGGAAGCGCCTGCACTGCGGCGTGAGCCTGTTCCATGAAACGCTCCCACCCAGGATAGGGCGCGAGAACATGAACAGAGATTCCGCCGGGAGCGACCCCGATCTGGCGAAGTCCGTCGGTGGTCCGAAGGAAGGTCAGATCGGGGAGCTTCTTCGTCGAGCTTTGAACCGTGTCGCCGCTAACCTGCGCTTCGAACTGGATGCGCTCTTGCTTCCGTGGGTCGCCGTTGTACGTGCCCAGCGCATCCCGCAACGCGTCCAAGACAAGCTCTGGCGCAACTTCGCCTTCGTACCGAAGCTCGATGATTGCTTCGACGATCGGAGGGCGAGGATAGATTCGCCGCTCCGCGTCGTCAGATGGAGTGGGCATCGTCGCCGTCCTTTCGAGCATACCCGGTCGCTCTCCATGTAGCGGTAGGGGAAAGGGTCAGGCTACGCTCGGGCCCTGACACCGCCGCCAACCCCCTAACATTGTTCCGGTCGGGAACCTCATCCAAGACCTTACCCGTAGCACGGCCGCTCGAGGTGGACCAGATTTCGTCGTGTAGAGCACGTCGCCCTCTGTGGTCCCAACGGCTAGGTTGCCGCCGCTGCGGCCGTGCATCGCGCCGCGCGCTGATCGGCTTGGCCGCCGCGATTGTATGACCGTCGACGGAGAGCAGATCAACGACGCTGTGCGAGCGTCATCAGTGGTCCCAGCGCAGGTTCCACGAGGTACTTGGTCCGCACTTCCACGCCCGCATTTTCCATGCGTGCCTGGAACGCCTCGTACTCCGCGATCCGCTTGGGATCGAGTTGAGGGTTCTTCTGGAGAACGTCTTTATCGCTGGGCTGCTTCATGATCGTCTCAGTCGAATTCGCGCGAGTGGACATAGTTCTCGAGCTTGTTGCGGATCATGTAGTCGGTGAGGAGGTCGAAGTAGCTCCTCAGATTCGAGGTTAGCACGGCATCCGCCCCGAAGTCGTCGATCCTCAGCTTGAGCTCCTGCTGGAGAACCCGCATCGGGATGCCTCTTCCGTGCGATCCCCACTCGTCGTGTTTCATCAGACGGACGGCGATTTCTTCGGCGCGCGCCACGCGCATGGCAGGCGTGACCGTCGTTTGGTTCGTCTCCGTCGTGGTCCAGTCCTTGAACTTGTAGGTGGCGAGCCACTGCTTCAACAGCGAGATCGAGAGGTCGCGCGCCATCTCGAACTGATGCATCTCCGCGAGGTCCATGCCGCGCATGATCAGGAACTCGGCGTTGGTCAGTGTCCCGTTCTGCGACTTGCCGACAAACCTGTCCCATTGCAGCAGGTACGAAAGCGCCGGGACAAGCTTTCCGTCGCGCTCCACCTGGGGATCGATCGGGCCGAGGCACGCGAAGTAGTCCATCATGATCGCGTCGCCGGACATCGCCAAGATCGTACCGGCGGACATCGCGAGGTTCGGCACGACGAACACGACCTCCTGGTAGAAGTGGCGGATCACGTTGACCATCCGCTCCGCGACCTCGACTACACCACCACCCGTGTGCAACACCACGAACAGCTTGGGCCGCTTGTTCTGGACCGGTTCCAACGCGAGACGTGTCAGGCCTTCAAGACCGCCGCGGATGGGTCCGACGATCGCAAGTCCATCGGCGTTGAGATGTTGCTCGAGCTGCTGAAGCAGAGACTTCAGCGACTTCGACGCTTCGCTATTGATCGACGCCATGATCGGTCCGAATTCTCGCGCCTAGGTCTGACAAGCCACGCTTGGAGACTCGGCCGCGGTGCCACATCTAGATAGGGGCGATGAGCATCGCAGATCGCGCGCAGCCGCATCGCCGGATCCAACGCGAGCGCGGCAACCGCCGCCGCGTCTAAGTTGTCGGAGAGGATGATCCCGCCACGGTCGTCGAGGCTGATGAAACCAGTATCAAACGCTGCATCTTACCCTGCCGAGCTGGCCGGACAGTGGGGTCGCGAACGTCCACCGCCTTGATAGGGTTACGGAGCGGATCGACCGCCAGCGCCAACGATGTTCGAGGTTAGAGATCGCGTCAGCGTCCAACCGCGCCACCGTCTGCGGCGGTTTCGGCGGTGCCCGCTGGCTCCGGATCGATGGGCCGGATACGCTCGGCCGCGATGCGCACTTGGGGATGGGCGGGGGACGCGCGACACGCGCGCCGCCCGTGCACCCGCGCACAAGGTTGAGCCATGCCCACGAAGCGACAGGTTCTTGAAGTTCTCAGCCGTAGCGAGCTACAGACGATCGTCGAGAGCCACGACCTCCAGGTCGACGACAAGCGTGTCACTTCGCAGCTCGTTGACGCTGCAGCGGGCTCGCGCAAGATCGTGCTTACCGATGTGCTCTCGGAGTTCGCACGCGACCGGCTGAAGGAGCTGTGCCGCGAGCTGGGGCTCGATGAAGGAGGACGTGAAAAGGAGCCACTTGTGGAGCGACTCGCTGGCCAGAGCGCAGGCACGGGCAAGCCTGACGCGCCGAAGATCAACGGCGCAAAGGCCAGCAAGGCCACCAACGGTGCGGCGCCCGACAACCCCATCGAGATTGCACCGGGCGAGAAGCTCACGCTGCCGAAGCTGGAGGGCTACCTGTGGTCGGCGGCCGACATCTTGCGGGGCTCGATCGACTCGTCCGACTACAAGGGCTTCATCTTCGGGCTGCTTTTCCTCAAGCGTCTGTCGGATCGCTTCGACGAGGAATGCGATGCCTTGATCGCCGACGACGCTGATCCCGAGGACAAGGACGAGCACCAGTTCTTCGTGCCGAAGCGCGCCCGTTGGCCCGAGATCCAGAGGACCGCCACAGGCGTCGGCGAGGCGCTCAACAAGGCGTGCTCAGCACTCGAAGGTGCGAACTCGTCGCTCGAAGGTGTGCTCGCGGGGATCGACTTCAACGACGAGCGCAAACTCGGCGATGCGAGGAACCGCGACGTGGTGCTTGGGCGTCTCGTGCAGCACTTCTCGAAGGTGGACCTCAAAAACGCGAATCTCTCCGAGCCCGACATGCTCGGGCGCGCGTACGAGTACTTGATCGAGAAGTTCGCCGACGACGCGGGCAAGAAGGGCGGCGAGTTCTACACGCCCAAGAAGGTCGTCGAACTGATCGTCGAACTGCTCGCGCCGACCGAGAAGATGCGCATCTGCGATCCGACGGCAGGGTCTGGGGGAATGCTGATCGAGTGCGCGCACTACCTGGCGCGCCACGGCAAGAACCCGCGAAATCTGTCGCTGTCAGGGCAGGAGAAGAACCTGGGCACGTGGGCGATCTGCAAGATGAACATGCTCTTGCACGGCATTCCCGACGCGCGGATCGAGAAGGGCGACACGATTCGAGATCCGAAGCTGCGGGACGGCGACGGGCTCACGTTGTTCTCGCGCGTCATCGCGAACCCGCCGTTCTCACTCGACGAGTGGGGTCGCGAAGTCGCCGAGAACGATCCGTACGGTCGATTCAAGTACGGCATCCCGCCCAAGACCAAGGGCGATCTTGCGTTCGTGCAGCACATGATCGCGACGACCGACAAGACGGGCATGGTCGGCGTCGTGATGCCGCACGGCGTCTTGTTTCGCGGTGCGGCTGAAGGCGAGATCCGCAAAGGCATCCTTCAGGAGGATCTCGTCGAGGCAGTAGTTGGCTTGCCGCCTAACCTGTTCTACGGGACCGGGATCCCAGCAGCGATCTTGGTTCTCAACAAGGCCAAGGCCCCGGAGCGCAAACGCAAGGTTCTATTGATCGAGGCGTCGCGAGACTTCGGCAACAAGACGACACAGAACGTACTTCGCGACGAGGACGTCAAGAAGATCGCTGCGACCTTCCATGCCTTCCGCGACGTCGACAAGTATGCCCGCGTCGTCACGCTCGATGACATCGCGAGTAACGAGTTCAACCTGAACCTCAGCCGGTACCTGGAGACTGCTGACGCCGCAGCGAAGGTCGACGTAGCCAGCGCGCTCGCAAGACTACGCATGCTTGAGCGTGCGCGCACCGACGCGGAGGCGAAGATGAACGCGCATCTCGCGAGGCTTGGCTATGGCGGCTGAAGAATGGAGCAGCCGAAAGGTCCGCGACTTTGCGGTGCGCTGCAAGACCATCAACGTAGACGGCACGCTACTGCCTCCCCTCTCCATCACCAAGGGACGCGGCGTCGTTCTGCAATCCGAGAAGTACAAGAAGCAGATCGCGACCGATCTGCGCAAGTACGTCGTTGCGCGCCGCGATCAGTTCGCCTTCGACCCCATGTCGCTTTACTACGGCGCCATCGGGCGGGTTGCATCCATCGAGATCGGCCTCGTAAGCCCCGACTACGTCGTCTTCGATGTCGACGACACGGTGGACAAGACCTACCTGAACTACCTACTCCGATCACCTGAGCAAGTTGCCGTTTACGAGACGGTTGCTGAGACTGGGAACTCCTTTGGCAAGCGGCGGCGGGTGTACTGGTCCGTGTTCGAGGACCTGGAGGTCTCACTTCCGCCACGCGAAGAGCAGCGAATGATCGCGACGATCCTGTCATCGATGGACGCTACGATCGAAGCCGCGCAGGCCGTCATCGATCAGCTCCATGTTGTGAGGAAGTCCACGACGGCCGAGTTGCTGACGCGCGGCCTACCGGGACGGCACACGCTGTTCAAGCAGACGGAGATCGGCGAAGTTCCGGAGGAATGGAACGTGCGCGCGCTACGAGGTGTCGCCGCACTCAGTTCCGGGGGCACGCCGAGTCGAGATCGTCCCGAGTATTGGAACGGCGACATCCCCTGGGTAAAGACCGGGGAGATTGACTACGGCGTGATCACTGAGGTTGAGGAAATGATCTCCCACGCTGGACTTGAACACTCGTCCGCCAAGATGCTCGCGCCCGGAACACTTCTGATGGCGATGTACGGTCAAGGAGTCACCCGAGGCCGTGTGGCGATCCTCGGGATCCACGCTGCCGTAAACCAAGCGTGCCTTGCGATCACTCCCTCAGCTGGCATCAGCACGCGCTTTCTGTTCCACGTGTTCATGCACAAGTACGACGAACTTAGGGCTCTTGGACATGAAGGGGCGCAGAAGAACCTGAACGCGACACTCGTTGGCGACGTGTCAGTACCGATGCCCTCGGGCGAAGAGCAGGCCTCCATCGTCGCTATTCTTGATGATGTGAGGGTGCGGATCGAACAGGAAGTCCTGTTTCAGGATGGTCTTGTTAGTCTGAAGAGTGCGCTGTCGTCAGCACTTCTCACGGGCGAGCTTCGCGTCAGGCCCGACGAGAGGAAGTCCTGATGTCATCACGGTTCCTCTTCAACGCGGCGCTCTGGGACGAGTTGTACAGCCGCATCCCGAAGGCCAAGATCGTTCGAGCGGCCGTTGCCTACCTCGGAACCGGTGGAGGCGCGCTGCTTCCCCTCAGAAGGGGCGACAAGCTCGTCGTAGACATGAGCCTTCGTTCGGTTCGGTCGGGAACAACGAACCCGAACGAAGTGAAGAAGCTGCTCCAGAAAGGTGTGGAGGTCTTCTCTCGGGGGTCGCTTCACGCCAAGTTCTTCGTTATCGACGAGACCGTCATCGCTGGCTCGTCGAACGTATCGAAGCACGCCAAGGACGTCCTCGACGAGGCCGCAATACTCACGGATGACGCGGCAACCGTACGTCGCGCACGTGACACGTTCCAACAGCTCTGCACCGAGCCTGTTCGCAAGGACTACCTCAAGAAGTGCATCGACGAATACGTGCCACCCACGTTCGCGCCGCATGGGGTACCGAAGGCTTCTTCGCGACGACCGAAGACTACATCCGGGAAGCTCTGGATCATCGGCGGCCTGTCGTACGGTTCTGTTCCCGAGCGCGAGCAGGAAATCGCCGCACGTGTCGTGAAGGATGCGCACAAGCAGCTCCTCGACTTCGAGCGGAGCGAAGTGGAATACACCCACTACCCGACGAGGCAGAGCTTCTTCAAACGCTTGCGACTAGGCGACTGGCTGATCAAATGCATGAAGTACGAGAAGGGCTTCGATGTCTGGCCTCCGACTCGTTTTCTTGGCCTTGAAGACTATCCAAGAGGGAAGGGAAAGCGCCGCTACCTCTTGCTCGACGAGTCACCGACCGATGCCAAGGAGACTCGATGGACTGAACTCCGAAAGCGTGCACCAGGAGCAATCGCAGCGATCCAAAGGTCGGCGCCCCGTACTGGACCAGTCGCCAGCGACGCTGAAGCGGATGCGTTACTTCGCCTTTGGAACGCGCGCGGCAAACTTCGGAGCAAGAAGTGACCCCGCCCGGCCAAGGCTGGAACGAGGAGAACCTCTCCGAGAACCCGGCCGTCGTGCAGCTGCGACGGCTCGGATACACGTACGTCCCATCCGAGCTTCTCGATCTCGAACGCGGGTCGTTCAAGGACGTCGTGCTCACGAAGCGTCTCGCCACCGCGTTGAAGCGCATCAACCCGTGGATCTCGGACGACAACGTCGGCAAGGCGATCCGTACCGTCACGACCGTCCAGGCAGCGTCGCTGATCGAGGCCAGCGAGAAGCTCCATACAGCGCTGACCTACGGCATCTCGCTGGAGCAGGATCTCGGCGACGGCAAGAAGGGACAGACCGTCCGCTTCTTCGACTTCGAGAACCCGACCAAGAACGAGTTCATCGTCACGCGGCAGTTCCGCGTGCAGGGCTCGAAGAAGAACATCCGACCGGACATCGTCCTGCTCGTAAACGGCATCCCCCTCGTCGTCATCGAGTGTAAGAGCCCGACGCTCGGCGAGGGGTGGAAGGCCGAGGCCATCGATCAGTTTAGCCGCTACCAGGAACTGGAGAGCCGCTACCGCGAGTTGGGCGCGCCGAAGCTGTTCGAGACGATCCAGATACTCGTCGCGACGTGTGGGCCTGCGGCCTGCTACGGCACCGTGACGACGCCGCACCGCTTCTACGCCGAGTGGAAAACGATGTGGCCCTCCAACGAAGCCGAGTTCACCAAGGTCAACGGCCACGCACCGTCCGCGCAGGAGGTGTTGTTCGAGGGGATGCTGACGCCTGCGAACCTCCTGGACCTCGTGCAGAACTTCTTGGTCTTCGAGCGCGACGCCGCAACAGGGCGAACGATCCGCAAGCTCTGCCGGTACCAGCAGTTCGGCGCCGTCAACAAGGCCATCGCGCGAGCCCGCAAGGCGAAAGACCCGCTCGAACGCGGTGGCGTCGTCTGGCACACGCAGGGCAGTGGCAAGAGCCTGACGATGCTCTGGCTCGCGTTGAAGCTCCGGCGCGATCCCAAGCACGACAACCCGACGATCGTACTCGTCACTGATCGCAAAGACCTCGATGAGCAGATCACGAAGACGTTTCACGCGTGCGGCTTTCCGAACCCCGAGCAGGCCGCGAGCGTGCGCGATCTTCGTGACCTTCTCCACGGCCCGACGGGAAAGACGATCCTGACGACTGTCCAGAAGTTTCAGGAACTGCAAGAGCAACAAGCGGACGGAACGAAGCGGAAGGTCCGCGAGCAGTACCCGGTTCTTTCCGAGGCATCGAACATCTTCGTCCTCGCCGACGAAGCTCATCGAACGCAGTACGGCGGCCTCGCTGCAAATCTGCGCAAGGCGCTGCCGAACGCTTGCTTGTTCGGCTTCACCGGCACACCGATCGACAAGCGCGATCGCAGCACGCTCTCGACGTTCGGCGGCTACATCGACACCTACACGATCGACCAAGCCGTCGCCGACGGCGCCACGGTGCCGATCTTCTACGAGGGCCGCCTCGCAGAACTACGCATCCTTGGGAACACTCTCGACGCCGTGTTCGATCGTGTGTTCACCGATCGGACCGAAGAAGAGCGCGAGGCGATCAAGAAGAAGTACGGGACCGAGGCATCGATCGCGGGCGCACCCAAACGCGTAGAAGCGATCGGACTCGACATCGTCGAGCACTTCACGACGTTCATCAGGCCGAACGGCTTCAAGGCGCAAGTCGTCGCCTGCTCACGCGAGGCCGCGTGCCTATACAAGGAGGCTCTCGATAAGTTCAATGCACCGCAGTCGGCAGTGATCATTTCAGGAACCAACAAGGACGACGAACGGCTGGTCAAGCACCACACAAGCGAGGAAGAGCGGAAGGCATTGATCGCGCGCTTCCTGAAGAAGGACGACCCACTGTCGATCCTGATCGTTTGCGACATGCTGCTCACCGGCTTCGATGCACCGATCGAGCAGTGCATGTACCTGGACTCTCCCCTGCGCGAGCACACGTTGCTTCAGGCGATCGCACGCGTGAACCGCACGGATGACCTCAAGACCTACGGGCTGATTGTCGACTACTGGGGCGTGTCCGAGGCGCTCCAAGAAGCGCTCGCGATCTTTGCGCCGTCGGATATCACTGGTGCGATGACGCCGAAGGGCGACGAGCTGCCGCGACTCTTGACCCGACATGCCGCAGCGATGCGCACCTTTGTCGGCGTAAAAAACAAAGACGACCTCAACGCATGTGTCGCAGTACTGGAGCCCGAGGACGTTCGCGCAGACTTCGACCTAGCGTTCAAGCGGTTCTCGCAGTCGCTCGACATGCTGCTGCCCGATCCGCGCGCGCTGCCATACAACGCCGACATGCGCTGGCTGGGGAAGATCCGAGGAGCCGCTGCAGCGACCTACCGCGATGAAAAGCTCGACATCTCCGACTGCGGGGCCAAGGTCCGCCAGCTGATCGAAGAAGCTGTCATCGCCGAAGGAATTCAGATCCTGGTCAAGCAAGTTTCGCTGTTCACGCCCGAGTTCGACGACAAGCTCAAGGCACTCAAGACCGACGAGGCGCGTGCGAGCGAGATGGAGCACGCGATCAAGAAGGAGATCCACGTCAAGCTCGACGAGAACCCGGCGTTCTTCATCTCGCTGAGAACGCGCTTGGAGCAGATCGTCGCCGATCGCAAGGCGAAGCGCATCGACGCGGCCCAGCAGCTGAAGCTCTTCGAAGCCCTGACCAACGAGCTACGCGGTCACGCAGGCGCCGCGGAAAAAATCGGGCTGACCGAGACTGGGTTCGCGATCTACGGCCTACTGGTCGAGCCCAAAGGCACAAGGGCCGGCGAGTCGAAGGTCGCGTACGGTGTCACCGTCGATGACGCCAAGAAGGAGCTCGCGGAGATCCTCGAAGAGCAGCTCGCTGCGCAGACAGCGATCGTCGACTGGGCCAACAAGGATGACGTGCAGCGCGAGATGCGGCGGCTGATCAAGCGCCAGCTTCGAGCGGCCAGCTACCCGCAGACCAAGATCGATGCGGTTGCCGAGAGCGTCGTCGACCTTCTCAAGCGGAGGCGACGGTCGTGAACATGATCGAGCGCTCGGAGATCCAGTTTGGGTTGACGCGCATCCCGTTCGTCATCCGACGAAGCACGAAGCGCGGAACGGTCGCATTGACAATCGATGACGGCAAGCTCGTCGTGACGTCGCCGGCCGAAACAACGATCGACAAGCTCAACGCTGTTGTTCGCAACAAGGGCCCCTGGGTCATCCAGCGGATCCGTGGCGCGAGCCAGCTACCAGCCCGACCCTCAGAGCGCGAGTTCATCACGGGCGAGACGGTCCTGTATCTCGGACGGCAGTACCGCCTGAAGGTCGTCGAGTGTGATGACGATCATCCCCGCATCAAGGCCGGCTGGTACGCGGTCCCCGTGGCCCCCGGGCTTCACGGGCAGCAACAACGGCGCGAGGTTCGACGTGTGCTCTCGAGCTCGCTGAAGGAACATGCCGACCTCTACCTCCCCGACCGGCTTGCCGAGCTGTGTCGCCGGCTGCGGATCGGTAAGCCGTCGATCATCGTTCGCGAACAACGCAAGCGTTGGGGCAGCTGCGACGCGATCGGGACGCTGCGGATCAACTGGCGCATCGTCCAGGCGCCGATACCGCTCATCGAGTACGTACTGGTTCACGAGCTGGCCCACATTGAGCACCGCGGCCACGGCCGCGCGTTTTGGGACGCGGTAGGACGCTGGCTGCCCGACTACGAGGAGCGGCGACGGCGACTACGGGACCTCGGGCCGTCTCTGGAGTGGTAGGCGGCAGGAACCGAGTTTCGTCGGCAACGCATTCCATGCCCGTCAATCGCGCCAAGGCCGGTCGAGCGCATGGCTCCAACTCCATGATCTTAGACGAGTGCGGTAGACCAGATCCCGGGTCAGCGGCGCCATCTCAGATCATCGTCGTCATCGTCGCTTCGTTCATCGTCGTCTTTGTCACTGGGTAGCCACAACATCGACAACGCCGCGCCAAGACGCTGAAACGGTCGCGTCTCCTCACAGATATCTCTCCCGCCCAACACTCGTTGCTCCAGCCATGCGTTCTGGGGAACGGGCTGAAATCCGGCGGGAACCGATTTGTTCTTGAACACGTCGGCCGCATGCGAGTACCCGCTTAGCGTGCGACCGCGCGTCACCCAGGCTGGGAAATCCGTTGAGCGTACCGACCATTTTACCCGCCCATCCTCGGACCATACGATGGCGCAACGTTCTGACGTGATCTGCACGAAGCGGATCGCCGTGGCGGTCAACGTTGTCTGGAATAGCCTGGCGATCTTGCTCACCGCGTCGAAGCTAGGTGCTGGAACATCGCAATGCCGCGCGAACAATCGTCCGGGCATGAGAAGCTCCGCCGCAAACCAGTTGGCCTCGGCCTCGCGATTCCCTTCTTCGTAGCGAAACAAGTCTCGTTCGGAGCAAGGCTGCACGCTGCCGGTCTTGTGGAGGATGCAGTGCCCGATCTCGTGCGCGATCACGAAGCGGCGTCGTTCTGGCTGAGTGATGTCGCCTCGAACACGGATGATTCCGGCGCCCGCTCCGATGACGGAACGACCTTCTGCTCCTGCAAGTCCCCCTTCAACGACAAAGAGTTTGTGATAGTTCGCGATCGCTTCGATGTCGATCTCATCGACCGTTTCGATCCGTCGATCCTGAAGCTCCCGCCGAGCGGCGGCTCGAGGAATCTGGGCTGGATCATCGCCGCTCATTTCTTCTTTGCGAGCTCCTCGAGTCGAGCACGATCCGCCAATTGACTCCGCAGGTCGTCATCCGTCGCTTCGTCGAAGTTCTTGAAGTGGAGGCTGTCGGTGTACTTCTGGGCTTCGAGGATCAACAGCTCGCGAGGCATATCGGCGTATCTCGCCGACAGGTCCTCGGTTTGCGCAAACGCAGCAGCGTTGCTGCGTGACTCCTTGCGCCAAGAGAGACGCTCTTCTTTCTGTTTCGCTTGGATGGCTAGATGCACACGAGAGAGGAACCCCGTGACATTCACGCCGTCAGTAACCAGTTCCGCTTCCGCTTCCTCGGTGGTCTGTTCGTGCTCGGCTACATCCAGAAGCAGAGCAAGGATTCGCGCTGAATCGTCCTTGTCTTGCTTAGACATGGTTGAGTTCCTTTTGCAGACGAGCGAGTGCGCGTTGTCCGGCATTGCTCATTCGCTTCTTTAGATTGTTAACGTCCTTTACGGACATACATAGAGACTCGGCGAGCAACTGGGGCTTAAGAAGGCCCTTGAGCATCTCGTCGTGCAATTGCGAAAGCTGCTGGTCGTCGCCGATCTCTTCGATCAACAACTCATAGGCGCGGTTCACTCGCACCTTCTGTGCGGCATCGTTCTCGACCTCGAGCATCAACGCTTCTGCATCGTCCAGCGTAAAGATGGCATCTACCTCGACGTCACGCTCTGATCGGCGGTTCTCTTTGGAGACCGACAGATTTCGAAGCTCGGTCTTTACGAAGAGCATCAGGTACACAAACGGCTCCGGATACTTCACGGGATCCCACTGCCGTCTGACTCTGGCATCAGGATCGACCGGTCCGTACAACGAGACCATTGCCTTACAGACAACGTCCTCGATGGTATTGCCCTTCGCAAGTCCCCCGGCCTCACCAAGCCACCAGGTCATGACGCGGGCGTACCGCCGAGCATAAGCTAGTACGCGCTTCGAGAGACCGTCGACCTGCTTCGGGTCACGGATGTCCGTCACTTGCGCGTTGCGGCCTGCGTTCGAGGCGACCTTCTTGGTCCCCATGCTTACCCCCATAGTTGCTTTACAACAGATTTCAGCGTGGCGTTGCCGCAGAACTCGCACCCTGCATGCTTCGGCCGCAGTTCGCGCATGCGCTCGATCGGAGCCCCCCACGGGCTTAGGCGCCAGTAGTTGTACGACGGTCGTCCGTCGGACGGACCAGTGCGGATCGCGATCTCGATCGCAAGCATGACGCCGGCTAGCACCGACACGAACCCGAACGGCGCTAGAACGCGCTCGACGCTGCTCGTCTTGAGCTCTCCCTTGCCGCACAGCTGCTTGAAGAGCGAATCATAGGCCAGCCCTTCGAGTTTCGCGGGGGCGAGATGAGGGTACGTCTGTGCGATCAGGACGGCTGCTGTCTGGGTAACGAAGTTGGTGCGTACGTCCTCAGCGTTTACGCCAAGCGCTTTCGCGACGTGGGACTCGTGCGCCGACTCCTCGGGCGCTTCGTAATAGATGCACGACATGCAGGCCGAAGCGGAAGGAATCTCGTTGAAGTGGAGAACGAGTTCCGTGACGCCGGTGGTCGAAGCATCGAACACGCGATGGGGCATTTCATTCTGCAGGGCCCGCCGAACGCGGCGGCTGTCGACGCCGACGATCAACGTCTCGATCGGCGGATCGCCCAACTCTTTGATGGCATCGCGCAGCGTCGCGACATGTGGGATCAAAGCGAGGTGCGGCATGGAGGCCTGCGCGTGCTGCGCGAGTCGCACCGCCTTCGGTTTCTCGAGATCATCGGGGCCGAACCACCAGCAGCGGTTGAGGTTGCCGTCGCTCGCGTCGTCCGGATCGCAAACGTGGAGCTTTCCATACACGTCCAGCACCGAGAGACCAGCGATGACCGCGTTCCCGACCGCGCCGGCTCCCGCCATGAAGGAGTCTCCAAGCTCGATGCGTCCATCGACTCGGACGATGGCGGTACCGTACAGCTCGGCTAGATCGATCACGATCGGGAGGCGGAGCGGCACGGCGAGCTCTACGCCTAGCGCGCGATGCACTGCAGCGGCGACGACGTAGCACGCCGCAACGAGTTCGACGATCGGGCGCGTCTTACCGGCCAGCGTCGTCGGCGCGTCATCGCAAACTTCGATGCGAAACCCCTCCACGCCGAGGAAGACCGGTCGCGCGGCAGAGCGCCGCGCGACCGCACCGATGACAATTTCGACTGCCGGCTCACCGTCGGGGTCACGTTGCACATGACTTAGCGTGCGCGCCAGCAGCGCCACGACGTATCCAGCCAGACGCTCGCCGTCGGCGCCGTGCGTGACGAGTACCGTCGTCTCGAGCAGCTTCTCAGCCTCCTCCTCGGTACGTCCAATGGCCGATGCGAGCGTGCGCGCGTTCTCCTGCCGCGCGGTGCTCACAGCACCGCCCTGTACGCCGCATCGGGCGCTACCTCGACGAAGTTGTCTTCGGCATCAAGGCGAAACACCTTGGCATCGTCGACAAACGTGAACGCGGTCGTCCGCTGGCAGAACTGGGGCACGACCAACGAGAGCGCGCCCTCGTAGCGTACAATGGCCCAGCGATCATCCGCCGGCGAGTGGAACGCATCCTGAGGGTGCGTGTGCACCTGAGCCGCTACGAACAACCCCGCGGCGCGGATGTGCCCAAACAGCGCATCCATGCCGGCCGGCGGGATCCGAAAGTAATCTGCCTCGGTGACCTGGGTCGGAAGGAACACCTCGTGGATCCGAACATCGTCACCCGTGCGACGGCCTAACCACAGCACGACACGCTCGCGACGCTGTGAGGCGCGCAGGAGATCGACCGTCTCGCTGATCAGCGCCTTCGTAATCTCGAACTTGCTCACGGCCACACTCCCAACCATCCGTTCCAGATTTGTTCGACGACGTTGCCGAGCGTGTAGTTGTCCTGCGCCTTGTAGTTCGGCCACGGCTCGTTTAGATGCGAGGCGTGCGTGTGGTACTCGCGCACGCCGATCATGCACACGAATGGGCGCTTCGTTCGGTCATGCGCTCCCGCGTTGAAGATGTTGTTGCCAGGGCGAGGTTGCGGTAGCGCCATCAAGAACGTCCCGTCTGGCGCGCACAAGTCCACCGACGGCGGCGTGTCGTTCCAATCGTCGAAACCCAGCTTCACGCGCAGCTCCTGGCGCTCGTTGCTGCGAAACGAGATGTCGAGCACCGGGAACACCCTGCTGTGAATGACCCAGCCCCGTGACGCAAGGATTCGTTCGTCGAGCAGCGCGATCGACACGTCGAACAGCGCCTTGGCGCCAAGCGTGTTCACGACGCGCTCGCACCGCCGCCGCCCTCGCGCGGCCCGTAGTTGATGTCGACCTTGCCGGTGAGATGGTTCTCGGCATAGCTCTTGGTGATGTCGATTTCCTTGCCGCCGACCTTCGCGACCCAGGTGCTGGTGTTCGTGAGCTTCAGCGCCTTGGTGGCATCCTCAAGCACAACCTTTACGGGCTGGTTCTCCGGCAGCTCGTCGAAACCGTGCGCCGGATAGGCGCCGGCGGTCGTCAGGACAGCGACGGCGACGTGATTGGGCTTGTGATCGTTGGACATGGTGCGAGGCTCCTAGATGGGTTGCGATGGGATGACGTTGTGGAAACTAGCTGCCTTCGAATTTCTCCACGAATTTTCCAACTGCTTGTATTGGCAGGATAAAACGGCAGCGCTAGTTCAACGCGTGTCACTCGCTCAACGCGTTGCTGGCATCCAGAGCAGCGAGAACACCGTGCCGGCGCCTGGAATCGCTGTCGCGTGCTCGTACATCTGCGCGTCCGGAGCTTTGGCCGCGCGCGGGAGCCATGTCGTGGACGGGATGACACGGCTCGCTTGTTCGAGCGAGCCGCCATCGAAGTAGTCGAACGCCGCCGAAGCCGGCTCCACCGCACGCCCCTTGGGGATCCAGGAAGTGAACGAAGGGCTCTTCTTGACCCAACGGACGCGACCGAGCTCGCTGTACACGACCGCGCACCGCTCCGGCGTCAACTCCACGAAGCGCAACGCGCTCGCGAGCAGGGACGTCTGGAACGAACTCGCGATCGAGCGCACGGCATCGAGAGTGGTTGGAGGCTTCTTGCACCACGGCGTGACCATCGCCGCCGGCATCAGCAACTCGGTCGCGAAGACACTCGCCTCGCGCTCGGCGCTCGTCCCGTCGATCGAAAGGGGAGAGCAAAGCCTCTCGAGGGCACGATCGACGGAGCCGCGCTTCACGTAGTGCTTGCAGAGCAGATGGCCGATCTCGTGTGCGATCGAGAACCGAATCGAACCGATCTCGGCGATGCGCGTCGACACCACGATCTTCGCGCGGTCGCCGATTTGGATGACGCGGGCCGTGGCGCCTTCGAGGTCGTCGAAAACGATCTCCGCACCGAACGCCCCCGCGATGTGCTCCACGTCGATCTTGTTTGGCTCGGTCGCTTCGCTCGCGACGAGGGCTCGCCGCGCGGTGGCTCGAACCTCTTCTAGACGTAGCTCGCGCGCTTGGGCCGCTTCGGAAGGGCCCGCCACCCGCCGAGCCTTCATTTAGGAGAGCCGCTCCACCAGAGTCTCGGCGTCTTCGAGCGCGCTGCGCAGATCATCGTCGGTCATCGCGGTCAGATCGCGGTGCGCCATCACCGCATCCGGGTGCGCCGCGAACAACGCGTTGAAGCGTTCCTCCATCGCGGCGCGAGCCATCGCAAAGATCGACGGACGAACACGCCTGGCGCGTGTGACCGCACGATCTGCGCGCTGCTTGGCGCGCACCATCTCCCGCATGTTGCCGACGATCCGGCGAGCTTCCTCGTGCTCGGCAGGCGTGAGCTCCACGCCGCGTTCGGACGCGTCGAGCGACGCCTCGTGTGCGATCGCCTCGTAGATGCGCATGCTCTTGTTGTCTTGGTCGCTCATGTTCATCTCCTTACGCCACCGAATTGATGGCTTGGTCTCGAAGGTTTTGCGGAAGGCGCTCGACGAGTGCCATCAGGCGACGTCGTGCGTTGTGATACGTGCTGGCGTTCATGCTCGCGGCACGTAGGACGTCGCGTCGATCGACGACTCCTTCGCCGAAGCAGTCGAGGATCCTCAGGACGTCGTCGTCATCGGCGGCGAGCATGTACAAGGTGCCGACGACGCCGTCGATGACGCTTCCGAGATCGCCCGCGTTCCCGGTCGCGCGCTCGCTCTCCAACGCAGCGGACATCTCTTGCTCGAGATCCACGCGTGGCGCATGCGCCGTCACGCGCGGGAAGCGAGTCAGGTGCTTCATGGCCATCGTTGTTCGGCTGCGGATCACGCGCTTGAGATGCAGATCTAGCGGCGCCTTCTCCGGATCCCAGGTCACGTCACCAAGCCACGTGTCGGTGAGCGCATCCTGGAGCAGCTCGCGCCACAGGTAGTTGTCCTTGCGCTTGGTCTTGCCCTCCAACCAGCTCGCCCGCTTCTTCGCGAACGCGCCCACGGACGCGGCCAGTGCGTCCGTGAGTTGGGCAAGGTACGCGGCCTCCCATGTGGCATCGCGCGTGATCGTTTCAGTCCGCCCCAGTTTCTGCGGCGTATTGCTTTCGTGCATTCCAGTCCCCCTTCTTGAAGCGAGACTAGCCGCTGGGACTGACACTGAACACACGCGCAGTCCCGTGGCTAGATCACTTTCATTCGCTCAACGCGCAGCGTTTACGAGTACCTGGAAGATCCAACCCGAGATCTCTCGGCAATGTGCGCGCGAGATCCGCAACCAGCACTCGCTCACCTGCGCGGTGGTCGGAACGACGGTGCCGCGGCCTCGGGAGCAGCGAGAAGAGCA
>Ga0209724_1001130_pt1 | contig 24829 bp, 17 predicted proteins | sample grotaG_FD_184143 | JGI IMG/M metagenome (GOLD analysis project Ga0209724, IMG submission 184143) | Glacier valley bacterial and archeal communities from Borup Fiord, Nunavut, Canada, to study Microbial Dark Matter (Phase II) -... | ecosystem: Environmental > Aquatic > Freshwater > Ice > Glacier ...
CGGGCAGCCGTTTAATATCCATCCGCCAGTCGGGTTGACCACTTTTATACAAATCCTTAATTTTGGTTTTATCCATCGCCAGACTTTGGCTTAAGGTGGTCAGCAATTGGTCTTCATTGGCGATTTTGCCCGGAACCACAAAAACCGCATATTGCACCCCCGCATGCGCCAGAGGTTGATTATTACGGTCAAGAATATCACCACGCGGCGGATTAGCCGGGAACATCCGCACTAGATTTACGCTATTCAGCCCGGTAAAAATATTAGCGGGTCGCCAATCTACCAGCCAACTTTTGTTCTCGTTGACCAGTGACAGAGTGTTTTTTTGGCTAAATTCTCCAGCGCGGGCGGTCTTAAAATTAGCGGTAAAGGGAATTTCGTAGGGCTGATTGCCGTTGGAAAGGGCTGGAAGGCTGGTAATTTTGGTCTGAAGGGCCGATAAAGTGGCTTCGTCGGCAATATTTTTGTAGCGGGTTACGAATTTCTCGCGGGCGATAAAGTTTACCGCCGAGGCCGAAAGCAGGTCATACATCCCGTCATAGTTGGCATTTTCCCAGGCTTTCAGGAAGTTAGTGGCAACTTCGTCCGGCTTTAGCCCCGAAACCGCCACCGCAGTCGTACTTGCGGCTTTGGTGGTAGCCACTCCCCCACTACTTCTACTTACGGGGTTAGTGGTAGGATTTACCACACCTGTGCCAGTAGTAGAAAGGCCAGAGGTAGTGAGATTTGGGGCGGCGGTGGGGTCATCGCCACAGGCCGCCAGCACGCCACCCAGCCCCACACTCGCTACCCCTAGCCCGGCAATTCGCATAAAAGCCCGCCGACTAACGGGACTTCTGAGGTTACTTCTATATAAATTACTTGTTTTTTTCAAATTACTACTCCTTTATCTACCGGGTTATTATAACCATTTTCGAGGTTGTTGCAAAAACCGCTATGGGTGGTTCTTATATATAAATAAACCTCAATACCAAAAGTTACTGACCTAGTGTATAATCGAAAGTATCACAGCCCGTAGGAGGACGCTCCGTCATCCGATGATTTTTATTGCATTCGTAGGAGGACGCTCCGTCGTCCGATGATTTTTATCGCCGGACACCATCGCAGGACAGAGTCTGCTCCTACGAATGCCCAACCGACCACCAACAACCTGAAAAAATGGCAAAAAGCAATAAATTTGAAACTACCTTACTGGAAATAGGTCAGCGCATAATGTCTACGCTAGACCTGGATGAATTGCTGTGCCAGATTTTAAAAGATGCCAGAACCTTGATTGAGGTCGAACGAATTTCGATTGCCCTGACCGAGGATGGACATTTCGTGCGAGCCAACTTTGAAGGATTGACCACCACCATTGAAACTACACCAGCGGGCTCAGCCGCCCTCTTTTTGAAAGGGTCGGGGGTGCTAGTCCAGAATACAGGTAAATCAATCGCTATCGCCGATTATTGGAGCGACCCGCGTATAGAGCACGTCCCCGTAATTGATACTGTCCTCCAAAAAGGAGGTTTGAAGGCTGTACTGGCTGTCCCGGTTTTGCTCGAAAAAGAAGTCGTGGCGGTAATGTGGTTTTCCAAAACCCAGGTTTATGAATGGCAAGTCGAGGATATAGAAGGAGCCGAGCAACTGGCGGCTCTGGCAGGGCTGGCAATTCAAAATGCCCGCCTGTTTGGTCGGCTGGAGAAACTCAACCGCGAACTAACCGCCCGCAACCTGGAACTGGAAGCCTTGCAAGAATTTAACAAAAAGATGCGTGGTCCCATCGAGTTAAAACCTGCGGCAGAGCGGGCGTTAGCTCTGGCGATAGAGGTAGTAGGGGCTGAGGCTGGGGTTTTGTCGGTACAGAGTACCACTAACCCCCTGGAATTGGAAGGAATCGCCTATAGTGGGCCTGAGTTTAGCGATGTGCCGCCCTGGCTGACCCGGCTGAAATATGGCGAAGGGATGGCGGGGAAGGTTGCCCAAAACGGTCAAACCTGGCTGGTTGAGGATTTTGCCGAGTTCTTGAGAGATAAACCCGGCTATGACCTGGCAACCAATAACCACTGGCAGACGGCTTTGTTTGTGCCGCTAATTGCCAGAGATAAAACGGTAGGGGTTTTAACTTTAATCTCGACCCAGGCCCGGAAATTTTCCAAAGAGGAAATTCGTTTTGCCGAAACCATGAGCGGGCAGATTGCTACCGCTATTCAACAGGTCGCCCAGATTAAGCTTTATCGGGAGCGCGAACAATTGGGAGCAGCTTTGGCCCTGGCCCGTACCGCCGCCCACGACCTTAACCAACCCTTGACGCTGCTTCAGGTTGAGCTGGATTTTGTACAAGAGTTTGGCGAAACGCCCGATAGCGAAACTCTGGAGCGGATGCAAACCGCCATTTCTCAAATGGCAAGCCTGTTACAAGATTACCAGAAGATTGTCCGGTTTAATACCTTTGAGGCTGTCCCCGGTATTCAGGTTTTGCAGCGCGACTAACGGTTGGCGATAGATTTTATCAGGGTTGAGGATAGCTTGGCAAGCAGGCTGAGTTTTGGTATTATTCGATTTCGAGTAGCGGAATGTCCCTTTTTCAGCAGGGCAAAATTGAAACAGGGCTGGGTGGTGTTACACTTGATCTGGCGAGCGCATCTATTCCACCGGGAGAATACCGACTAGAAGTATCCACTGGCATGGGTGGAGTTGAAATCTATCTACCCCGCTATGTCCAGTACACTATTGACGGTGCTTCGGTGATGGGTGGCAAAAACATTCACGAAGGGTTGGACTGGTGGAAAAGCATGACCAAAAAGTTTCAGGATGTACTCCACCTATCCAACCAGATTCCTGATCACGCCGTCGCCCCAATCAGCCAGGAACAGCCTGTAGTAATTCATTTCCTCATAAATACGGGTTTGGGCGGGGTGGATATTTATCGGCTTTAATCCAACCAGCTAATATATCCCAGGATGATAAATGTAGACAGTACAGGTGTGTAATTAGTTGGAACTGTTCGACTATCGCCTCTGCACTAACCCCCTTCCCTATAAAGGTTTAAGGGGGAACAAGAATTCTTTCTTCTGCCTCCTGAGTCCTGACTTCTTTACTCAGGGCTCCTTTTCCTACTTGCAATCTTATGTATAGTCAGTTACAATAGGCGCAGTAGGGATATGTGTATTTGAAACATTTAAGCCATAACCTTTAGCGAGCAACCGCCCGATGCCCGACAAATTGAGCGGCTATGACCAAAATAAGTCCGGAATAGAGCCGGATATAAACGAAACCCCCGATGATGCCGACTTTGGCGGTTCTGCCGATAGTGGGCCAAATCTGGGTTTGCCCGATGTTCCGACCACTTCCCGCTACCGCATCCGGGAAGCAATTCGCTCGGTCTATGGCCCACGCCAAACTCCCCCAACCCCCGAAACCGAAGTAAAAGCCGAACAACCAGCCCCGGTCTATGAACCCGACCCTGAAGAAGTAGCCCGAATGGCTGCCGCCCTGATTCGCCGCCAATCTAACGAAATGGTCAAAGAGGCCAAAGAGTTCGCCCGTCAGGGACAAAAAGAACATGCCCTCCAACTTTTGAGTCAGGCGGTACGGATTGACCCCGATAATTCGCTGGCCTGGACCTGGCTGGGTGGCCTCCTGATAGACCGTAACCCCGAACGCGCCCGGTATTGTCTGGAGCGGGCGGTAAAGCTTGACCCGGATAATACCAGAGCCGTCAAAGGGCTGGAAGGTCTGAAAGCCTTACTCGACCCGCCCACCCGCGACGAAAATGAGCCAATCCCCCTTGAAATGTCGCTAGTCAGGGTTGAACCCGAAACTTTGGATATCGCCGAAGTGCCGCCCGACCCTTCCAGTATTAAAATTGGCTTGAGTGAGGTGCTGGAAAATTGGCGAGAAATTAGCCCAGAGGTTCACCCGGACGATTTGCCGTTGGGCGGGGCGATGTTTTATACCAAAACTGGCAAGAAGAAACGCTTCCGGCGCAAGGTGCAGGGGCTGGCCTTATCGCTCCTGATGTTAGGCTTTTTACTGATACTAACGGTATTTGGACTGTGGTTTTTGATAGCTCAACCAAGTTTTGAGCCCGAACCTACTCCGACCCCCGCCCCCACCGCGCCACCGCCTACCCCAACCCCCAGCGACCAGGATGTTTATGCCGTGCGCCTCAGAACTCAGCTACAACACTATAATGGCTATCTGGTTCGGGCTAAGGATTTATATCGCCAGTTTGATAGCGGCAAATTACGCTGGGACGATTTGCGGAAGGGCTACCGCGAGCTACAAAATCAAATTAAAGAGGAAAAGAAGCAGGTAGACGGATTAGCCGGGCCAACCAGCAATAGCCTGTTGTCGGTTTATAAGAATTTGCAGGAAGTAGCCCTGGTTGCGATTAATGCCGCCAGTTTTATGGTCAGTGGCACCGATAATGTTTCGGACGAGGATTTGAATGAGGGGATGCGCCAGTTCAACCGCCTGAGTGCCCTGCTAGAAGAAACCGTCCGGCTATTAGACCAGGTTTCGCCGTCCCTCACCACCAGCCCCCTTACTACCCTACCCAATAGCACCCCGACCCTTAGTAACACTCCCCAAATATCGCCAACCCCAACCCCTACGACTGTCCCCCGTACCCCAACCCCCTAACAGGTTGTTGGTCGTCGGTTGTCGGTGGGGATTTCGTAGGAGGACGCAAACCTAACCCCCGGACACCTGCCCCTCCTGTACTCGGGGGGGTGATGCATGGAAGGGGGAACAAGATTTCGTAGGAGGACGCTCCGTCGTCCAATGGTCGGTTGTCGGAAAATTCGTAGGGGCGTGGTCTCCGCGCCCGGTATTGGTGGATTTTGTAGAAGGATGCTCCGATTTTATCCTAGCCGCCAGCCTTGCCCAGGAAGAAGCCCAGAGTTAGCACCGTCAGGACAAAAAGGCTTATCAGGGTGTAAATAAGGTTGCGTTGCCGGAGATAGCTTAGAGTAATTAGCAGAATATTCAAAACCGGGGTAATAATTAGCACCGTCAGGCCAAACATAATAATTCCAAAAGGTTTCAGGCTAATTAGCCCTTGCCAGATTTCCAGGGGATTAATCGGAAAATAAAGATTGGCACTATTTTCATCGTGATAGGCCAGCAAATTGCTCAACTCGCTACCCTCTTTGCCAGCGTCAAGCGTGTAGCCCGTCTGCCCCGTTATAAGTAGCAGGACTAGCCCAAACCCCACAATCGCCGCACTCAAAATTACCCCGCCCCGTAGCACCAAACTTAACAGGGGGGTGGCGGCACGTTTTCGGGCGACTTGCCTTATAACATTCTTCGGTAAGGATTTTGAAACTAACAGGCCCATAATATACCTCTATCACCACTAAAAACCTACGCCGAAGGCTTTCAAAAACATCTGAAGCGTTAGAACTATTAACAAAATTATAAACAGGCGACGAATTACCCCGCCCTGTAACTTTATTAGCAATTTGGAGCCTACCACTGACCCCAGCAACACTCCCAATGCCACCGGGGCCGCCAGATAGGGGTTGATGTAGCCACGCGCCAGATACACCCCGGCGGAAGTGGCGGCTGTCACCCCAATCATAAAATTCGAGGTCGCCGAGCTAACCTTAATCGGCAATTTCATCAACAAATCCATGGCCGGAACTTTCAAAGCTCCACTCCCGATACCCAACAGGCCCGAAACCACCCCGGCAATATACATTACCCCCAATGCCGGACGCGCTCCCTGCACCTCGTAGGCGACCTCTTGCCCGGAAGCACTATCAAAATAGTGGTCGCCCAACTTTAATTTTTTGCTCCAGCTATCGGGCTCAACCTTCTGAGCTTGCTCCTGGTTACGTTTTCGCCACATTACGAAGGCCGATAGCCCCAGCACCACCGCAAAAATAAAAAATAATATCGGCCCTGCCAGATATACGCCCACAAACGCCCCGCTAAGTGCGCCCACCGTCGTCGCCATTTCCAAAAACAGGCCAATCCGAATGTTGGTAAGGTTAGCCTTGATGTAGGTCGCTGCCGCCCCACAGGAGGTCGCGATTACCGAAACCACGCTGGCCCCAATCGCATAATGAACGTTCACCCCGAAAAAGAGCGTCAGGACGGGCACGATGATAATACCGCCGCCCAGCCCCGCCAACGCCCCGAATGTTCCCGCCGCTACCGCCACCGCGAAAAGTGCCAGCAACACCAGCACTGTATCTAGGCCCATTTTCTCACCACTTTGCCCTGCCTCAAACTTGCTTTATGTCTGTACATAAGATTATTATGTACGTACATATTATATCCCCGTTTCTTTGTTAAATCAATAGGTCATGATAATATTTGGCGGTGTAACCTGTCATTCTGAGCGACCGCGAAGAATCTAAATGTTATCAACAAGACCCTTCGCAATCTCAGGGTGACAAGTGGGGTGAGCATTTACGTGTAACCTATAAATTGACAGGCGGGATAGGGTCGGCTAAAATCCAGTGTCAAAAGTTGAAAGTCGAAGGTCAAACGGAAATAATGAGCAATCCTACCAACATTCTTGACCGAGAGAGCGATATACCCCTGCATCGCCAGTTGCGCCAGATTTTTATGGACAAAATCCAGCAAAACGACTGGAAACTGGGCGAGGTTATTCCGCGTGAGGTGGATTTGATGGAGGAGTATGGCCTCAGCCGCTATACCGTGCGACAGGCTCTTAACGAACTGGTTAAAGGGGGGGTGCTGTTACGTACCAAAAAGCGCGGCACAGTAGTCAGTCGCCCCAAAGTGGAGCAAAATCTGTCGCGCTTCTACAGTTTTGCCCGTGATATGGCGGCGCAAGGTTTAAAACCCACCAGCCGAATCCTGAGCCTGGAAGAAATCACCCCAGACGATGATACCGCCCAACTTCTGAATTTATCTGCGGAACAAAGCTGGGTTTATCATTTGCGCCGCCTGAGAATGGTGGATGGCGAGCCTCTGGTTATCGAGAGCAGCTTTCTGGCCTTTACTTCCCCGGTAGATTTGCAGCGTCATGACTGGCGGGTATTGCCACTTTACGAGGTTTTGGAGAAGGAGTATGGCATTCAGGTGGAGCGGGCCGAAGAATTTCTCGAACCCGTCAATCTTGAACGGGAAGAAGCCCAACTGCTGGGCGTAGCCGAAGCGACTCCCGCCTTCAGGGTGGAACGCCTGACCTATGATAGCCAGAACCGCATTTTTGAACGCCGCCTGAGCCTTATTCGGGGAGACCGCTACCGCTTCCATATCAACCTGCCCAAAAAAGAGCTTCTAGGGTAAGGCGGTGGGGATTTCGTAGGAGGACGCTCCGTTGTCCGATAAATCATCGCATTCGTAGGAGGACGCTCCGTCGTCCGATGAACCATCGCAGGACAAACCATCGCAGGACAGAGCCTGCTCCTACAGGAAACGGCATTCGTAGGAGGACGCTCCGTCGTCCGATAAATCATCGCAGGACAGAGCCTGCTCCTACGAAATCCCTATCCTTCAAAAGTGGCTACCACCGGGGCATGGTCGGAGGGACGTTCCCAGGTGCGGGGCTCCTGGTCAATTACTACCTCGGTGCAACGCTGGGCCAGACTTGGAGTAATATAAATATGGTCAATCCGCAGACCCATATTCCGCCGAAAAGCCGCTTGCCGATAATCCCACCAGGAATAGGTCACACTATCCGGGTATAGCTGGCGAAAACTATCCACCAGACCCCAATCCTTGACCCGTTGCAGGGCTACACGCTCCGGCAGACTGTACAGAACCTTGCCCTCAAAGGCGGCGGCATCGTAGACATCAAGCGGGTCAGGGGCCACGTTATAGTCGCCGCACAGGGCCAGGGGTTGAAGCGGGTCGCACTGGCTATCGAAAAAGTTTCGGAGCTTGCCAAACCACTCCAGCTTGAAATTGTATTTGTCCGTGCCAACCGCTTGCCCGTTGGGAATATACACATTGATAACCTGCACACCCCCTACCTTCAGCGACAACAGGCGGCGTTGAGCATCCTCGGCATCGCCAATATAGCCACGCTGCACCCCTTCGATGCTGCTGGCTAGTTCCTTCTTAACCAGCGTCGCCACCCCGTTATAGGTGGGCTGCCCGAAAATCACACTCTCATAACCCAACTGCTCAAAACTGGCGGCGGGGAATTTCTCATCAATACACTTGATTTCCTGAAGACAAAGGACATCCGGCTGCTGGCTCCTCACCCAGTTTTCCACCAGGGGCAAGCGCGCCGCAATTGAGTTCACGTTCCAGGTTGCAATAGTCAGGGGCATAAAAACCTCCTGGTAAAGCTAATAATTCGACCAAATTTTCTTATCCGTCGCGCCATTATACTATAACCAGGGACTTTGTATCATCGGAATTTGTAGGAGGACGCTCCGTCGTCCGATGATTTCTATCAACCCGGCGTAATTGGCAATGTAATATTTAATTGATATTATAAAAATAATAACTCGCACCCCGTAAGAGGACGCTCCGTCGTCCGACAAAACATCGCATCCCGTAGGAGGACGCTCCGTCGTCCGATGGTTTTTATCGCATTCCTAACATCGCAGGACAGAGCCTGCTCCTACGGGTACGATATTTAAATTTTGGTTAAAGAGGATTATAATGCCAATTGTAAAACCGCCCAAAGGCCATCAAATCCTGCGGAGAGGCCGGGTATCAGAAGCCGGACGACTATACTTCATAACCAAGACCACCAATCAACGCATAAATGAAAAGTGGGAGGCGGCAGAACAAATCGAAAAAGGGCCACTGCTGCAACCTAACGTACCGGAGATAATTAGTAGTTCGCTGAACTGGCTACAACAGCAGCAGTTAATAACCCTGATAGCTTATTGTATAATGCCAGACCATATACACCTTCTCTTTCAACTGGGCGAGAGGGCTAATCTGGCAAACCTAATGCAGCGTTTCGGCTCGTTTACTGGCCTGGAAACTTATCGAAAGACAGGAGCGGGAAAGCTGTGGGCCGAGGACTACTACGACCATACTCTACGGGCCGAGGAAGAAATAGAAAAAATAGTAGCCTATATTGAGCAAAACCCGGTAAAGGCCGGGTTAGTAGAAGAAGCAGCCCAATGGCCCTGGTCATTTTTATATCAACCCACTTCGTAGGAGGACGCTCTGTCGTCCGATAAACGGTTGTCGGTGGTCGGTGGTCGGAGGGGAATTCGTAGCAGGACGCTCTGTCGTCCGATGGTTTTTATCGTCGGATAAAGCATCGCAGGACAGAGCCTGCTCCTACGGGAATTCGGATTTCCGTCGTCCGATACCTACTCCAGTTTCAGCTTGGGTAAATACCGTTTGACGAAGCCAGGGGCCCACCAGTTCCAGTCGCCCAGCAACTTCATGGTAGCGGGGACGAGCAACCCGCGCACAATCGTCGCATCCACCGCCACCGCAATCGCCATACCAATTCCGATAGCCTTGACCGCCACGATAGCCGCCAGGGCAAAGCCCAGAGCCACCATAATCAGGATAAAAGCGGCACTGGTGATAATCCCGGCGGTGCGCCCGACCCCTTCCGCCACGCTATGGGTATTGTCGCCCGTCTCGCGGTAAATCTCATTAACGCGGGTAAGCAGGAACACCTCATAATCCATCGAAAGACCAAACAGAATCGCGAACAACAAAATCGGCAGAGCGGCCTCTACATAACCCTGCGGCGTAAAACCCAACAGCCCCGAAAGATTGCCATCCTGGAACAACCAGACCATCGAGCCATAGCTGGCGGTCAGGCTCACCCCCGTCATAAAGACCGCCTTGATGGGCAGCACCACCGACTGGAACATCAGCAACAGGGTAATATAACTCAGGATAATTACCAGCAAAATAGCTAACGGGAAGACGCTGTAAATCGCGTTGACGAAATCCAGCAAGCGCGCCTGTTGCCCCGCCACCAAAATTTTGAGGCCATCGGGCGGATTGACTCGCAGACTTTTAACATAATCCGCACCCTCAACCGTCGCATATTTAATATTGGTATCCAGCTTGACCACCGCCAGATTCCCCTTTAGCTGGGTTTGCAAGGCCGCTACCAGGCGTGGGTCTGACCCGGCAGGGTTGGTGGCGTATTGACTCAGGAGTTGTTGATATAACTCTTTGGTCAGAGGCACGGGCGAGGGCAAATCTACCGGGCTGGAAACGCTGTTGACCAGCCCATTTTGTTTCAGCTTGCGGGTGTAATCATATAGAGCCGCCACGTTCGCCGGGTCGCTCATCTGGCCCTTTTGCGCTTCCACCAGAATAGTTACATCACTATTTTTGCTGGCGTTAGGGAAATTATTATTCAGGATTTCGGTAGCTTGCCGGACAGGATTACTCGTGGGCAGAATCTCAAAAGAGGATGTGCCAAAGCGCAGGTGCAGCATCGGCGAACCCAGCAGCAGCAAGAAGCTGACCGTAACCAGCAGCACAACTAGAGGGCGTTTCATCACCCACTCCGAAGCGTTGCGCCAGAAACCCCGTTTGTCGTCACTCAAAACCTCATTGACGGGTTTTACAAATGGAATTTTCAGGCTGTTAATTCGATGGCCCAGCAAGGCTAGAATCGCTGGTAACAGGGTCAGCGAGGCCACCATCCCCGCCAGCACCACCATTATGCCGCCGATACCGATGGAGCGCATAAGTTCTAGGTCAAAAATAAAGAGCGAGGACATGCCGATTACCACCGTCAAACCACTAAAAAATACCGCCCGACCAGCGGTGTTAAGGGTAGTTTCTATAGCAACTTCGACCTTGCCGTTGCTCTTGTGTAGTTCTTCGCGGAAACGGCTGATAATCAGTAGAGAGTAGTCAATACTCAGGCCCAGACCCAACAGGGTGGCGATATTCAGGACAAATACCGACAAATCCACCCCTTGCGCCACAAAATACATAATGCCAAGAGCCGTAACGATGGCCCCACCCGCCATCACTAGCGGTAAAACTGCCGCCACCAGCGTGCGGAAAACAATTAACAGGACGATTAGAGCCAGGGGGAAGGCTAACAACTCGCCCCGTGCCACGTCCTCCTCGCTGACTTTGGTAACGGTTTCGTAGTATTCCGCCGTCCCGGTCAGGCGCATTTCAAGGCTACCCGGCTTCAGGGTCTTGTGAATTTGCTTGAGATTTTCCTGGGTCTTGTCTACATCGCTATTCAGGCCGATAATCGCCATCGTATAACGCCCATCGCGGGAGTTAAAGGCGGCTTCCTGAGTGGTGAGATAGGTCAGGACGGTTTTGGTGTCGGGATAGTTCCTAGCCCCGGCTACAGCCTCATCAATTTGTCTGGCAAAGGCCGGGTCGGTAGGTTGCTGGCCCTGCGGAACGGTAAAAACGGCGATAATTTCAGAGCGGAAAGCTCCCAGATTATCAGCAATACGTTTTTGAGCCACAAAATAATCGGCAGTGGGGGCATCAAAACCGCCCGGTTTTAAAACGCTACTTAGCTGGATGGTGAAAACAGTGCCGACCCCCATCAACACCAACCACACTCCGATAATGTACCAACTTCGACGATAAGCGAGACGGCCAAGTGTGCGGAACATCAATAATCTCCTGGTCTAAACAGTTAGAACCTATCTTGGTAGGGGCAGACCTTGTGTCTGCCCTGGGCGAACACAAGGTTCGCCCCTACAAAAATATATCTACCTATTGGGATAGGTTGTTAGGGATGATAAAATAGCATAGTTTATAATGACACATAAACATTACAGTGTAAATAAAATTTACGACTTTCGCTTTGAACCTGATAATGGTATAGATATTAGATGTTTGAACTCAAAAGAATTGTATCAAGCGAAAGTCCTATAAAATGTAACCTGTTTTGTAAGGTTAAATTTGTAATATAGAACAAACTAATCCTGAACAGAATACAGCACGGAGAAATGTGATGAATAAAAGCGTAGGCTCGCAGCAAGCGCAAGCCGCCCAAAAAAAGCGGTTATACCAATTCTTATTCTGGGATACTCTATCCAACGTTCTGGCAGTACCTTTTGTGTTGGGTATTTACCTCTTTTTCCCCCTGACGGCTCTATTAGCCATCGCTGGATTTGTTACGGTTCACACCTTCGTGATGATCTGGACACTTCAGCAAATCAAGCAGGATAAATTCGACCTGGCAATAACGACCTTGTGTGCCAGTATTTGGGTATTGGTTATTCTGGTGGTAGGGTTGGTTCCTGTTACTTTTTCGATGCTGATTTTGTTGATGGTCTGGCCCGTCGCCCTGGCCTTGCCCTACGTTAGCCCCAAAGCTTTGCTGCGTCTGATTATTATGTCGCTGGTGAGTACGGTGATTTTGGCCGGGTTATCGTTGCGGGTGGATGCCGAGGTTAACGCCCTCATACCCCAATGGATTGTTAATCTGGTGACGGCTCTATTAGCTCCACTGTTTTTGGGATTGGCTTTTATGTTGTTGTGGCACTATAACAACCGCTTGAACGAAACCCTTGTTCGCACGCAGGAGGCTAACAAAGCTCTGGAGGAGTCGGAAAGGCTGCTGGAGCGCAAGGTCGCCGAGCGCACCGCCCAACTGGAACAGGCCCGCGACGAGGCTCTGGAGGCCACCCGCGCCAAATCCAGCTTCCTGGCAAATATGAGCCATGAACTCCGCACCCCTATGAATGCGATTATCGGCTATACCGAGATGTTGCTGGAAGGCGGTGACGAGCTTGAGCAGGAGGATTATTCCAACGACCTGAGCAAAATTCTGGCGGCGGGGCGAAATTTGCTGGGCCTGATTAACGATATTCTGGATATTTCCAAAATTGAAGCGGGCAAGATGGATTTGTACATCGAGGCTTTCGACCTGCCCATCCTGATTAATGAGGTGCTTACTACCAGTCGCCCACTTATTGATAAAAATTCCAATACCCTTGAAGTGACGATTGCCGACGACCTCGAAACGATGAAGGCCGATGTAACCAAGTTGCGACAGGTGCTGCTTAATCTACTCAGCAACGCCGCTAAATTTTCCCACAATAGTAAAATTACCCTGCAAATATCAAAAACACTTCCACAGGAAGTTTCTTCATCCTTCATCCTTCCGCCTTCATCCTTTATTTTCCGGGTTACGGACTCCGGGATTGGGATGACCCCCGAACAGGTCAACAACTTGTTTCAGGTCTTCACGCAGGCCGACGCTTCCACCACCCGTAAATATGGCGGCACAGGGCTGGGACTGGCTATCAGCAAAAAATTCTGTCAGTTGATGGGCGGGGATATTACGGTGGAGAGTACCCCCGGCGTTGGCTCGACTTTTACGGTTATTTTGCCGGAAGAAGTGCTGGTGCAAAAGCTGGATAAGGAAATTACTTCTGAATTTAAAATCGGCCTTGTGCCAGAAAACACCAATACTGTGCTGGTGATTGACGATGACCCCACCGTGCGCGACCTGTTGCAACGGTTTCTGGCCCGCGAAGGTTTTCGGACACTGGTGGCGGCTAGTGGGGAGGAAGGGTTGCGACTGGCCCGCGAACTTAGCCCCGACCTGATAACTCTGGACGTGATGATGCCGGGGTTGGATGGTTGGTCGGTCTTGACCGCGCTCAAGGCTGAACCAAAACTGGCGGATATTCCGGTCATTATGCTGACAATTGAGGATGCTAAAAATCAGGGTTATGCTTTGGGTGCCTCCGAATATTTGACCAAGCCCGTTGACCGCAGCCGCCTATCGAATGTTTTGAAGAAATATCGCCACGAGCCTTCGGCGGGCCCGGTGCTGGTGGTGGATGATGATATTCCGCAACGGGGTCTGCTGCGCCGAATGCTGGAAAAAGATAATTTTAAGGTTATTGAGGCTGAAAATGGCAAGGTCGGTTTGCTGCGTCTCGCCGCCCACCGCCCGGAACTGATTTTGCTTGACCTAATGATGCCCGAAATGGATGGGTTTGAGTTTGTAAATGAACTGCGCCATCACCCCGAATGGCGCGATATTCCCGTCATAATCCTGACCGCCAAGCTTATTACTGCCGAAGACCGCCAACGTCTTAGCGGTTCGGTGGAGAAGATTTTGCAAAAGGGCTCGTACAGCCGCGAAGCCCTGCTTAATGAGGTGCGCGGCCTTTTAGGTAGTCCCGTCGCCCCCCGCTGACCCGTAGGAGCAGGCTCTGTCCTGCGATGATTTATCCGGCGACGGATATCGGTTGACAGAGCAACCTCCTACGAATGCGATAAGAATCCCGAATCCCGTAGGAGCAGGCTCTGTCCTGCGATGATACGAATTCCCCTCCGCCAACCGCCTCTCAGCCTTCAAGGTGGGTCGCCAGGAACCAGGTGTTACCGAAGGCATCCTTGACCGTCCCCATCCTATCGCCGTAGGACTGGTTTTCGGGTTCTCCGGCTGAAGTAGCTCCGGCCTCAATAGCCCGCTTGAACACGCTGTCAACATCTTCCAGGTAGAGATGCAAGGCCGCCGGGAAAGCTGCCCCCGCCCAGGCTCCACTAATCATCAGCATCGAGCTACCAATTTTAACCTCCACATGCTGACCGCCCCCCGACCCGGTAGCCCGGTAGGTCTCAACTGCCCCGAAAGCCTTTTTCACAAATTCAACCAGCCCTTCGCTATCCTGTACCATTACATATGGGGTGATGGTGTGAAAATCAGGCCGGGTGGAGTTCATTCCAGTTGTCATTTTATTTCCCTTCCTTTCAATATCAAAATGATTGAAGCACATTTATTCTAACCTAAAATCGGGGAAATTGATTGTAAAAAATTTACCTCAATCGGGGAGCGGGACGTGGTTGAGGTGTTCGCCCTGGTGGGCCAGATAAACGGTGGGATTGAGGCCGGAAAAAGCCCGGAAATCGTGGTTGAAATGAGCCTGATCGAAGTAGCCACAGGCCAGAGCCACTTCTGTCCATTGTATCGCTGAATTTTTTCTAATCAGGGCTAATGTTTCCTGAAACCGCCGGACGCGCAAGAAGCGTTTGGGGGATAGCCCGACCTCATCGCTGAATAGCTGGATAAAGTGGCGTTGACTGAGGCCGATTTGGTCAGTCACCTGGGCGACGGTGCGGGAAGGCGCACAGCTTTGGAACTCGCGCAGGGCAAAATTTATGGCAGGGTGACGGGCTAAAGGCCGGGTGGCCTGAGCCAATAAGGTTTGTTCAAGAAGCTGTAGGCGGGCGGAAGGTGTTTCAGCCTCAAGCAACTGCTCCCGCAAAACGGTGGCAGCCTCGCCCCACAGCGTTTCCAACGATAAATGCCTACCGAGCAACTCACTGGCGGGCACTCCTAAAAAGGGGAAAGCCCCACCCGCCTTGAAATGCACCCCCATTGTGGCTTGCTGACAGGCGGTATCAATTACAAAAAACTCTGTTTGTGGCCCGACTATCACCGAGCCACTAAAGCTCTCAAAGCGGGCAGGGTTTTGGCGGTCATATACCCGAATATTATTTTCCTGGAGATTAATAACCAACTCAAGTGAGCCATCCGGCAAAATCCGCTCCAGTTGGTGGGCCGCCAAATAGCCCTGGTAGAGCCAGATTGAATTCACAAAATCCGAAAGGGGGGGTTGGGGAAGGTGGCTATAATATAGCATTTTTTTTCAGCTAATAACTTTGCTTCAAGAACGCCTGTGCTACTAGCTTTAATATAACATCCTGGAGGAATTCATGCAAGCGAGGGAATCCCGTAGGAGCAGGCTCTGTCCTGCGAAGATTTATCCGGCGACGGATATCGGTTGACAGAGCAACCTCCTACGAATGCGATAAGAATCCCGAATCCCGTAGGAGCAGGCTCTGTCCTGCGAAGATTTATCCGACGATAAAACCATCGGACGACGGAGCGTCCTGCTACGAATATTCCCTTTTCATCCTTCATCCTTCATCCTTCAAGGAGGGCCTGACTAATCCGCGCCAGCAGGGCATCGGGGGTGTAGGGCTTGAGCAAAAGGTTAGTTGACTCGTCCAGCATTCCGTCCTTGACCACCCCGTTTTCGGAGTAGCCCGTGATATACAAAACCTTCAGGTGAGAAATTTGCGCGGTCAACTGGCGGGCCAACTCGCCGCCCGACATTTTAGGCATAATAAGGTCGGTCAGCAACATATCGGGCTTCAAGGACTTCTCCGCGACAAGTTGGAGAGCCTCTGGGCCAGACTTAGCCTCAATCACCTCATAACCACTCCGCATCAACACCCGACTGGTCAGCGTCCGCACCAACTCCTCGTCCTCCACCAGCAAAATAGTGCCGCGCTGTGGGGACAGCCCTAAATTTTCCAGAACTACAGGTTTAGGGGAGCTTTCCACTATTGGTTGGGCCGCAAAGTGGGGCAGATAAATCTTGAAAGTCGTACCAACCCCCACCTCGCTATAGACCCAGATATTGCCGCCGCTCTGCTTCACAATCCCATAGACCGTAGACAGACCGAGGCCCGTGCCCTTGCCAACCTCTTTGGTGGTGAAGAAAGGATCGAAAATCCGCTCCAGAATCTGCGGCGGAATACCCTGCCCATTATCGCTGACCGTCAACATTACATACTTACCGGATAGCGAGCCCTCATGCTGGGCGGTATAAACTTCGTCCAACTCCACATTAGCGGTCTCGATGACCACCTTCCCGCCCTTTGGTAGCGCGTCGCGAGCATTCACCACCAGATTCATAATAACCTGCTCAAGTTGTCCGGGGTCAGCCCGGATAATTCCCAACTCTGGCTCAAATTTGGTGACAAGCTCGACATCCTCACCGATAAGCGGCTCCAGCAACCGCTCCAGATTATGCACCAAATTGTTAAGTTGAAGCTGTTTCGGCTGTAAAATCGTCTTGCGACTAAAAGCCAACAACTGCGCCGTCAGTTTCGCAGCCCGGTCGGCGGCGTTGATAACCTCGCTAATATCCCCCGCGGTACGGTCATCGGGCGAAGTTCGCATCTGGATAAGCCGACTATAGCCACTAATGCCCGTCAACAAATTATTAAAGTCATGGGCAATCCCCCCGGCCAACTGCCCCACCGCCTCCATCTTCTGGGATTGGCGCAACTGCTCGGAAGTCTGGCGCAAGGCTTCCTCGGCCTTTTTGCGCTCGGTAATATCAATCATAACGGTAAAGTTGGTTTTTTTACCCTGAAATTCAAACTTGCCAACACTGGTATAAACCCAACGCTCCTCGCCATGTTTAGTAAGAAGCGGCAACTCGTAATGGTCGGGAACGGGTAGGCCCTCCATCCGTTGCTGACCGCGCTCTAGCACAAACGGACGATGATCGGCCCGGATACTTTGTATCCCAACCTCAGTGGTCAGTTCGTCCAACGCATAACCCGTAAGCGTCGCCATCGCCGGGTTATGATAAATAACCTGCCAGTCCTGATAGAGCGAAATACCCGCCGGGATAGTCTCGGCAATCGCCCGGAACTTGGCTTCACTCTCGCTCAAAGCTCTGGTAGCCAGCTTTAATTCGGTCAGGTCGCGGGTAATTGCCAGCAAACTTTCCACCTGACCATCTGGCCCAAATTCCGGCACCGCCCGCGTCTGGAAATATCTTTTCCCGGTGGGGGAGATCGTACTAAAATCAAAAAGCTGGGGTTCGCTGGTTTCAAAAATCTTCGAGGCGCGGGTCTCCCAATCTACTAGCCGCGCTTCCGTCAAGCCAGTTTCGCGCAATGTCCGGCCCAGATAATATTCCGGGGGCTGCCCAGTGATTTGTTTGATTACGGGACTTACGTAGATATGGCGCAACTGACGGTCATAGCGACCTATAAGGTCGGGCGAGTTTTCCACCAGGGTCTTGAATTCCCGTTCGCGCTGCCGCAGAGCCGCTTCACTCTTTTTCTGGGCGGTTATATCCTGAAAAATTGTCACAAAACAAGCCTGCCCATCCAGCTCAATCGTTTCGCCAGAGGCAAGGCCATAGGCTGTATTGCCGGTGGGTAGCCGAAGTTCTACCTCCATATTATGTACCGCGCCTTCTTGCTGCATTACCTTCAGAAAGTGCGAATACTGGGCCTCGCTAGACCAACCCATTTCAACGGTTGTTTTCCCAACAATTTCTTCCAGGGTTACGAGCCGATTGCGGAGCATGGTTTGGTTGACAGTAATATAGCGGCCCTCTTGCAGGTCGCGAATACTCATTTCCAGGGGCGTACTGTTAAAGATTTTGGCAAAGCGAGCATCACTCTGGCGGCGGGCTTCCTCGGTCTCCTTTAACTCGGTAATATCCTGAAATATCACCACAATAGAGGGTCGCCCATCCAGTTCGATTATAACGGCAGAGGCCAGCCCCATCATATCCTTGCCATTTTTGAAGTTGGTCAGGCGCAGTTCCAGATTCTCGAAGCTACCAGTTTGACTTAGCAAGGTAAGCATTTGAATTAGCTCCTCCTCCTTGCTCCACCCCAATTCTACCGCCGTTTTCCCGATTACTTCTTCCGCCACCAGCCCCATATTTCTAGCGATGGCCTCGTTAATATTGACAATCGCGCCCGTTTCCATATCACACACACAAATGGCAATGGGGGCATGGTTAAACATTTTGTGGAAGCGTTCCTCGCTATGGCGCAGGGCAATGTCGTTCAGTTTGCGCTCGGTAACGTCCAGCAGAGCCGTCCCGACCCCCACAATTTGCCCATCACGCTGGCGTACCGGGTAATAGTTGAGTAAATAGAAGTTAGGCAAACCCCAATCGGCCCCGTTTACTTCTATATTAAGCATTGGCTGGCCCGTTTCCAACACCTGCCGCAGCATTGTTTCGCTCAGGCTGGCGGTCTGGGGGATAATATTCAGGATGGATTTGCCATCAAAGTCCGCCACCTTGCCCCCTACTAGCTCGGCCATTGTCTGGTTAAGATGCTCACATTCCAGATTGTTATTAGCAAAGGCCAGCCCAATTGGTAGAGATTCCATCAGGCTATTTAGCTGGCTGAAGGCTTCTTCTTTTTGTCTGGCAGCGATTTGAGCTTCCTGATAGAGCCGGGACTTATCGAGAGCCTGAACAATACGCTGGGCAAATTCTTCTGCCAACTGCCGGGTAGCCGGGGTAAATTCGCGCCCGGAGCGGTAGGTATTTAACATCCCTAATACCCCCAAAACTTTGCCCCGCGCTATCAGAGGTACAAGCAGGGTGTTTTTTACCTCCTGCGACATCAGTAATTCCAGGATTTTTTTGTCCTGGGTCATAAACTGGAACTGATTTTCGTCAAATTCGGGAATGTAAACCACTTGCCCGGTTTTAATGACCTTTACCAGAGGCGAGTCGGGACTCAAGTTTACGGGGATTTGGCGGTCAATTTCCTGTAGAATCTCTTCCAAATCGGCATAGCGGTGGGAGCGGACGGCCCGGCTGAGGGTTTGGTCGTCGTTCAGGCGGTAAATGGTGGTGGAGTCGGCTAGTTCGGGCACTGCCAGTTGGGTTAAATTTGCCAGAATGGTTTCATAATCCAGGCTATCGGCTAAAAGTTTACTGGCTTTGGCTAAAAAATTAAGTTCGGCATTGGTCGAGCTCAGGTCTTTGTTTTGTTTCTGGTAATTTTGCCAGAGTCTGAACAAAAGTATCATCAGCCCAAAGCTTATTACTAGGGAAAGCAGCCAGACGAACTTGGTCTGCTCGTAGCTTAAACCTTTCCCAGGCATCAGGGTGGTCAGCAGGGCATGCCCCATCACCAGCATTACGTTAAACAGTCCCCAGCCAAACCCGGCCACCAACGTAGCACAGATTACCCCGGTGAAGTAAAGTGGCCCTGGAAATTCAAACCTGCCAAAGAAGTAGGCCACCAGTTCCAGAATTATTAATATTAGCGGGGTTATCAGCAAGCCGCCAACCTTAACCCAAAAAGGTTGGTTATTTTTTATTTTGAACATATTTTAGGTGCACTTCCCCTGATACTTGTTGTACTAAACCCTCTAAACTTTATCGCTACACCATCATTTAGTCATAGTTTAATATTATATTGAATCCGCCAAAATTCATAGGGCTCTAATGTTACTTTACTATATCGAAAATTAGGGGGCGGGGGGGCAGTCGTAGGGGCGGGTTAGCCCAGTGCCTACCCGAATCCCGTAGGAGCAGGCTCTGTCCTGCGATAAACCATCGGACGACGGAGCGTCCTCCTACGAATGTCACAATCATCGGACGACGGAGCGTCCTCCTACGAATTCTACCGACAACCGTTAAGCGGTAGGCCCACAGGTTGCGCTAAGGGGCGTGAAATTGTTGTCGTAGTTGTTGATACAAGTGAAACTCATCGCCGCTCCACTGACTCCCGCCCCTAGCTGGCTCGCCCCCACTTTGGCGGTACTGTTGCCGAGGTTATAGAGGCTGATTTTAGTGCCAGTGCCACTGAAACTAATCGTAGAATTCTGGATAACCGGGGCGGAACTAACATTGTTGGCAAGGCCATAATTAGTGCCACTCCCGGCGGCAGTGATAGTCGAATTCTGGATAGTTGGCGACGATTGATTGTAATTGTTGTTGCCCACGTTACTACCACTCCCACTGACGCTAATCGTGGAATACTGGATAACGGGCGCGGAAATATCAGTGTCGTAGATGCCGTTATTAGAACCGTTCCCACTGATGGTAATGGTAGAGTTCTGGATAGTCGGGGAGGCTCCGGCGTTATGGATGCCGTCATTAGCACCGTTCCCACTGATGGTAATCGTAGAATTGACAATGTTAGCTGAGGAGTCAACAAGGTAGATGCCGTAGTTGTTGGGAGCATTGCTCGTGATGTTTATGCTGGAATTCTGGATAATGGCGGTGGTAGCACTATTAGAAATGCCGAGGTTTTGATTGCCACCGCTTATGGTGATAGTAGAATTGAGAATGGTGGGCGAGGATTCAGAGTTGTTGATGCCCTCATTAGTACCATTCCCACTAAGGGTAATCATCGCGCTCTGGATAAGGGGTGCGGAAGAATTGTGGTTGTAGATGCCGTTATTATAACTGTTGCCACTGACGGTAATCGTCGCATTTTTGATGGTAGGCGCGGAAGAATTATTCAGGATGCCGTTGTTAGTCCCACCGCTCCCGTTGGCGGTAATAGTTACATTGGTCACTCTGGCGGTTTTATTGACCCCATTGGCCGCCACCGCCGCATTGACGAAAGAATTACCACTATTAGTAATGCTCAGGAAGCGGATTTCGCTGTTGTTACTAATAACCACCGTGCCGGAAATGCTACCCGTTATCTGCGAGGTGATGGTGGTCAATCCTTCGCCTGAACCCTCCAAATCTACCTCCTGCTTCATAGTAAGGGTGGTTGTCACAAGGTCATAAATACCGGGTTCGACCTTAACCAGCGTGCCAGGGGTGGCGGTGTTAACGGCGGTGCGGAGGTTGTTGCCACTTTCTACGTTATTCACGCCGGGGCTGACCAGCACGGTTTTGGCGTAGCTGTTCAGGTTGAGGGTAGTCTCGCTGGCGAGGCAGGTCGTTCCCACTGGCACGCGCACCAATCCACCGGGCGCAACCACCTTCCCGGCAATCTTGACGGTGGCGGTGCTGGTGTTAGCGGGGTCAACACAAGCCGGGAAAGTGCCGCCTGTCACCGTGCCCGCGCTCCCTACCCCGAAGGCCGAAGAAGCAGTAAGGCTAAACAAAATCACCAGAACCAGCCCCAGATAATAAGGTTTTAGCTTCATTTGATTTCTCCTGATATTTCCTGAGTTTAACTTTAGGGCGGAACACGTCTTGGTTATAGTAGATTTTGAGGCCGCCCTCTCTTAGCTGAAACTAATTATTACCCAGGCCGGAGATGGTAGCCAGAGCTTTTGTAATCCGTATGGAACTCAAATGGAACTCAATTGGGGAAATTCGTAGGAGGATGCTCCGTCGTCTAATGGTGGGAATTCGTAGGAGGACGCTCCGTCGTCTAATGGTGGGAATTCGTAGGAGGACGCTCCGTCGTCCGATGAATGGATGAGAAAGAAGAATAAAGAGTAAGAAAAAAGAATTCTTGTTCCCCCTCCCTGAATCACCCCCCTGAGTACAGGAGGGCAGGTGTCCGGGGGCTAGGGGGTTAGGGTTGAAGGGGGAAATTCACAGGGTGCTGATTAATCGAGCAAAAGCGCAGGTTTGATACCTTTGGGTAGGGCCACGCCTGCCGCATTAACCGCTACCTCCCAATTATTGTTTTCCACATACTCGCGAACTTCGCTAATAGCTTTTTTATAGGCGGCTTTGCGAGTATCAACCGAAACATCCATTGGCTGGACGTTGAAAAACTGAATATCGGTGATTCCGACAAACCCAAAAATGGCCCGTAAATAGCTTCCCACAAAGTCAAAAGCTTGGAGCGGGCCACTTGAGTAATCCGCCCCGCGCGAGGTAACACAAATCATCTTCTTGCCTTTAACCAGCCCTTCGGGATAGCCATGCTCGTTGTATCTGAACAGGTAGCCCGGTTGCACAATCGCATCAATATAATATTTTAAGACGTAGGGAATACCAAAATTCCACATTGGAACAGTCAAAAGGTAAATATCGGCCTCCAGAAACTGCTCGATATTCTTTTCGATCTGCCGCCAGGAGCCCTGAGCCGACTCGTCTAGATTCTGCCCAGTCATAAGCGTATATTTCGACTCAATATTGCTACCCGCTACCGACGGCAGGTCAGCATTGAATAAATCCAGGGTTTTGACCGTCAGGTCATCATACTTCTCAAGAAGCGTCTCTACTAATACGTTAGATACCCGAATAGTATTAGAAGCAAGCCCGCGCGGGGTAGAGCTGATATGAAGCAACTGCATCTTTAATTTTCCTTTGTAGCGAGATTGTGGTGACTTGGTTTTTGGTTGTTGAGACAAAAGGCAGCATAACCCTGTTAACCGCTAGATTCTATCTGCGGTTTGAATTGAGTTATTATAGGTTTTTCCTGGATGGGAGTCAATTGAACTTAAAAGGCAGGGTTGGGGGATAGCCCGCCTGGTGGCCGTTAATATATCCATCAAAAGACTCATTGTTTATTGACGATTGCGAACATATAATAAAATCGCCTTCTAACTTTCAACCAAAAATCAATATGCAGGAGAAAACATTGAAGCTAAAACCTTACTATCTGGGGCTGGTTATTATAATTTTACTTGGACTTACTGCCTCTAGTGCCTTTGGCGTTGGGAGCGCGGGCACGGTGACGGGCGGTACTTTCCCGGCCTGTGTCGACCCTACTAACACTAACAATTCCACCGTCAAGATTGCCGGAAGCAGGTTGCACCGGGCGGTCTGGTGCGCGTCCCAACGGGTAACACCTGTCTTTCGTCCGAAACTACCCTGAATCTGAACAGCTACGTCAAGACCGTGCTGGTCAGCCCCGGCGCAACGAATGTAGCAAGTGGCACAAATCTCCAAAACGCTCTAACTACCGCCACCACCGGAACTTTAATCAAGCTTGAACCCGGCACTTATGACCTCGGCACTACCCCCCTGACCATGACCCAGGGCGTGGATTTGGAGGGTTCGGGCGAAGGGCTAACCACTATCACCTCCCAGGTGGTTAGAGGCAGTTCCTCTAATACCTCTGGCACGGTGGTGATAACCAATAGTAGCGAAATCCGCTTCCTGACCATCGCCAATAATGGCACAACTACCAGCAAGGCGGCGGTTTATGGCAATGGGGTGGATAAAACCGCCAAATTGACCAACGTGACAATTTCCGTCAGTGGCGGTGGTAATTCCAGCTATGGTATCAACAACAACGGCACGGCCTCTCCCACTATCAAAAATGTTACTATCACCGTTAGCGGCGGTTCTAACGATTTCGGCATCAGCAACTTCAGTTCTTCTTCGCCTCATATCCAAAATGTTACTGTCACCGCCGGGAGTGGTACCAACAGTGTGGTTGGCATCAACAACGACACTGCCTCCTCTCCTATTATCCAAAATTCAAACGTTACGGTCACTGGTGGTAATCAAAACTTCGGTATTTTGACCAGTAATAATTCTGCCCCCACCATTCAGAACTCAATTATTACCAGCAGTGGGAGCAATACTAATACTGGCATTTACAATGCCAGTAATACTGCGGCGTTCCTTATTATGAATTCAACTATTAGCGTCAGTGGCGGCAATATAGGCAACGGGATTCTTAATACTTCTTCATCACCCATCATCCAAAACGTTATTATTACCGTTAGCGCGAGCGGTCAAACTAATGGCATTTTCAACAACGCTAACTCCAACGCGGCCATTAGAAATTCGACCATTTCCGTCAGCGGAGGCGGGGCAAATATTGGCATTGCCATCACCCTAAACTCGGCTCTCGTCATCCTGAACTCAAGCGTGTCGGCGAGTGGGGGCGGCAATGGTAATAGCAGTATTTCGGTTAATAATGGCGGTAGTGCTAAGGTTGGTAATAGCCAATTGACAGGGGCGGTTTTTGGGTCGCCTTATACTTGTGTTGGCGATTACGATGACAATTTCGTGGCTCTCGGCGCGGCCTGTGTCTAGGGAAATCTAAAATCAAATATCTAAAATCTAAAACTGGGGGAATTCGTAGGGCGTGGTTTCCAACCCGCCCGGTATTGCGAATAATCGTAGGAGCAGGCTCTGTCCTGCGATATTCATCGGACGACGGAGCGTCCTCCTACGAATTCTTTTCCGACAACCGACAACCCTATTTCCCTCCCCCCAAATATCCTGTCCATCATTGTGAATAAAAAAGGGCGGTTCGCGAACCGCCCCTACGAAATACGATATACCAAGCGGGAAGACCACGCCCCTACGAATTCCCGTTCCCCCTTCCGCCTGCCCTCCTGTACTCAGGTGGGTGCTAGGGAAGGGGCGGGTACCCGCTTGCGGGTGGGTTAGGTTTGCTCCCCCCATAGGCATCAACTTAAGGCTGGATCAGCGATAGAAAGCAACAACTGATAAGAACTAGGGTGTCGCTTGCGCTTGTTAAGACGACACCCCTTAGCCAAGCATTGCGCTAAATGTTCTAACCGCTT
>Ga0209724_1001131_pt1 | contig 24827 bp, 19 predicted proteins | sample grotaG_FD_184143 | JGI IMG/M metagenome (GOLD analysis project Ga0209724, IMG submission 184143) | Glacier valley bacterial and archeal communities from Borup Fiord, Nunavut, Canada, to study Microbial Dark Matter (Phase II) -... | ecosystem: Environmental > Aquatic > Freshwater > Ice > Glacier ...
TCACGCGCGCATTGCTGACCGCACCGCCGAAGAAAAAGCGGCTGTCCACCGTAACGCGCACTTTGCCGCCCTGCACTACCTGACTCTTGTCGGCGGTCACGTTCACCTGAAACTCCGGTGTGCGGTATTGCGCAACGCTGAATGCACGGGCGAATTCCTGGCGCACTGGCTTACCTTCGCTATCCAAACGCTTTGGATCGATCAGCGCGGCCACGATCCGGTAATAGCCGAGCGGTGCTTTGGCGTCCAACGTGAACTGACCGCTGAACGTGCCGAAACTGTTCACGGGCGCATCCGTCTTATAGATCGTTTCGCCTTTGTCGTCTATGACTTCGATCGGCATACTTTTATCGTTGGTGAGCGTATAGGTCACATCGTGCTTGGCGCGCAGCACGCCCCGGAAGTAAACGGGCTGCCCCGGTTTATACAGCGATCGATCACTGTACATGTAAATGGTGGCATTGCCATCAGAATAGTAATCAGACGGCAAGTTGAAATCACCCGGCGAAATGCCGTCGGTGAGGTCGCTGCTGCCAATGCCGAAGTTTGTTCCGTCATCGAGGACAGCTGACGCTCTAAGCGCATTCAACGTGTCCGTGGTACGCGGAAAAGTGACTGCCGCAATACCGCTCGCGTCGGTGGTTGCCGTGCCGCCCATTGAGAACTTGACGCTGACGTTCGGCACGGGTTGCCCGCTTTTGAGGTCAGTCACCCAGGCCATGATATTGCTATCGGTCTGCTTGAGCGTGATGTTAGCGGTTGCCACGATCATGGCGTGCGTCAGCGGATCACCGCCTCGCACGTCCGGCGAAGACAGCGTGAGCCAATACACGCCCGGCTTCAATGGATCAGTGCCGCTGCCTGCGGGAGCGGGCTTACGTGGTGCGGTAGGCGTCGGCGTGGTATTGCCCGCGCTCGGCAAGCCGATGAAATAGTGCTTATTATCGCCTTCGGCTGCCCACCCGTATACATATTGGGCGGGCGTTGGGCTGCCTGCGGTGGGCTGTGCAGTTTCCACGCGCCACCACACATATTTATCCACACAGCGCGGGCCGTCGGTGATTTTCAGTGAGACGCCCGGCTTGACGATATCTGTGACGTTTGATTTGAGCGCCGGATCAGTGTGGATATTCAGGGGTGCCGGGTCATCTTGCAATACGAGCACCGTTTGTCCCTTTTTGAGGCGAGTCGGCGGCGCGCCGGGGCAAGTGAAGCCGACCGGCTGCGTAATGCTCGGTCCGCTGGCGCTGATCGGCAGCAAATCGTAACGATTGGCTTGCGCCGGATTCTGAACAGTGACGCGCCACGCTCGCAAAAAGCCAGCGTCAGGCGGTGTGTATGAGCTGTAACTATACTGAGCGTTCGACACGCTCTTCAGCAAATCGTCGGGGCTGATCTTCCACAGGCTGAGATCAAGCTGGCTGGTATTGCGATGGGTGCTGTATACGCGCGTAGTGGGTGAGTACGCGCTGTACAAACCGATCAGATTGCCACCTGTTTGCAGCGACGCCTCAGCCGGGTAATCCAACGCAATCGTAAATTTGAATTGTGCGCGGCCATCTGCAAGCACCGTATAAGTGGCGTTCTTTTTATCGACGGTGAGCTGTGTGCCATAAATATCGGTGACGCCTTTTGGATCGAAGGTAACGGTGTACGTCGTCTTATCATCCACACCCAAACTCAAGGAGAAAAAAAACGTACCATCATCACCGCTAGGGGTTATCGCACCCGGCTTCGGGCTGATCGTGATATGCGATAACAGGTCTTTGACTTTCATCGGCGCGCTAAACGAAAAGAGCATATCTGTGTTATCGGTCACATCGCCATTAGCGGGTTGTACATTGCTCAAAACGGGTTTACCAATGACGGTAAAGCTCTCTTTGGCGCTGGCTTGTAAAGCAGTGCCAGTGACAGACTTGGCGCTTTGGGCGATCGTAACATCGTACAAGCCATCGTAGTCGAGCAGCACATCCGGCTTGAATATAAAATGCACATCACTGTCCCAGGTGAATTTGCCCGTGATCTGTTTACCGCCCGGCCCCGTCAGCGCGAATGCCGCTTCAACGCTGGCATGATCCATTGGCTGACTGAATTCAGCGTTTATAGGTGCGTCACGTAAAATACCACTAACATTATCTCGCTGCGCATTCAAACTGGTCACGCGCGGGGCAAGCGTGCTGAACCTCGCGGTAACATCGTCGGGTAGTACAGCGCCGGTTTGATCGGTCAGGCCAGCTTTGACGGTGACGACGTAAGTAGTACCGCCGCTCAAGCCGCTGTTCGGCGTGAACTGATAGATCGACGTGTTGATCCATTCGCCCTTGCCTGTGATGGCGGGGCTAATGCTGAGCGGATTCGGCAGCGTGCTTTGCTGCTCAAGGGGCGTCAGCGGCACTACCGGATGATTGAAAATCACCGTGATCGTGGCATTCCCTGCGATGTCTTTGGCGCTGTCAGCGGGGATCAGCTGAGTCACCAATAAATCGCCAACCGTGCGCAAGCGATAAGTATCCGTGCCAGTGAGCGGCAAACCCGCCGCGCTTTTCGCACCAAGTTTGAAGCTGAGCACATAATCGGTGCTGCGCGTCAGCGGTTGATCGGGCGTAAAAATGAGCACCGTATCGCTTTGCCAGGCGCTCTTGCCCGTGACGGTTTGTTTGCCGTCGCTGGATTTGACGCTTAGCGCCGCCTCGACCGATGCACGATCCATTGCGGTATTGAAAGTAAAAGTAAGCGGGCTGTTGATCGGAAGATCGCTGCCGCTCGCAGGTGAAAGCGCAATAATCTGCGGATTGACGTCATTAGGGGCACTGCGCGCAGCAGTCACCGCACTCAGCACAATGGCAAGCGTAAAAGCAGCCGCCAGTAGGCCGACTAACGACCAGGACGTTCGACGCATAACGGATTCTCCCGAATTTATGGTGAATTGTTATTGACAGTATAGCCGACTCGCGTAGTTGCCGAAAGCACGGTGAGCCGCTGTCAGTTGATCGCAGAGCAAGCGTATAGTGTTGGTAAGAAGCGCTACTTCGGATCTCCGAAAATAGTTAATAGTTTGCTTTGACCTTGCCAGCGCCCGATAAATCCCCTATAATAGGCGCGCGATTGGCAAAGGACGGTTAAAAATGATTGAAGCGGGCGACCTGAAAAAAGGCGTAACAGTTAAGATGGATGGCAATTTGTACCGCGTGATGGATACGGCTTACAACAAGCCGGGACGCGGCACGGCCTCGATGCGCGCAACTTTACTTGATATTCGGTCGGGGCAAACCTCAAACCGTGTATTCCCGGCCAGTGATCGGCTGGACGATATTTTTGTGGATATTGTGACCGTAGAATATCTGTATCGGGACGGCGATACGCTGCACTTCATGAATACAGGGACGTTTGAGCAGTACGAAGTGCCAGCAACCTTGTTCGGTAAAGATGCCTCGTATCTCAAAGAGAACATGCAGCTTGATTTGAAGTTTTACGATGTCGAAGCGATCGATTACCAGTTCCCAACCACCGTCATTTACAAAGTGACCGATGGTGAGATGGCAGTTGCGGGTGACTCGTCGGGCAGCGTGACCAAAAAAGTGACTACCGAAAGCGGGTTGCTGGTTCAGGTACCGTTGTTCGTCAACATTGGCGATAACATCAAAATCGACACGCGCGACGGCTCATACCTGACGCGCGTTTAACCGCTGTTAACGCTAACCTCTCTTGCTTTTCACATACATGAGCGGGAGGGGTCAGGGTTCGGGATGCTGCTCGAACAGCGCGCGATGTGGGAACACCAGCTGATCGGGCTGCCGAATGCCGTGCTCCAACGCATGGCGATTCGCGCGCTCGAAATCATGTTGTAAATCGCGTACCAAATCAAGCTGCTGCATGGCTGGCTCCAGTGAAAAGAGCGCGATGCCCGTGGTGAATGCGCCCGGTACGATCGCTAACCAGTGTCCGCTGTCGGCTATTTTGCGCGCGAGCGGTTTCAAATCTTTACGCGTGCGCATGATGATATACAACGCTTGCAAAATCGGCTGAATCGCGCTGTTCGGGATTGTTTGCGAGCCTTGTGCCGTGATCGGCTCAAATTTCCCAAGATCGTATACCGCAAAAGCGGTCACGCGCGCCTCGAAATGCTGCCGCAAAAACGTCGTATGGCCGGGTCGTGCCACCTGCTGCCATGCTTGCGTCGCCGGGTCGCGCATTAAGAGCTGCTCGATGATCACGCGCTTCTCATTGTAATACGCATACATCGAACTGAATTGTGCCCGATTGATTTTTCCGGCGGCAAATTCATTGGCGACTTGTGCCGTCTTTTGGCGCAAGGTTTCGAGCGCCGTTTCAGCTTTTAAGCGTTCCTCAGGGGTGCTGAGCACTTGCGGCACGGCTTGCGTGGCACGCGCCTTAGAGGGTGCAAGCGGCGCGGGTGCGGGTTCCGCCTCCGGTGCGGGTGGCCGGATCGGGGACGTTGGTTCAAGTGGCGAGACAGGCGATAGCAAGGGCGGCGCTTTAAGCGTTACCGGAAGCGCATTGCTATCGGCACTGGCGGTATTCGCACTGATTGCGCTGGGTGTCAGTGTATCGGCCTGCTTCAGCAAGCGTCGGAGTAAAGATCGCGGTTCGTCGGGACGCTTGTTCATCACACCCCACCTGTATAAATGCACACTGACGGAATTTTAATACATAATGCCTCTATTATATCATTTAAGAGCGCTGATGTTAGGGGATGCTGCGGACTTGCAGCGAATGTGCTGGCCGGATTGGGAATCGGCTGCCGTCTATGGGATGCTTCAACGAGCACAGGCGCAAGTCGAAATTGGCCGCGTTTGCGCACTGGTGGCAGCACTGAACGGACAGGCGATCGCTTACGGGCAGGTGACTCGCTGGCCGCACTGTGCCGAGATCAGCGATTTGATCGTGGCTTCCGGGCAGCGTGAGCAGGGCATCGGATCAAGCCTGATCGCCGCTCTGATCGACGTGGCGCACGGTTGGAAAACGCCGCAAGTCGAGATTGGCGTGGCGCTCAGCAATCCGCGCGCGCTGGCACTTTACCAGCGGCTCGGCTTTAAGCCCGATCGCACACTTGATCTGGATTTAGGGCATGGCTACGAGCCAGTGTTGTATCTGATGTTCAGGATGCAGCGCTTGCCAGATTATCTCTAACTGCTATACTAGTACCATCATGATAACACTTGAACCACTGGCAAAAACCAAGGCTTCGCTAACCCGCCTGCAAAACGCGATGCAGAACGATATCAAAAAGTTCCGCGCGGGTGAATCAGCGCGCACGCTCGTTAACAACCTGCAAACGGCGGCGCGCGTTGGCATTTCGGATGCGTCGGTGGCGGTCGAAAATGACGAGGCGATCGGCCTGACCATGATTCGCAATGACAAGGCGCGCTATACAGGCGATATTCGTTTGCTGTACAGCGTCCCTGGCAAGGAAACAGCGGTCACGCCGATGCTGGTGCAGCACGCGATCGCCAAAGTGTGGGCAGAACCGTCAAACCAGTTTTTGAACGCAACCCTGTTCATCGATCAGGCGGGTGTGCGCGATGCCTTCATTGCTGACGGTGCTTTACGCGCTGAGCGTGAAGAAATGCACCTGGACAGCCTGAGTGCTTTTCAGGCCGACGGTCAACTCCCTGACGGTTTTCGCTTTGCCGCCTGGTCACCGGAAGCAATCGACAGTGCGGCGCGTATGAGCGTAGACGCCTATGAGGGCACCCTTGACGCGCAAATCTACCCGGATATGCAAACGCTTCCGGCCATGCAAAGTTATTTTCAGGAAGCGCTCAATGATGCAGGTCATAGCTTCGATGCACAAGCGAGTACGCTGATCTATGAGGGCGATAAGCTGGCTGCGCTGTTAGTCAGCACGCTGGCGTCCGATAAACGCGGCTACATCATTGAAATGAACGTCGCACAAGCTTATCGGCGGCGTGGGCTGGCGCGCGCGCTGATGCATCATGCCCTATTCGCATTTACTGCCGAAGGGCTGACTGGCGCGAAGTTATGGGCAACCGTGGCAAATCCGGCCTACGGCTTTTATCAATCGCTCGGCTTTCATACCCATATGCCGATGTGGGTATACAGCGCACAGCGTCCGGCTACGACGAAATAAACGCCGTCATTGGTTGTTCGCGGACGTTCGCGGCTATATCTTATTTGACAGGACTCAGCGCTCGAAACGATCCAGATCGTTTTGATAACGCGGGTTGGCCGACGAAAAATCGTAGGTGTCCGGGCTGGACGCCAGCCGCAGTTTGACGGGCGCTGCCTGCATCACATAGAGGCGAGAGCGCACTGACTCCATGCCTTCCAGCGTCTCTGAATAAATTTCCGGATCCCACAAAGCGCCATCTAGCTGGATCAAAGCGCCCAATATAGGCGTGATCTCTTTTTCCAGGCGGCTCACCAATGAGTTGACTGTAATTTCGCGCGGCACGATGATCATTTGTAATTCGCGCGGCAGCACCACAAATCCAATTAAATTGAACCACTGCTGCTGGCGGAAATTAAATAGAAATGTCGTGACCAGCTCGACGCACGAACGCTTTTCAAGCAGCGGTTTGCTGTCCATCGTATCGATGCGTACAAAAACTGCTTTCGCGCGTTGTTGGGTTTTGGTCTTTTCACTTTTTTGCATACGCCTCACCCTCCAGCAATTTCTCGGCCTGCTGCCATGCTTCAGCCACGCTGACACCATCGCGTACCCAATCGAAACCAACCTCTTGCCGTCCGGTCACTCCCTGTGCAGGGACACTCACCGGACGCCAGGCCACTGCCGCTCGCTGTGCCGCCACGAAAGGTGCGTATCGATGCGGGTCTGACGGCCCAAAAATCATTAAAACTTTTGCCCCTGCTGCCGCCGCCAGGTGCGCGATCCCGTTGTCGTTGCCGATGTAAAGTGCAGTGCGAGGAAGTGCTGCCAGCGCAGCAATCTGCGGTAGGTCGAAAACGCCGCTCAGGTCAGTGACGGATGTACCCGGAAAGTGTGCCAACGAATCACACAAGCTGCTTGCCAGTGGTCGGTCGGTCACGCTACCCAGTACAATGATAAGCCCATTTGTGAACTCTGCAACTATTCTGGACAACTCGCCAAAACGAGCGACCGGCCAACGTTTGGCGGTCAGGTTCATGCCCGGATTCACACCACCGCCAGGATGCACGATCACCAACGGGCGATCGGGCGGCACATACACTGCTAAAACTTCTTCGACTATTGTACCAGATGCCGCATTGATACCCACATTTGCCCAACAATCGGCGGTTGACAGCGTGAGCGTGCGCGCCAGATCAAGATAAATATCGGCTTCATGACGCGCTTGCAAGGGGTTGATCGGCACGCGCAGCGTATAGCCGAAGCCGCGTCCGCCGCTGTCCAACCCGACTCGTACCGGAATCCCGGACAGCAGCGCCGCCAGACTGAGCCAGCGCGATCGATCGGGTACAACCAGCAGATCATAGCGACCGGCGCGCATCATGCGGATCAATTGCCACAAACTGCGCGGCGCTGACGCCGGATTTGCCCGGGAGCCGGTATCCAATACGCGATCCAGCAGCGGATGATCGCTCAGTACTGCCGCCGACCAACTGCCGACGGCCCAATCAATGGCGGCCTCTGGATAGCCGCGTTTGAGTGCACTGAGGAGCGGCGTAGCAAAAATCACATCGCCAATGCAGCACGGCTTCAATATCAGAATGCGACGCGGAGGATTGCGGCGCGTGATCATGGCAGCAAGTTGGCTTGCGAATCAGCGTCATCGGTGGGTGAGTCGCTGCGCAGCCAGTGCATCGCCTGATGTTCGAGCGCCCATAACGCCAATGCGCCGCGTTTGTGCAGCAAAGCATTCAAGCGCGGGTAGCCGTTGGCATATTCCGCCGCCCATTCCTGCGAAAACTTACCGCCGCGAATCTCCTCCAAGGTGATCTCCATCTGGCGGCGCAGTTTTGGCTCGGTGAAGCGTTCGGCGCGCGACAGCATCCCATATTGACTGATGGGGGAATACATGCGCAGCGTATCCATGAAGCCCGACTCGGCGGCTTTGCGAAGGGTGTAACTCAATTCGCCGCTCAGGTACAGATCGAGCAGCGCGGCTTCTGGTGGATAGCCTTCTTTGATCAATAAATCGGCAGCCGTCAGCAGTAAGTTATGCAGCGCGGGCAAAAATGCCTGTTGATTGAATAAATCCAGCTCGGCTTCCTGTTTGAACGTCAACTCAAGCGCCCCTAAGCGCAGCGCCCCGATCGCTTTTGCCAATGCCAGGGTCGTGCGCCATGCCGCGCCGGTGGCATCCTGTTCAACGGCCACAAAGCTCAGGTAGCCGCGTCCTGCCAGATAATCTTCACGCACACCCGGCCCGATTGTGCGCGGTGCGATCAACACGGTATCAATGAACGGCGGCGGCTCGATATACCCGAACGCCACGTTATAGCCGGAGGTGAATACCAGCGTATCGCCCGGCTTGAGCGTAGGCGATACGGACTGCACATACACTTCCGGCATCACCTCGTCAGGCAGCATCAACAGCACAATCTCGGAACGGCGCGCGGCTTCCGGGATCGGCGCGATCTCGAAACCATCAGCGCGGGCACGAGTAGCGTATTCATCGGCCATGTTGCCGATTAAAACATGAAAACCGCTGTCGCGCAGGTTGAAGGCAAGTGGGCGACCCAGGTTGCCATAGCCGATCATGGCAATACGCCGCTCAGCCAGCGCATTCAGGTCACCATCGGCGTCATGATAAAGTGCAGTCATCCGTCAATCCTTATCTGGCAGAGCTTAGCGCTTCGGTGGCCGCAGTAATGTCATGGCGGCGGCGCTGCTGCTTTCTTTTTCAATGATACGCGCCGAGTCGAACGGTTTATTGGCGGTAAATTCGACCACGCTATTTTCAAAATACCAGAGCGGCGCAGATTTTCCATCCAGCAGCACGCCCTCTGGATCAATCTGGATGCCGTACACTTCAACGCGCACATGTTCATAGGTTGGCTTGTAGGTGCCCGCCCGCCGCCAATCAATTGTGAGGCCGCCTCCTGGCATCGATCGACAGGTGAAATACAGCCAGCGATAATCGCCACTTTGATAGGCTAACCCTTCGCCTGCATCTTCGTACAAAGCAATCTCACCGTTGCCCGCATACACTTTCAGGAGTAATTCCTCAACTGGCACTTGCCCAACGTATTGCATGATCGGCCACATCGGGATCACCGCGCCTGCCTTGACGAAAATCGGCAGCGTATCGAGCGGTGCTTGTACGTGGATCACTTTGCCGCCTTCGTAGGCTTGATGTGTCCAGTAATCGTACCAGCGCCCACGCGGTAGATAGACCTCGCGCGCGGTTGCACCTTTTTCCAGCACGGGCGCGATCAGCAGATTGTCACCGACCAGGAACGCATCCTCCACGGTGCGCAAGCGTTCATCGGTGGGATCGCTCATGAACAATGGACGCACGATCGGCCAGCCGTTTTGCGAGCTTTGCGCGAACAGCGAATAGAGATAAGGCAGCAGTTGATAGCGCAGTTCGATGTACTTGCGCGAAATATCCTCGACTTGTTGGCCGAAACTCCACGGCTCTTGATCGCGCGTCTTTTTGGCGGTGTGCGTGCGAAAGAAAGGCAGCATCGAACTGAGCTGAATCCAGCGCGCGAATAATTCAGCGTCGCCATTACCGCCAAAGCCGCCGGTGTCGGGGCCGGTGAAAGCCAATCCCGACAAGCCCGCATTGAGCGTCATGGTGAGGCTCAAGCGCAAGTGATCCCAGGTCGAGGAGTTGTCACCCGTCCAGCTTGAGGCGTAGCGCTGAGCACCTGCATAGGCAGCCCGCGTGATGTTGAACGGACGTTTATCGGGCAGCCAGCGCTCCAAGGCTTCCCGCGAAGCACGCGCCATCAGCATCCCATATACGTTGTGTGCCTCGACATGCGTAGCGCCTTGCCCGTCGTAGTCGTGCGGCACGCTGTTGGGGATGCTCCGATCGCTGCCTACATTGAGCACCACCGGCTCGTTCATATCATTCCAAATGCCCGCTACGCCGATCTTGGCGAGCGCTTCAAATTGCGCTGACCACCACGCGCGCGCGCCCGGACTCGTGAAGTCGGGAAAATGCGCGCTGCCCGGCCACACCGGCCCGACAAACGGCGTACCATTCGGATACTTGACGTAAATCCCATCTTTGAGGCCGCTCTGATCAACTTTCGAGTTCACATCCGCTTTGATTCCCGGATCAAGGATCGCAACCGTTTTGAAGCCATCTTTCAGCAGATCGGAGAGCAGCACGGCGGGCGTCGGGAAGCGATCGCGATCCCAGGTGAAACAGCGAAAGCCGTCCATATAATCAATATCGAAATGAATCACATCGCACGGAATCTTACGCTTGCGAAAGCCAATTGCCAGATCGCGCACGATTTGCGCCGATATATAGCTCCAGCGGCTCTGATGATAACCGAGTGCCCACAAGGGCGGCAGGGGCATTCGCCCCGTCAATTCGGTATAGCGACTGAGCACCGTCAGCACGTCCGTGCCGCTGAATGCGTAATAGCGCAGTTCGCCCGTCTCCGCATAAAATGTGATCCGATCAGATCGTTCAGCGCCCACATCCAACCAACCACGACTGGCGTTATCCCAAAAAAAGCCGCTGACCTGTTCACCGCGCACGCTCAAATAAAATGGGATCGTAAAATAAATAGGGATTGTGCCGCGCGCATAACGGGTTGGGCTGGTATTCCAGAACGTATAACGGTGACCGCGCAGGTTCAGCCCATTGGCTTGCTCGGCTAACCCCATAACAATTTCATCGGCGGTCAGCGTTCGGCTCAAACGGACTTCGCGCCCGCGCCAGCTGATCGCATCCGGCACATCGCCGCCGATAGACCGTCCAGTGCTGTCGGCAAAGCTGATGCGGCTGTTCGACCGTTCAATCGTGCAAGTCAGTCCGCTGGTGCGCAGCGTGACCGCCGACTCAGAAACAGTGTGCGTAAAGGGCACCTCCGGCCAGGTCACTTTGGCGATCGCATACGAGAACGGTACTTGAAATTTACCGTCCGGCTGCATCCGCACCTGAATACAATCGGGCGCGATGATGGTCAGGCGCAAGCTGCCGCGTTCACAGGTGAGCGTCAGGCCGCGCTCGTGCGGTTTGACGGTGAGCACACTGCCGAGCACGCTAAAGCTGCCGCTTGCTTTCGCGGTTGGGTGACGCACATCGTAAGCGCTTTTGCGAAAGCGGTAAATCAGTGAATCGCGGGCAACTGCTGGCCCCATTTCACGGGTCATACGCACCAACCCGCTCAGTGCCTTAAACATCCCGACCCACCCACGCGTTATTTAGCGTTGACATTATCTTTATCCACTACGTGCAAGGTAAGATCAAGCCGGTGTGGGACGTTTCCGCCTACCGCGTTTTTGACGATCCCATCCACTGCCAATTGTCCTACCAGCGTGGCCGATGTTTCAACCGAGCCGACATAGTATTCACCACGCGCGATCATATTGCGGGTTTCCGTTTCGGCGTCAACGCTGACAATACGCACTGCGTCACCTTTTATATTGAGTTCGCGCAGCACTTTGATCGCACCTGAAGCACCCGTATCATTAATGCTCAGAATGAAGTTGATATCCGGGTGGTCATGCAGTGCTTGCCGCATAGACGCTTCGCCAAAGTCGGCAGTGCCACCCTTCCAATTGCCTATAATTTTCACGTGGGGGGCGCCTGCCAGCACCGCATCCTGCATCGCTTTGGCGCGTACCACAATATCCGGCAAATCCGGGTAATCGAGGATCGCGATGTTGGCATTGCCGCCCATCTGCGCATTGATGAAGCTCGCTGCGTATCCGCCTGCGATCTTGCCTAGCCCCTGATTGGAAGCGGTGATAACCATTCCGTAGGGCGGAGCAACATCTGTATTTTCAGCGATAAAGACACCCGCGCTGGCAGCGTCGTTCAGCGCGTCGATCACCGATGTGTTATCCAGTGGGCACAATACAATCCCTTTGGCACCTTCAGCAATAAAACCGTGGATCAGCGCTGCCTGCTTGCCTTTATCGTTTCCTGAGTCCACCACTTTGACAGCAATGCCTAGCGCATTCGCTCGCGTCCTGACAGCGGCGGCATAGCTGGTGTGGTAATCGGCTACGAGGTTGCAAGCGATCATTCCGATGAATGACCCGTTGAACGCTGCGCTGGCTCGCTTTGTTTCGTCGTCAGATAACACAACATCGGCAGCCGTTCCCTGCTCAGGCCGCACAACGGGCGTTTGAGTGTTGATCAGCGGCGGGATGTCCATCTCGGCTGAGGGCAAACGCGACAGATAGACGCTCGCGCCGATCAGCAGAATGAGCGCTAATGCGCCGAACGCGAGCGCCACCCGTACACTGGGGTTTCGCAGGCCCCGGTTGTCATAATAGTCGGTAATCCGCTTGGAGCCAGGTTGCGTGCGGTCGCCTGTGACGTGCATTGTCACAACTTGAGTGAAGTCGGTTATCAGCTCGCCCGCCGTCTGATAGCGCTTTTCGAGCTTTTTCTCCAGCGCTTTGAGCAGTACCTGTTCGATTTGTGGTGATAGATCGGGGCGCACTTTGCGCGGCGTGATGGGAGGTTCGCTGATGTGCATCTGCATGATGCGGAAGGCCGAGTCGCTGACGAACGGCGGGTGACCGACCACCATCTCATACAACACAACGCCCAAACTGTACAGATCGGCGCGCGCGTCGAGTGGACGCTGCTCGATCTGTTCAGGTGACATATAAGCGGGCGTGCCGATAAACGAGGTTGATTTGGTCATGAAGGCGGTGTTCGGGCGTCCGGTATCGCTCACATCGATCATGCGCGCCAGGCCAAAATCAACCAGGTAGGCTTTATTTTGGCTGTCCAATAAAATATTGGCCGGTTTCACATCGCGATGAATGATCCCCTGACTATGTGCGTAGTCCAGCGCTTCTGCAATTTGGGTCATCCATTCGGTTGTTTGCATCAAGGAAATCGGCCCTTGATTGAGCCGATCCGCTAGTGAGCCACCTTTGATAAAGCGCATCGCCAGATAGGTAATGCCATCGTCGGTTGTGCCGTGCTCGTACACCGGTACAATGTGGCCGTGTTCCAGGCGCGCCGCCAAACTCACTTCGCGCTCGAAACGCTCCCGGAAAAATGGGTCTTGCGTCAATAGTTTACTGACGATTTTGAGCGCAACTTCGCGATCCATCGTTGGCTGATAGGCGCGATAAACAACTGCCATGCCGCCCTGCCCCAGTAAGGCACGCAGCTCGTAGGAACCGACTTTTCTACCGATGTACGGGTCTGCTGCCATATAAATGCGCGTCCTCAGGTACTACTCAGTTAGTTCGGGGGTGTTGTGACACGTGATCTATTCTAAGCCGAAATGTTCAGCCGCGCAACGACTCTGGCAGGGCGCGTGCAAAGTCGTTGACCCCTAACCCCCGCTCTTTGTCCGATTACAGGGGAAGGGAGTCAGAAGCTGTGTATTTGTAGGTGGGGAGGGGTTTAGAGTGGGGTCAGTGATCAGTGCGCCGCTTTGAACTCCTGAGTGACCGCCGCTGCCGCCGTGCGCAGCAAACTGGTATCGCTGTGTACCGTCACGAATTGAAAACCCTTGGCGACCATTTGCCGCCCGTAAGCCACTGATCCGGTGTGCATCCCCGCTATTTTGCCGTGCGCTCTGGCACTTGCCCCAATACGGTCAATGGCCGCGATGAGCGCCGGATCGGTCGGGTCTACGCGCGGAAAGTGTCCAAGCGATAAGCCCAGATCGCTTGGGCCGATGTAGATACCATCCAGCCCCGGCGTGCTGATGATCGCGTCAACATTTTCGAGCGCCTCGGCGGTTTCGATCATGGCGAGCGTGATCACCAACTCGTCGGCGTTCGCCAGATAATCATCACCATGCAGCAATGCCATACGCGTCGGGCCATAGCTGCGATAGCCATGCGGCGCATAGCGGCACGCGCCGATAAAACGCTCTGCTTCGGCGCGCGTGTTGACCATCGGACAAATGATCCCATAAGCGCCCATGTCCAGCGCTTTCATGATGCCACCCGGCTCATTCCAGGGTACGCGCATGAACGGTATGGTGGCCGTCGTATCGATCGCTTGCACCATGGGCAGCGCGATTGAGTAATCCAGCAAGCCGTGCTGTAAATCGAGCGTCAGGCTGTCGAACCCGGCGTGCGCCATCAGCTCGGCAGACCAGGTGCTTGGGTTGGTCAGCCAGCCGTTGAGTACCGTGCCACCACGCCGCCAAATCTCGCGCAGTGGATTGGGAAGTGTCATGCTCATATAGCGATTCTCCTGAACAGGCGCGTTTCGATCGAAATAGGATTGTTTCTACAAACTGCTGCACATTTTACAGCTTGACGATTCGCGCACCGCTCGTAGTGCCGTTCAATGCCGAAGCACTGACCGCTGAAGCACTGACCGCCGGGCCGCGCACCTTCACGGTTGCGTTGCGTGTGTCGATCAGTAAACGGCTTTGCGCCACCACGTGTGCCCAATCGTAGGCGCTGTGATCGGTTACGATGACCACGCAATCCGCATCGTTCAGCCATTGATCGGTCAATTCGACGCGCTGCATGATGTGGCCGCCTTCCAAACGGATCGACGCAACATATGGGTCATGATAAGTGACGTATGCCCCGCGATCTTCCAACAGTTGAATCACATCGAGCGCCGGGCTTTCGCGAACATCGTCCACATCGCGCTTATAGGCCACGCCGAGCACTGCTATCTTTGAACCGCGCACCGCTTTCGATTCATCGTTGAGTGCGTCGGTCACCAGTTCGATCACATGCATAGGCATTGAGGTATTGATCTCGCTCGCCAGCTCAATGAAACGCGCTGTATAGTTCAGCGTTTTCAGCTTCCAGCTCAGGTACAGCGGGTCGAGCGGGATGCAGTGACCGCCTAAACCGGGTCCCGGATAAAAAGGCATGAAGCCGAATGGTTTGCTGGACGCCGCACTGATCACTTCCCAAACATCGATATTGAGCCGATCGCACATAAGCGCCATCTCGTTGACCAACCCAATGTTGACGGCGCGAAAGGTGTTTTCCAGCAGCTTGACCATTTCGGCGGTCGCGGTGGACGACACGGGCACAATGCTGCCGATGATCGCGCTGTAGTAAGCACAGGTGATCTCCTGACAGGCGAGCGTCGTGCCGCCGATCACTTTGGGCGTATTGCGTACCGTGAAACGTTTGTTGCCCGGATCGATCCGTTCAGGCGAAAATGCGACGAAAATATCTTCGCCAATTTTCAGCCCTTTGCTCAACAGTGGCGGGATCAGGATTTCATCGGTAGTGCCGGGGTAAGTGGTGCTCTCAAGCACGATCAACATGCCTGCATGAGCGACTTCGGCCAGCGCATCGGCGGCACTGACCACATATGACATATCCGGGTCTTTGGTCTTGGTGAGCGGCGTCGGTACGCAAATGCTGACCGCATCGGCAGCACCCAAATCGCTGTAACTGGTGGTGGCGCGCAGCTTGCCAGATTGCACTAACGGCGCTAATTGTTCAGTGGCAATATCGGGGATGTAGCTGCTGCCGCCATTCAGGATCGCCACTTTTTCGGCGTTCAAATCCAGCCCAATGACGTTGAAGCCTTCTTCCGCGAACGCCACTGCCAGCGGCAAACCGACATAGCCAAGCCCAACAATCCCAATGGTCGCTGTGCGCTGATTGAGCCGTTGCAGTAAGTCGTCTTTGTACATAGAATGATCCGCTCCGATAAAGCCTAAAGCCGTTAACTGGAAATGAGCGTCCATTATAACGGTTGACGGCCTGTGGATCAACTTGCAGCCTTTTTCCGCAGCCCTATCCTTTATTGCCGGATAACCCTTTCAGGGCAGGGCAGACTCTTTTTATTTTCCAAACTTTACAATTTTGCTCAAGTTTGCTGCTTGACAATCCATAAACACTATACGATAATGTGAACACTGTTAACTATAGTGATCGGATAACACATGACACGACGCGAACGTATCCACGATAATGTCCGTGAAGAGGTCAAAGCGATTGCCCGTCAGCACATGGCGGCGCAAGGTACTGCGGCTATCTCACTGCGCGCAATTGCTCGCGATATGGAGCTTAGCGCACCAGCGTTGTACCGCTATTTCCCAAGCCGCGATGATCTTTTGACAGCGCTCATTGTGGATGCGTTCAATTCACAGGGCGAAGCCATGCGTCAGGCAGTCGCGAACAGCCCCGCCGAACAGCCATTGGCGCAAGTGGCCGCTTTCATGCTTGCCTATCGCACATGGGCATTGGCAAATCCAGTCGATTTTCAATTGATTTATGGTAACCCGATCCCGGATTATCACGCCCCTATCGACATTACCACGCCAGCAGCGCGAAACGCTATGTCGCCAGGGGTCATGGCATTGCAAGATGCCCTACAAAGTGGGGCGCTCATCCCGCCTGCCGAGTATGATCATATGCCCGCTGAAATTCGCGCGAGCATTGAAGCACAAATCAGCGGTTACGGGAACACGATTTCACCGATGGCGCTGTACCTGGCGATGATCGCCTGGGGGCATGGGCATGGTCTGGTCATGCTTGAACTGTTCGGCCACCTTGCCCCAACGGTTGGTAATCCGGCGATCTTTTATACGGATCAAGTCCAGCGCCTGATCCGGCAAATGGGCGGCCAATTCAACGATACCGGCTAAGCCGCTGAACTGATCACACCCTTGTTTGCACAATTCGAGTTTTTCACTTGCGTCTCCTGCGAGTCGTTGTGTTTCGTATTGCCAATTTCAGGCTAGCAAAATTCAATCGATACGCAGCTGCGATCATCAATAAGTCAACACAAGAAAGGCTGACTATCATGAACAAACCCACAACTTCTAACGAATTGCACGTCATTTTCGGTACGGGACCCCTCGGTAAATCGGTAATGCGCGAATTGATCCAGCGCGGTAAGCGCGTCCGCATGGTCAACCGCAGCGGCAAAGCAGCCGATGTGCCCGCCAATGTTGAAATCGCTGCCAGTAATGCGTACGATCCTGAGAAAGTTCGCCAGCTCACGGCGGGTGCCAGCGTCGTTTATCAATGCGCGCAGCCCGCTTATCAGGATTGGGTTACCAGGTTTCCGCCATTACAAGTGAGCATCGTTGAAGGCATCGCCGCACATACCACAAGCGGCACAAAGCTCGTGGTGGGTGATAACCTGTACATGTACGGCGAAGTCGCTGGCCCGATCCGCGAAAATCTGCCCTATGGTGCGCATACCCGGAAGGGCAAAGTCCGCGCGCAAATGTCAGAGTCACTGTTGGCAGCGCATAAAAGCGGCAAAGTCCGTGTGGCGATCGGGCGTGGTGCTGATTTTTTCGGACCCGATGTACTCGACTCGACCATTGGCGATCGTGCCATGTATCCGGCATTGGCAGGTAAATCAGCGTCGCTGGTCGGCAATATCGATCTGCCGCATACGCTCACGTACATCAACGACTTTGGAAAAGCGCTCGTTATCCTGGGTGAACGTGATGAAGCGTCAGGGCAAATCTGGCATGTCCCGAACGCCGAAACGGTCACTCAGCGTGAATTTATGACGATGGTATTCAGTGAGATTGGGCTGCCGCCAAAGATGAGCGGCATGGGTCGCCTGATGATGCAGATGGGCGGGATTTTCGTCGTCGGCGCACGCGAAACGGTCGAAATGATGTATGAATTCGAGAAGCCTTTTGTGGTGGATAGCAGCAAATTCGAGAAGGCATTCGGGATGCACGCCACCCCTTTACGCGAGTCCATTCACGATCTGGTGCACTGGTACAAAACGCATCCCCAACAGAAGCACTAAACGATCACCGCGAAGCATTAGCCCCGATCTTCAGGCCGGGGCAATCTGCTGCTCAACTCGGTTACATGCCATGTTATAATGATGAGATATGGGTAGTGCCGTTCGCGCCCATGTGCGCCAGAACGAACAAAGTCACAGGAACGAGTCACAATGCTTAAAGGCGAAAAAGTAATTTTGCGTGCCATAGAGCGCGACGACCTCAAACGCTTGCACGAACTATCGCACAATGTTGACTTGTCCACGCTGGCGGGCGGTTCGTGGGAGCCGAGATCGCTTGCCGCAGTGGAAAAAGAATTCGACAAAGATTTAGAAGACAAGGACAAACATTATTTTGTGATCGTGGTCGAGGAAAAAGTAATCGGTGACATCGGCTTGCATCACGTTGATCGGCTCAGTAACTGTACGTCATTCGGTATCGCCATTCTCGAACCTGAGTATCTCGGCAAAGGCTACGGTCGCGACGCGCTCGGCGTATTGGTTGAGTACGCTTTTCGACTGCAAAACTTCCGGCGCATGTGGTTGGAAACGCACGGTAACAATGAACGCGCTGTCCGTTCCTATAAAGCCTGTGGGTTTGTCGAGGAAGGGCGCTTGCGTGAGCATGTTTTCAGCGACGGCGCATATATCGATACGCTGCTGATGGGTTTGCTGCGTTCGGAATGGGAAATGCGCCGTATGAGGAACGCAGCAAACGCAACAAAATCTGATTTAGCCGGGGTAGGGCAGCAGCAAATCGCTTTCATCGCGCACGACTAAACTTAACAGCGGATCGTTCTGATAACAGGCCGCACCGACGTTTAAGCCGAGCACGAAACCATCGTAATCCGTCACAATCTGACCATTGTTGCGGCCAAGCGGGCGCCCGTAAATATCGGTCAGGCGCGCTACCGGATCGCCAATGGTGACCGTATCGCCGGACTTGACCAGATACTCGACGATGCCGCTGGCTGGCGCGTAAGGGTGCATCATGCGGCGCACCGGATAGCCCGGCGCGAGAATACGAATGCCCGCGATCGGTTCGGGCGGCGTGCTCAACATACCCGCATAGCGCAGCACATTACGGATACCCGCCGCCGCTGCTGCCACAATCGCCGGATCAACGGTCATGAAGCCACCTAACTCGACCGTGAAAGCTGCGATACGCGCTGTATTGAGCGCTGCGCCGCTGACAGAGCGATGCAGATTCTTTTTGAGATACTCCGCCGATACGAACTCGTTGATCACGGTATGGCCGAAAGCGTTCAGCAGTGCGCCAACGGTATCCTGCAAACGCTGTGCGGTAGGGCGGTCGCGCCCATCGCGATAATATACGGGATCGCGGAAAGCAAAGGGCAGTGAGCCGAGCGAAAAGTTATGCAGATCTATCAAGTAAGTGGCCGTGCTGCTGATCAGGTCAAAAAGGCGTTTGTAGGCCATTTCAAGCGGGCTGGCAGGCAGCGCTTCAGTGCTTGATTGACGCAGCACGGGCGCTGGAAACAACCGATTTGGGTCTTGACCATTCAGATAGTACGGGCTGCGCTGAGCCGTGCGCAAGCCTGCCGGGTTGAGCGTTGGGATCGCAACAATCGTGCCGCGCATCTGAGCCGCTAAGTCTGGTGTCAGCAGGCGATGAATGACCGAAATTCCAGTGTATTCCGCGCCGTGAATGGACGCCGTGAGCCATAGCACCGGGCCTGGTTCCGCCCCTTGCGCGATGATCACCGGAAATTGATCGACGCCGCCGCTCGGTAGCTCCACCGCATCCACCGCGCCATAGCTGATCTTGCCGAGTTGAGCGCGTGCCGTCCCGATTTCGATCGGAGCAGCCATCAGCCGCGCGCCTCTTTTGCCAACGCCGAGGCTAACTGATGCGCTACTAATTCTAGCATCAGGACGCCTTCCATGGTGATCGAATTGGCTTGTTCGCGACATGCCAGGAAAGCGCCAAAGCGCAGCGTCGTTCCAACTGGCACACACGCCGCCGCCGCAAATTTTCCCTTTTCGATCAGCACATGGCTCGGCTCGTCACCCGTACCAATGATGCGGCTGCGCCCATTTTGCACGACCCACCCAAGCACACCGTTGTAATCGGTACGCATGGGCACCAAACTCTGGATCGCGTTCGGTCCGACCTGTGCTGCCAGCGATAATGACGGCGGCTCAGTCGGTGCTACCGTATAGAGCGACACATAATCGTAGCCCAACTCTTTGACCGCATCGACGGCGGCTTGCTGCTTGGAGAGTCCCTTGCCAGCTTTGCGCAGTGATTTGGCAAACATGCGGACGGGTGGCAGCGCATCGGCGTGCAGCGTTTCGAGCCGCCGCTCCTGTACCAAGCGCTTGATCTTTTTGACCAATTCATCGTTGTTGAACGGATCGGTCGAGACTTCATCAGCGCGGCCAGGCATCCCGAAATCGGCTTCTTCATCAACCAATACGATGAACAGGCGCGGGTAGCGCTGGCGCAGCTCTTTGACCATTTCATAGACGTTGCCCAGGCCGTTATCAACCACGAGCACATCGGTATGTTTATCGGCGTCGGTCAGAAAGTCGCGCGCGGATTGTTCGGAGGTGACCACCGTGGCTTTGAGCTTGCCATCTTTGGCAAGGGCTTCGCGGAAACGCGCCACTGATGGCAAACGAACAGCGGCGAGAACGAAAATTGTTGCTGCGTCCAAAACAATCACCCGTGATGACTTCTACATAATTTCCAAAACGTGAGTCCTAATTATAGGCGGACGTGCCGCACACCACAAGTGCCGAAACGATCGATAAATGCGTTGTTTGGCAGGCTGTTCATCGCAGACTGATCACAGAATTTTGGCGGTGTGCTTTCAGCTTCCGGCGTTGACGTTGTGCGCCTTACGTGCTACAGTAGTCTGCCATATTATTATGACTTGCCCACGCTGAGTACCCCGGCGGAATCATCACTGTCTTCGCAATTGTTACAATCGAAGGATGTCTTCGGAGCGGGCGCACAGGAGCTTGTTGTTATCCATGACTTCCGAATTAGGTTGGCGGTTGATCGGTATGATCATCACCGCATTGTTAGGTGCACGCCTTGGTTTACAGCTTACCGTACCGCCATTTGGCGCGGAAGTTTTCTCACTGGTCTTTGGCCTGGTCGGTTCGATCGCTGGTCTGGTGATCACACCCTACGTAACGACGCGCCCTGCTCGTTATATCCAGCATACGGTGATCACAATGCCTGCCGAAGTGCTCCTGACTTCAATCGCGGGTTTGATCCTTGGCCTGATCATTGCGGCGCTATCGGCTATCCCACTGGCATTGTTACCGCAGCCATTTGGTCAGTGGGTGCCGTCCATTGTAGCGATCGCAGTAGCTTACGTGAGCATCACTGTTTTTGCGGTACGCGCCGAAGATGTGTTCCGCGTCCTCAATCGCACCCTGCATCCCGCAGTTGAAGCAGTTGCCAGCGTCAGCACGGCCCCGCCTGAAGCGTCTATTTTATTGGACACCAGCGTGATCATCGATGGGCGTATTCTGGACATCAGCAAAACCGGCTTTTTGTTGGGCACGCTGATCGTTCCCCGATTTGTATTGAATGAGCTTCAACACATTGCCGACTCTGCCGATCCGCAAAAACGCGCGCGTGGACGGCATGGCCTGGAAGTGCTTGATAATCTGCAAAAAGAAGCCCGTGCCCGCATTCAAATTCTGGACGCGGATATTGACGGCGTGCGCGAAGTCGATGATAAGCTGGTTTTGCTGGCACAGCAGATTCACGCTCAGTTGATGACGACTGATTTCAACCTGAATGGAGTCGCCAAATTGCAAGGAGTGCCGGTCATGAATATCAATGATCTGGCGAACGCTGTCAAAGCGCCGTACCTGCCCAACGACACGCTGACGGTCACCATTATCCAGGAAGGGCGCGAACCCAATCAGGGCATCGGCTACCTGATCGATGGAACGATGGTGGTGGTTGAAGAAGGCAAACGCTATCTCGACCGGACGATTGAAGTAACCGTCACGCGCATGATCCAGACCTCTGCCGGAAAAATGTACTTTGCGCGGCCAACGACTCCCTGAGTTTAAGGCGATCAGCGCGCCAGCAAATCAAATCCGAGCGTACCGCCGTAAATCAGCCACATAGCAATATTCGCCACCAATGCCACGCGCGGCGCTCGGAGTGAAAGCATTGCGAACGGGATCAGCAAGCTGTAAAAGGGAATGTACGGCACAAAAAACAGCCACGCCAGAATACTCAAGGCCGGATCGCGCCGTCGCCATGCGATGTAAGCAAGCGCCAACCCAATGAGGAGCGATACTGGCAAGGGCAGCAAGACGATCGGCGCGAGGTTGAAGCTGCGCCCCAATGTGTAGGTTTGAATAGCTTTCCACATCCGTATCGGCCAATTACCCCACACGAGGAATGATCCTAGCGCGATCACGATGCTCACCGCTATCGTGCGAATAAAATCCCGCCGTTTATAGCTGAGCAGCACACCTGATGCATTTTGTGGCTTGATCAGCAGCAGCGGCGCACTCCACGTTTCAGGGACTAACAACGCCAGCGCGATCAGCCAATCGACGTTAATTTCTAAGGCCGCATCGAAGGCCATGAACGAGAGCAATGTAACAAAAACTGTCTTCAGGCTGCCGCCGAATTTGAAAATCACGGCGGTTAAAAGGCCAAACATCAGGCTTGTTTGTATCAGCACGGACAGCGACAAAGGGATCAGGCCGAACGGCAGCAGAATGACGGTCAGCCACGGCACATAGACATAATCACGGATCACATACGGATCAAAAAAATGTTTGGTGATGCCATTCGATAAATGGTTTTCCTGATCGTACCAAACCGGAATGATGTTCAGATCACGCACATATAGCGCGACCAACCACAAGAGAAGCGCCAGACCTTGCGAAAACAAGAAGGCTTGATGTTCGGGTTTACGCAGCCATTCACGCAAGCGGTTAAACGACTGACGTGCAGCGATGTTGTACGGCCTCCAGCAGTGGTGTTTTCGAGCGTGCTAATGTTACTTTCAATTTGTTGATTCAGCCATTGCAGGCGCATAACACGCGATGCTGTTACACTGGCAGCAGCAAATCAATCGCATTAAAATTCGAAACCGCAGGTCAAAAGGGAGCACAAAACAAAAAATGAACATCCGATATTTCAGCAAGTCTTTAGCAATAGGGCTGCTGACACTGTTACTCAGCAGCCTGAGCACTGTCAGCGCTCAGCCGACCGCACAGGTGACGCCGCCTTCCGCCGATGCCAGCGTGTACACCGATAATCGCAGCACCGCCGCCAGTTTGATCCTGTCGTACTACAACGCGATCAACCGCAAAGAATATGTGCGCGCGTACTCCTATTGGGACGGCACGCCCGCTGAGTTACAACCATTCCCGCAATATGCGGCGGGTTTTGCCAACACCACCTCTGCACAGGTGACGATCGGGATTATCAGCACAGGGGTAGGCGCTGGACAAATCTATTACAGCGTGCCTGTGACGCTGGTTGCCCAATTGACGAACAGCATCACGCAAATTTATGTGGGCTGCTTCACGCTGCATCTGGCAAATCCTGCGATTCAAGCCGCGCCGCCCTTCACGCCGTTGGGGATTTCAAGCGCACACTTGAGTCAGGTTGGCAGCACCGTCAACAGTGCCGATCTTATGACGCGCGCCTGCCCCGATCAAGGCAATCAACCGCTCGCGGCAACGCCCGATCTTGGCAGCGATCCGCAGGCCATTGACGCCGCGCGCTACATCGATGATCGCAGCGATCCGGTTGCGGTGCTGCGCTCATTATTCAACGCGCTTAATCGCAAAGAATACGCGCGGGCTTACTCGTATTGGGATACGGTCGGTGGCATTCCAGCACAGCTTCCGGCATTCGATCAGTTTCAGCAGGGCTATTCGGACACCGCCTCGGCGCGCTTGATCGCGGGTGCTGTAATCAGTGATGCAGGCGCTGGACAGCTTAATTACAGCGTACCCGTAACGCTGTTAGCGCAGACTACAGCAGGGGCAACGCGCATTTTCGTCGGCTGCTACCAGTTGCATTTGTCGCAACCCGCGATTCAAGGGGTACCGCCGTTCCGTCCATTAGGGATTTCCGGCGCGCAAATCAAACAAGTGCCGAATGACTCGAATACGGCGGCACTGATGGGTCAAAGCTGTACGTTGTAACGTTCTGACTCCCTTCCCCCGGTTACAGGGGAAGGGTTGGGGTTAGGGGTCAACAAACAGGGGTCAATTCGCGAGTCGCTCTTTTGCAAAATCGCTGATCACCTGCGGGGTCGCGGTGTCGAAGCCGACCACATCCATCATGCCCGCGTCTGCCGGATCAGCGATCGTGAAGCCATTGCTGGTCATGCCGACAACGACTAATTTGGCCGGAATGCCCGTCTTTTCGCGATATTGCGTCAGCGCTTGCACCGGATGTATCTTGCCGAACCACGTTTCGCTATCCGTGTAGACCACGAAAGTATCGGTTTCCACCTTATTTTCGAGCGCCCACAACATCGGCAAAGCGCAGTCTGTGCCGCCCATCGGGATCGCGCTCACGGTCTTGATCACGTCATCCAAACGTTGGCGCGGCGATACATTGATCGGCACCAACTGACTCGCAAAGCCCATGATCCGGTAATCCTGCTCGGTAGCCGCCGTGACGAGCGCCATGGCCGCACTGCCCACCCGTGGCGACAAGCCTTGCACACCCGCGATCTGACCGCCGCCCATTGAGCCGGACACATCCAACGCCAGCAGCATCCGCTGGCCGGACGGCGTGACGTTGCCGAACGCTTTATAAAAAGCGGCATCCAGCGCATCGATCACGCGCGTAACCGGCGTCCATTCGCCCTTGCCACGCATTCCGTGCCCCTGCTTATAGGTGAGCATAGCAGCCAGCACTGCCACCGGATGAATGCGCGCGCGGCGCAGTTGATCGGCGGACGTGATGCTGTTCGCCACAAAATCAACAGTTTGACGGTTGCCATCAGACAGCAAACCGATTTTGGACATGTTGCCCAGGTTGCGGATCATCGCAGTCAGCCCCATGTGCGGCAGCAG